>Ga0102589_1004408_pt1 | contig 13284 bp, 10 predicted proteins | sample AraplaMF_Col_mLB_FD_76858 | JGI IMG/M metagenome (GOLD analysis project Ga0102589, IMG submission 76858) | Arabidopsis root microbial communities from the University of North Carolina, USA - plate scrape MF_Col_mLB | ecosystem: Host-associated > Plants > Roots > Endosphere | place: USA... | reverse complement strand
CACGCGCGATGATCGCGGCATGGCACGTACGGCCGCCACGGTTCGTGACGATTGCCGCGGCGCGCTTCATCACCGGTTCCCAATTCGGGTCGGTCATGTCGGCCACCAGCACGTCGCCCGGCTGCACGCGTTCCATTTCGGACGGATCGTTGATGACGCGCACCGGACCCGTGCCGATCTTCTGGCCAATCGCGCGACCGCTCGTCAGCACGGCGGACGTGCCCTTGAGCTTGAAGCGTTGCTCGGCCTTGCCAGCTGACTGGCTCTTCACCGTTTCCGGACGCGCCTGCAGGATGTAGATCTTGCCATCCTTGCCGTCCTTGCCCCACTCGATGTCCATCGGGCGGCCATAGTGCTTCTCGATGGTCATCGCGTAGCGCGCCAGCTCGCTGACATCTTCGTCGGTGATCGAGTAGCGGTTGCGCAGTTCGGGCGGTACGTCCACGGTCTTCACGCGGCCAGCTTCGCCGGGCTTCGTGAACTCCATCTTGATCAGCTTCGAGCCAATCGAGCGGCGGATGATCGGGTAGTGGCCGGCTTGCAAGGTCGGCTTGAAGACATAGAACTCGTCCGGATTCACGGCGCCCTGCACCACCGTTTCACCCAGGCCGTAGCTCGACGTGATGAAGACCACGTCCGGGAAACCGGATTCGGTGTCGATCGTGAACATCACGCCCGAGGCGGCCAGATCCGAGCGGACCATGCGCTGGATACCAGCCGACAGCGCCACGACGTCGTGGGCAAAGCCCTTGTGCACGCGGTAGGAGATCGCACGGTCGTTGTACAGCGACGCAAATACGTGCCTGACCTTGTCCAGCACGTCATCGATACCGCTGACGTTCAGGTACGACTCCTGCTGACCGGCAAACGATGCGTCGGGCAGGTCTTCGGCCGTGGCCGACGAGCGCACGGCGAACGACGCCTCGGCACCTTCGCGCGCCGATACGCGCGCGTAGTGCTCGCGGATCTCGGCGTCGAGACGGGGCTGGAACGGTGCAGATGCCACCCAGCCGCGGATTTCCGCGCCAGCTTCGGCCAGCGCCTTGACGTCATCGACGTCAAGCGTCTTCAGACGTTCCGAGATACGCGCGGTGAGATTGTTGTGTTCGAGAAAATCGCGAAAGGCCAGGGACGTGGTCGCGAAGCCGCCGGGTACGCGTACGCCGGCGTTGGCGAGTTGCGAGATCATTTCGCCGAGCGACGAATTCTTGCCGCCGACGATCTCGACATCCTGCATGCGCAGTTCTTCAAACGGCAGCACGTAGGCGCCGTTATCTACCTGGTTGGTCATAAAAGCCTCAAAACAAAGTAAGAAATCTTTTGCACCGACCGGTATGTTGTTGATGTTCTGTCCCCGGCGGATCGCTTGGCTGAGCAATTCCGGCTGCAATCGGCAACTTCCGATGCTGCACCGCACATTGTCGACAATCGGGCCCCGGATCGTTGCCTGATCGACGTTGGCGGAATTGCTTAGCCAAAAGATCGCCGCTATTCTACCGTGCCGCATCGCACTTTCGCGCGGCGGCCGTCTCAAAAATAATTGTCCAGACATGTCCCTGCCTGACGCGCCTGACGCATCGCAACCCGCCTCCGCCCCAGCCACTGACACCGCGCCGGCTGCCAGCGCTGTGCAGCCCGCAGCCCCCGCGACAGCGGATCGCCCTGCTGTACGTACGGTTTTTATCGTTTCCGATGGTACCGGCATTACGGCCGAAACGTTCAGCCACTCGATTCTCGCGCAGTTCGAGATGCGCTTCCGCAAGGTGCGGATGCCGTTTGTGGACACGCCGGAAAAGGCACATATCGCTGTCAGCAAGATCAACGAGGCCTTCTACAACGAGGGCGTACCGCCCATCGTCTTCACCACGCTGGTCAACTCCGACTCGAACAAGGCGATACGCCGCGCCAAGGGCATGATTCTTGACATGTTCCAGACCTTTATCGAGCCTCTCGAGAAGGAACTGGGGCTGAAATCCACCCACGCGATTGGCCGGTTCCATCAGAATGCCGACACCGAGGCCTACAAGAACCGCATCGAGGCGATCAATTTTTCGCTTGCCCATGACGACGGCCAGTCCCACAAGAACCTGGCAGAAGCTGATGTCATCCTGGTGGGCGTTTCCCGTAGCGGCAAGACCCCTACCAGCCTGTACCTGGCCATGCAATATGGCCTCAAGGCCGCGAACTACCCGCTGATTCCGGACGATTTCGAACGAGGCAGGCTTCCCTCCGCGCTCTATGCCTTCAAGGCCAAGATCTTCGGCTTGTCCATCGATCCACAGCGACTGACCGAAATTCGCAACGAACGCCGCCCGGGTAGCAAGTACGCGGCTGTGGAAAACTGCCGCTACGAAGTCAACGAGGCGGAAGCCATGATGCGCCGCGAGGGCATCAAATGGCTGTCGTCAACGCACAAGTCGATTGAAGAGATTGCGACAACGATTTTGCAGGAGATCAAAGTCGACCGCGATAACTACTGATTTGCGGGCATCTTTGAGAATCGTCCAATAGGCATACGGCAGTCATGAGGGCAGGATGAAGTCATCGTCCAAGCACAGCAAGTAGCAACTCAGCGCCGTTGCCGCACCGCTTCAAACAGGCATATTGCCGTGGCGGCAGCTACGTTCAGAGACTCCAGCCCACCTGGCTGTGGAATACCGACCGTGCGGGTAACCCGCTCCATCCACTCCGCGCTCACTCCTGCCCCTTCATTGCCGACAATCCAGCCAACGGGTTGGCGCAGATCGGTATCGAAAACGGCAGCATCGGCGTGGGAAGACGTCGCGAACAGTGGGACTGACAAGCGGCTGGCAAGCATGTCCAGCGTGCAGTGCTCGACGATATTGAGATGGAAGTTGGCACCCATACCAGCCCGCAGCGTCTTGATCGACCAGGCAAAGGCACAGCCGGTGGTCAGGAATGCATGAGCGATTCCCGCTGCAGCGGCACTTCGCAGGATGGATCCGACATTACCCGCATCTTGTACGCCATCGAGGATGACGCAATCTGTATCGATTGTTGCCGGCAGATGGCCCGCAGGCGTCTCGATGACAAACAGTAGATCGATACCGTTGGCCACGCTGCTGATCTGCGCAAACAACGTATCTGCAAGCATGACGACGCGCTCCGGCTCGATGCGCTCCAGCAGAGAGCGCACTTCGGAATGATCGTAGTGACGCTCGCTCACGACGCAACTGACCGGCTGCCCAAGCGCGGCGACATAGGCATCGGCCAGATGAACACCGTCCAGTACCGACTGGCCGGCCTTCCGGCGCTGATGCGTGGAGCCGACCAGGGCCTTCAGGTGCTTGAACAGCGCGTTATCGCGCGAAGTGACGTGCTTCAAGGAAAATCTCAGAAAGGCGGCGTTTCGTCGGTAACGGTATGGGCCACGGTGGCCGCCCGCTCACGTTCGAGTGCCTGCCGAACGGGCGCAAAGGAGCGCCGGTGATGAGGCGTTGCACCATGCTTGTCCAGCGCGGCAAAATGCTGTGGCGTCGGATAACCAAAATGGCTGTCGAATCCGTACTCCGGATACTTGGCGTGCAGTTCGAGCAGATTGCGATCGCGTGCCACTTTCGCCAGGATCGATGCAGCGGAAATCGCGCGAACCTTGGCGTCTCCCTTGACAATCGCCTCGACGGGGAACGGCACCTCGGGGCAACGATTTCCGTCGACCTGCACAAGATCGGGAATCACTCCGCTGGCGGCCAAGCCCTGCACGGCCCGTCGCATGGCGAGCATCGACGCGTGCAGGATGTTGATCGAGTCGATTTCCTCGACAGTGGCGAATGCGATATGCCAGCCCAGCGCATGCTCGCAAATCCGTTCGAAAAGCGATTCCCGCTTTGCTGCAGTCAGGATCTTGGAATCTGCCAGCCCACGAACCTGACGCGCGGGATTCAGGACAACCGCCGCAGCGTAGACCGGGCCCGCCAACGGGCCCCGACCGGCCTCGTCCACGCCACACAAACGCTGCACAACCGCTACCGTCTGTGTCAGATCCAGTCCGATTTGCGTGGAAGTGCCTGCCTTGGGCCGGGCCATCAGCGCACTCCCCGACTGTGCATCAGGTCGACTACCACTCCCGAAGCCAGATTCGCCGTGTCGCGCTTCAGCGTGTGATGCATTGCGGTGAAGTGTTCGCGCAGGAAGGCCACGTTGCCCTCGTCATTGAGTTGGAGCAGCGTTTCTCGTGCCAGCGCATCCGGCGTGGCATCGTCCTGCAACAGTTCGGGCACGACGAAACGTCCTGACAGAATATTAGGCAGTCCCACGTACGGCAGATAGCCTTGCCGTTTCATGATCTGCGCGGTCAGCCAGGGCACCTTGTAAGAGATAACCATCGGCTTCTTGTACAGGGCTGCTTCCAACGTGGCCGTGCCACTGGCCAGCAACACTACATCCGACGCCTCCATTGCCAGATGCGACTGACCATCCACAACTTGAATATCCAGCTCGGAATGCTGGTTGTGGAGACCTTCGATAATGTCCCGCAGTGCAGGACTGGCTGCCGGCACGACAAACGCCAGGTTAGCGTCCATGCGATGCATCCGTGCCATGGCCTCGAAAAATGTCGCGCCAAGATTGCGGACTTCCGATTGGCGGCTGCCCGGCAGCACCGCGACGATGCGCTTGCCGGCCGGCAGGCCCAGCTTCTCGCGCGCACCAGCCACATCCGGCACCATCGGGATGACGTCGGCAAGCGGATGGCCGACGTAAGTCGCCGGAATCCCCGCCTTGGCGTAAATCTCGGGCTCGAAAGGGAACAAGCAGAGGATGTGATCCACCGCGCGGGCGATAGTGCGGATACGACCGCCTCGCCACGCCCAGATCGAGGGACTCACGAAATGCACGACCGGAATGCCAGCGCGACGCAGTGGCACCTCGAGTCCGAAATTGAAATCGGGCGCATCCACACCGATAAAACACAGCGGGGGCTGGGCAATCAACTGTTCGCGAATCGCGCGACGCGTGGCAAGAATCTCTCGCAGCGAGCCCAGCACTTCCACGTAGCCGTTGACCGACAGCGTATCCATCGGCCAGTGCGAGACGAACCCTTGCGCCATCATGCGCCGCCCGCCGATGCCTGCATAGCTGACTGACTCGCCGAGCCGGGCTTGCAACCCCTCGAGCAACAGCGATGCGAGCAGATCGCCCGACGCCTCGCCGGCGACCATGGCAATCGTGCCTCGCTTGTTCCTATCCGCAGCCCCCTCGACGGGAAGCGCGGCCTGTACGGCAGCCTCGACCATGGGCAGCCGGAATCAGCGAACGATGCCGCGCTGGGTGGCGGCGAGGAACTCCACGAACGACTTCAGCGGCGCAGCGGTTGCGGCATCCGTTTGCCCGAGCATCGCGGTGATTTCATTACGCGCATCGTCGAAGCTCAGATCTGATTTGTACAGCAGCTTGTATGCCTGGCGCAGCGAGGCAATCTGTGCGGCGTCGAAACCACGACGACGCAAACCTTCCACGTTGACACCGTGCGGCGTGGCCTTGTTGCCGTTCTTGTCGCTGGCCGCGATCACGAACGGCGGCACGTCCTGAACGAGCGCCGAAGCGCCACCGAGCATGGCGTGCGCGCCGATGCGGACAAACTGGTGGACTCCGCTCATGCCGCCGAGAATTGCCCAGTCACCCACTTCCACGTGGCCGGCAATCTGGGCATTGCTCGAGAACACCGTATGGTTGCCCACACGGCAGTCATGCGCGATGTGGACATAGGCCATGATCCAGTTGTCATTGCCGAGGCTGGTCAAGCCACGATCCTGCACGGTTCCGGTATGGATCGTCGTGAATTCGCGGATGGTGTTGCGATCGCCGATATCGAGCCGGGTCGGCTCGTTGGCGTACTTCATGTCCTGCGGGACGCCGCCCACCGAGGCATACGGGCCGATGCGGTTGTCCGCGCCGATGGTCGTATGACCCTCGACCGTGGTGTGCGCGCCAACCCGTGTACCGCTGCCGATGCGTACATTCGGTCCGATGATGGAAAATGGGCCGACTTCGACATCGGCAGCCAGTTCAGCCTTCGGATCGACCAGTGCGGTAGGATGGATTTGCGTCATACGTCGTGTCCTGTTCTTGCGGTTGTGCCCGGAGTCGGGTCAATCAGGCGTCGGCCTGCTTGACCGTACACATCAGCTCGGCCTCGCAGGCAACTTCACCGTCCACAGTGGCGTTGGCCTTGAACTTCCAGATGCCGCGAATGTAGCGTTCCACGGTCACATTCAGGTGGAGTTGATCGCCGGGGTACACCACGCGCTTGAAGCGCGCGCCATCGATGCCGACGAAGTAGTACAGCGAACCTTCCTTGCGCTCCATGTCCGCGCCAAACGTCAGCAGCCCGGCCGACTGGGCCAGCGCCTCCAGGATCATGACCCCGGGCATGACCGGTTGTTCCGGGAAATGTCCCATGAAGTACGGCTCGTTGATCGTCACGTTCTTCAGGGTCTTGATGCGCTTCTGCGGCTCGAACTCGAGCACCCGGTCGACCAGCAGGATCGGGTAGCGATGCGGCAGCAGCTTCAGGATCTTGCGGATATCGATATCGGAGGCTGTCATGATGATCTCTCTTCGTCTTGTTTGTTGCTATTGGACCCGGCCGGCGTGCCGCGCAGGCGGCGTTCCAGCTGTACCACGCGTTCGCGCAGCTTCGACAAGCCGCGTACGATGGCGGCATTGCGTTCCCATTCACTATGCGAAGTAAACGGAAACACGCTGGTGAAATGCCCACCGGGTTTTGTAATCGATTTGGTAATCGAGGTGCCGCCGGACACGGTGGTCCGGTCAGCGATATTCAGATGGCCGGAAAAATTCGCTGCGCCGCCGATCACGCAGAACTTGCCGATCCGGGTGCTACCCGAAACGGCCGCCGTACCCGCAATCACGGTATGCGCGCCCACATGCACGTTGTGCGCGATCTGTACCTGATTATCGATCTTGCACCCGTCCTCGATCACCGTGTCGGCCATGGCGCCACGATCGACGCACGTATTTGCGCCGATCTCAACGTCATTGCCCAGTATCGCGCGTCCAACCTGCGGAATCTTGACGTACTCCACTCCAGCCGGACCGATATCGGGCGCAAAGCCGAAACCATCCGCGCCAATGACCGCCCCGCTATGCAGGATATTGCGCGCGCCCACTACGCAACGATGATAGACAGAAACGTTGGCATAGATGAGCGTATCTTCGCCAATCTCGACGCCTGCGCCGATAAAGGCATTTGCCAGGATACGCACCCGTTCGCCAAGTCGGGCACCAGCCTCGATCACGACATTCGGGCCGATAAAGCACGATGCCGGGACCACTGCGTCTGACGCCACCGTCGCGCGCGGATCGATACCCAATCGCGGGTCCGCATTGGCCGCACGGTCGAACCGTTGCGCAACGCGGGCGAAACAAACGTAGGGATTGCGTGCGACCAGCCAGTTACGGCCTTCGGCATGGCCTTCCGCATGGATGCGGTCCAGATCCGCCTGTGAAACGATCACGGCACCGGCCTTCGACGCGAGCGCCTGGGCCTGGTAAAGCGGATTGGACAGGAACGACAGGTCGCCGGAACCGGCCTGGTCGAGCGGCGCGAGACCGCTCACGGGCAGGTCGGGATCACCCACAACCTGCGCGCCGTATTCGGTGGCGAGCTGACCCAGTGTGGGTGTCTGCATGGCGGTACTTCCTTGAAAAACGAAAACGGTGATCGACGCGGGCGACGCTGCTTACTTCGCGCCGGCGTTCAGCGCCTTCATCACGTCATCCGTGATATCGATGCGAGGATTCACGTAGACCGCTTCCTGGACGATCAGGTCGTACTTGCGCTGCTCGGCCAGTGAACGAATCACGCGGTTCGCACGTTCCAGCACCTGCGCCAGTTCCTCGTTACGGCGCTGGTTCAGGTCTTCACGAAACTCGCGCTGCTTGCGCTGGAACTCGCGATCCAGATCGGCCACTTCGCGCTGACGACGCTGACGGTCTGCGTCTGCGAGTACGGCGGTGTCCTTGTCGAGCTTGTCGGCCATGCCCTTGATCTTCTGGGCCATGTCCTGCAGTTCGCGATCGCGCTTCGAGAATTCCTGCTCGAGCTTGACCTGTGCAACCTTTGCCGGCTGCGAATCACGCAGGATACGCTCGGAGTTCACCGCGGCAATGCGGGTTTCCTGCGCCATTGCCGGCGCCGCCGCGCAAAGGGCCACTGCGGCCAGAGCAGCCGCGCTCAGGGATTTCATCAGTGGAGTGTGGAGTTTCATCAAGCAAATCCTTCTGGGGATCAGAACGCGGTACCGATCTGGAACTGGAACCGCTGAACCTTGTCGGTCTCGTCCTTCTTCAGCGGGAAGCCCATGCTGACCTTGAGCGGACCAATCGGCGACAGCCAGGACAAACCAAAGCCGGTAGAGTACTTCAGGTCGCTGAAGGTAATCGGGGCGCCTTCCTGATAGACGTTACCAAAGTCGAAGAACGTGAACAGCCGCAGCGTGCGGTCGACACCCGAACCGGGCAGCGGGAACACGAATTCCACGTTACCGATCAGCTTCGACGCACCACCCACCGGGTTGCCGTTCTGGTCCTTCGGACCCAGCGTGCTGGTCTGGTAACCACGCACCGAACCGATACCGCCAGCGTAGAAGTACTTGAACACCGGGAACGGCGTATCGCCGTAGCCGTGACCATAGGCCACTTCACCGTTGAAAGCCAGTGTGAATGCTTTCGACAGCGGGTAAAAATACTGCTGCTGGAAGCTGGCGCGATAGTACTGGGTATCGCCGCCCGGCACACCGACTTCGAGGTTGGCCTGGGTATAGGGTCCCTTCGTCGGGATCAGTGCGCTGTCGCGACGGTCGCGGGCCCAGCCAATCGTGAACGGGAAGTTATTGATCGGATCGCCGCTGTTCTTGCCGATCTTCTGCAGCCAGGCCGCATATTGGCTAGGCGTGTTCGACGACGTATAGACCTGGGTCCGCTCATAGCCGATACCGAAGAACACCGTATCGTTCTCGGAGAACGGCACGCCGAACTTGAAGCCACCACCGGCCGAGACGATCTTGTAGTCCTGGTCGCCCGTGTAGTACAGCGGACGCGACGTACGGTAGTAAATATCGGTCGAGCGGCTAATGCCGTCCACCGTGAAGTACGGGTCATACTGCGTCAGCGCGATCGTACGGAATGACTTCGCCGTGTTCACGTCGAGGCCAAGGCTGGTACCCGAACCGAACACGTTGTCCTGACGCAGGCCAGCTTGCAGCACGAGCTTGTCGGTCGACGAAAAACCCAGGCCCAGGCTGATCTGGCCAGTCGGCTTTTCGGTCACGTTCACGTTCACGTCGACCTGGTCGGGCGCACCCGCCACGTCTTCCGTGGTGATATTCGTGTCCGTGAAATAGCCGGTCCGGTTGATACGAGCCTGCGACTGCTGCAGCTTCTCGCTATCGAACCACGAGCTTTCCATCTGGCGCATTTCGCGACGCACCACCTCGTCCCGCGTCTTGCTGTTGCCCACCACGTTCACGCGGCGCACATAGACACGGCGGCCCGGGTCGACCATCAGGGTCAGCGCAACTTCACGCTTTTCCTTGTCGATCTGCGGCTGCGGGTTGATCGTCGTGAAGGCATAGCCATAGGTACCCAGCAGGTCCGTGATGGCCTTCGTGCTGGCGGTCAGCTTCTCGGACGAGAAGATGTCGCCCTTCTTGAGTTTCAGCAGCTTCTCCATCTCGTCCTGCTTGCCGAGCAGTTCGCCAGCGAGACGGATATCGGAGACCTTGAACTGCTCCCCTTCGCTGATATTCAGCGTCAGGTAAATATCCTTCTTGTCCGGGGTAATCGACACCTGGGTCGATTCGATCTGGAATTCCAGATAACCGCGGTTCAGGTAGAAAGAGCGCAGCGCTTCCAGATCGGCCGTAAGCTTTTGCTTCGAGTACAGATCGTTCTTCGTGTACCACGACAGCCAGTTCGGCGTGGACAGCTGCATTTCATCGCGCAGCGTACCTTCCTTGAAAGCCTTGTTGCCGACAATATTGATCTGGCGGATCTTGGCGACCGGACCCTCTTCCACGTTGAACACCACGGACACGCGATTGCGGTCAACAGGGGTCACGGTGGTCTGAACGTCGGCAGCATAGTAGCCGCGCGCCACGTACTGGCGCTTCAGCTCCTGCTCGGCCTTGTCGATCAGCGCCTTGTCGTAGTAACGCGCTTCGGCCACGCCAACGGCACGCAACGAGCGGCGCAGCGTGTCCTTGTCGAATTCCTTGATGCCGACGAATTCAAGCTGGGAAATCGCCGGACGTTCCTCGACCTGCACGACCAGCACGCCGTCTTCGGCGCGGATCTGCACGTCCTTGAAGAAACCGGTATTGTAGAGCGCACGAATTGCGTCGGCGCCCTTGTCGTCGGTAAATGTTTCACCAACGCGGACAGGCAGATAGCCAAATACGGTACCCGGTTCCACGCGCTGCAAGCCTTCAACGCGGATATCCCTGACCACGAACGGATCTGCGGCCCAGCCCGCCGGGCTCCACGCAGCAATAATGGCACTCGTCAGCAAGCCCAGCGAGATGCGCTTATTTCTGATCAAAGTCGATCCCCTCTTCCTCATCGATTTCATGCAGGGTATTGGCTCCAGTGCCGGCTCCAGCGTTGTTGGTACACCAGTGCAACTACGCCGGCACAACTGATCCTCTCCGGTGGAGAAACTCCTCCCGGAAAAACGACCGCCCCCGGCCGACAGGCGTTTCCAGCTGCGCGAATCTAGCCGCGCGCGAGAAACAGTCGGCTGACGTCATTAAATAATGCGAGTGAAGTCAGGAGCAGGATGCACGCGATGCCAACCTTCTGCAGCATCGCTTGCCAGTGGTCTGGTACAGGCTTGCCAGTCAAAAATTCCACGCAATAATACAGCAAATGCCCCCCATCCAGCACCGGAATAGGTAACAAATTCAGTACACCAAGACTGACACTGACCAAGGCCAGAAAACTGACGAAAGGCTGCCAACCCATGTTCGCGGCCCGGCCGGCGTAGTCCGCAACCGTCAGCGGACCGCTCAGATTCTGCAACGACGCCTGCCCGACCAGCATCTTGCCGAGCAGCTTGAGCGACAGCGTACTGGTACTCCAGACCTGGTCTGCGGCGCGGGCAAGCGCCTGAGTGACCGGGTAACGCACCACCTCGGTCTGCACCGCCTGGTTCAACGCTGCACCGAGCTTGCCGACCATGGCTGCCGGCTGCCCGTCCGCAGCAGGCTTGCCCCCGGGCGCGGCATCCAGCTTCACGACCAGATCGGACCGCTGCCCGTTACGCTCGATACCCAGTGTCACGTCCTGCCCCGGGCGGGCGCGGACGCCACGAATCAGTTCGCCGGCCTGGGTCAACGGTTGGCCCTGCCACGTCGTGATCGTGTCGCCGGCCTGAAGGCCAGCCCGCTGGGCGGCTGAATCCGGCACAATTTCCGTAACCTTGACCGGTCCGCCCTTGAGCGCCAGTCCCAGCGTGGCCAGTGGATCCTGCTCCGGATTGCCACCCGTATCGGGTAGGCGCCCAAGCTGGATATCGCGCTCGGTGCCATCGGTGCCGCGTACATGCAATACCGCGCGGGCGTCACCGAAACCCTGGGAGAACACTGCCATGCGCAGGTCATTCCACGACTGCACGGTCTCGGTTGCGCCGTTCGCCGTCAACGACAGCACACGGTCGCCATCGCGCACGCCGGCCTGTGCGGCCACGGTGGCGTCGGCTGGCGCTGCCAGCACCGGCAACGGTTCGCGCATGCCGCCCGCGAACAGCACGACATACAGCGCGATAGCCAGCGCAAAGTTGGCCAGCGGCCCGGCGGCCACGATCACGAACCGCTTGCCTACCGACTGACGATTGAACGCACGCGACAACTCGGCGGCGTCGATGGGCGGATCGGTTTCCGGATCGCGCTCACGCTCGTCAAGCATCTTGACATAGCCGCCCAGCGGAATCATCGCCAGCGTCCACTCGGTCTTGTCCCGTCCCTTGCTGACCCAACGTGCCAGCGGCCGCCCGAAACCAATGGAGAAACGCAGGACCTTTACGCCGCAGGCACGCGCAGCTAGGTAGTGCCCCATCTCATGGACAAAGATCAGGACACAGAGGGCGACAACGAATGCGATGACGGTTTGCATGGTAAATCACCCTTTTTCAGATCCGGCTGCGCCGTGATCGATCAATGCGTGGCCAGTTGTGTGAGCAGTGCCGTCGCTGCCCGGCGCGCTTCGGCGTCGGCGGCGAGCACATCGTCCAGCCTGTCAGCGGAGCCTTGCACGGGCTGATCAAGCACCCCATCGACTACGCGAGCGATATCGGTAAAGCGGATATCTCCGGCCAGGAACGCGTCGACAGCGACCTCGTTCGCGGCGTTGAGCACTGCTGGCGCCAGGCCACCGGCGCGCAGTGCATCGAAGGCGAGGCCCAGACACGGAAAACGCTCGAGATCAGGCGTCTCGAAATGCAGTCCGCCGGCAAGCGTGAGGTCCAGTGGCGTGACACCCGAATCGATCCGCTCCGGATACGCCATGCCGTAGGCGATCGGCGTGCGCATGTCTGGATTACCCAACTGCGCGAGAACCGAACCATCCGCGTAGGCCACCATCGAATGCACGATGCTCTGCGGATGGATCAGTACCTCGATCTTGTCCGCAGGCGCACCGAACAACCAGTGCGCCTCAATGACTTCGAGGCCCTTGTTCATCATCGTGGCCGAATCGACCGAGATCTTGCGCCCCATCACCCACTTCGGATGCGCACAAGCCTGGTCGGGCGTGATGTCATGCAGCGTGGACGGGTCGCGCGTGCGGAACGGGCCACCCGAAGCCGTCAGCAAAACCTTGGACACGCCCATGCCATAACGGGGATCGCTCGTCGGCAGACACTGGAAGATCGCGTTGTGTTCGCTGTCGATCGGCAGCAGCGTGGCGCCGTGTTCGCGCACGGCATCCATGAAGATGCTACCCGACATCACAAGCGATTCCTTGTTCGCCAGCAGCACGCGCTTGCCCGATCGGGCGGCAGCCAGCGAGGAGCGCAGCCCCGCCGCTCCCACGATCGCCGCCATCACGGCGTCGGTGCCGGCGTCGGAGGCAATCGATTCGAGCGCTTCGGGCCCGTGCTCGACCTGGGTATCGAGACCCGCGCTGCGCAACAGAGATTCCAGTTCGCGCGCCGCCTCGGGTGAACCCACTACCGCGCGCGCCGGACGGAATTCCTTGCAGGCAGCGGCCAGCTTGTCCACCTGACGATGGGCGCTGAGCGCATGC
>Ga0102589_1004407_pt1 | contig 13287 bp, 14 predicted proteins | sample AraplaMF_Col_mLB_FD_76858 | JGI IMG/M metagenome (GOLD analysis project Ga0102589, IMG submission 76858) | Arabidopsis root microbial communities from the University of North Carolina, USA - plate scrape MF_Col_mLB | ecosystem: Host-associated > Plants > Roots > Endosphere | place: USA... | reverse complement strand
ACAATAAACGTTTTCAGAAAAAATTAAATAACCTTAGCCCTATAGAATATAGGGCTAAGGCAGCTTAACTAGTGCACCTTTTATTTAAGTGTCTACTTGACAGGGATAAGACCATGATTGAAGGTTCTTTCATTTTTATTCTCCTGTTTCAGCAAACTGTTTAATACGTTCACCAATTTGATCGCGTACATTTTGGAACACTGTCCATTCTTGACCTGCAGGATCATCAAATCCCCAGTGAACTCGTCTTACATGTGGTGGTGTCACTGGACACACATCATTTGCGTGACCACATAAAGTCACAACTAAATCTGCATTATTTAAGATCTTATTATCGATGACATCTGATGTTTGGTTACGGATATCAATATCCACTTCGTCCATTGCATTAATCGCATTTGGATTCACGCCATGTGCCTCGATACCAGCTGAAAGGACATTCCATTCATTTCCTAAGTATTTTTTACCCCACGCTTCAGCCATTTGACTACGGCAAGAGTTTCCTGTGCATAAGAAGTAAATTGTTTTGTTAGCCATATTGTATTCTCCTTTAGTTTTCGTGAAGTATTCGATAAATGATTGCTGCACAACTTGCTCCTAAAATGGTAGCAACAACATAAATCCATAAAAAGTGTGTTGTCCCGGATATGATTGCTGGACCAATTGATCGTGCAGGATTCATTGATGCCCCGCAAATCGGTCCTGCAAACATGGCTTCAAGTCCAACAGTTGCACCAATTGCAATCCCTGCAAAGGATTTAACGGCTTTTCCATGGATTGCTGAACCTAAAATCACCATCATTAAGAAAAACGTCAGAATAAATTCCAACAGAAACGATTGTCCCCACGAACCTCTTGGTAAAGTGGCACCTAATGAAGCGATGTTCCCGAATAGCCCAAATAGCGTCGCACTCGCAGCTACTGCCGCAAGTAATTGAATCAGAATGTAATTAGCTGCTTCTCGCTTCGTTAGGTCACCATGAATGAAGAAACCAATCGTCACAGCAGGATTAAAATGAGCACCAGATACGTGCCCAAAGGTATAAATTGAAGCCGTGACGACCAGACCGAACGTGAAGGCAATCCCTATATGCGTTAAACTGTTAGTTAACGTATTAATGACAATAGCACCTGTTCCAGCAAATACTAAAAAATATGTTCCTAAAAATTCTGCGATTAATTTCTTTTTCAAGCCGATACCCCTATTAAAATTGACTTTTTAACAGCACTGATTCACTGAAGAATCTGTTGTTACACAACAACTTTCATCTTTGACGCTATGGACTTCACTATCTGCTTTCGTGAAGAAAAATTCCCATTCGTTTCCGTCTGGATCCGTTACCCAAAACTTATCTTGAACGGCATAGCAACATGTTGTATTTGTTTCTTCGCGTGCGAAGAAACCTTCTATTTCTAGCCTTTCCTTGTGAGCGACGATTTCTTCAGCTGTTTCAACCTGGAAACCAAAATGATTTACTTGATTCCCCTCAACTTGATCGCGAACATTCAGTGTAAAATTCAGACCAGGATTTTCTAATAAAAATTTCGCATATCCCTCTTTTACTTTCACAGGTGATGCACCAAATACTTTTTGATAAAACGCCATTGATGCCTCTAAACTTGTAACGTTGACCCCTACATGAACATATTTCATACAGAATTCCTCCCTTAATTTGTTTAATCAAAAAAATTTGATTTAATGATTAAAAAAAATTAACAACAATTATTGCTACTGTTACCGTTACCTGATTTTCGGAAAATACAACATAGCTCTTCTGATAGCAATCCGTTGACTTCTGTGTCGTTCAAATCGTAATAGCTCCATGTACCTTTCGTCTCTTTTAAAATGAGCCCTGCATCCAGTAAGATTTTCAAATGATATGAAAGCTTTGATTGTGTCATATCGAATGCTTCGGTTAAATCGCATACGCATGTACTTCCTCTTTGACAAAGCTCATACATGATTTCTAGACGCTTCTGATCAGCTAACGCTTTAAACTTCTGCTCATATCTCTGGAACTGTTGTGTCATCTCAGTCATGTGTTTTCTCCTTCATCAAATTTTCTTGATGAATTAAGTATATGCCAGTTGAGTAAATTAATGCAATGTATTAATCAAAAAAAATTGATTTATTCTTAAAAATCCATTTTCAACTAAACTGTCATTTACTTCAATAAAAAAGCCACAAAAGTGGCTCAGGATCTTGTTCAACTAACGCGCTCGTTAGTTGTACTAGGGGTAACGCCAAATTTTACCCTATTTACACATTAACCTTTTTTGTTTTAAAAAGCATAATTCAACTTTAAACAAATACTTATGGGATACAATCAAGATTGAGCTGCCTGAGTTGAAACCTGCCATGTAACACCAAATTTATCTATTACTTGTCCGTATAAAGGACTCCAAAAAGTTTCGTGTAATGATATGATCACTTTACCACCATCTTGTAATTTGCCGAATACTTCTTTCGTTGTCATAACGTCAGTAATTAAAATAGATAAGGTGGTTTGATCGCCTATTTGATAAGGTAGACCAGTAAATGTGTCAGAAATCATTAAATCTGTCGAACCCACTTTGAGGTGTGCATGTAAGATGCGATTTTTTTCTTCATCAGATAAATTTGTATTATCTTCACCTGGCATGTCGCCAAATCTTTGAAGAATAAGGGTCTTTGTATTGAATGCATGTTCATAAAATGAAACAGCTTCCTGTCCATTTCCATTCAATATTAAATAAGGGTTGATACCTAAAATCATACGAAACACCTCTTTATAAAATTTTGATCTAATCTTTGCATCTTCTTATCTCCAAATGTTAAACTGCTTTAGCTTTAAAGATTGGTAACTATTAAGTTCCCACTTCTTTAGAGTTTCAACATTCAGTCCTTTTTTCCTTCAATTCTAAAAGTGGGTTATTTTAGCCTTGATTTAATAGTATTAATGAGTTCATTAAAGGTAAAAAAACATCTTAAATTATTATAAATAAATTAACACAACAATATACGAATTCTTATTCAACTAAAATGCCATTTTGCGCAATCAAAAGAATCGACTATATAGCCGATCATGTTACAAAATTTATTTATCACATCCTAATCCTGCTAACAATATTCCCAGTTTACTTATCCTCATGCAATTTATTAATTTTATATAATCATTATAGTTACCAATGATTTAAAAAAAATAAAAAAAGAGAACTCTGGGAAAAGAGTTTCTCCTAAAAAAGGTGACATTAAACAAACATAGTTGCTCAGTACAATACATTTCTCATCAAAATGAAAATAACAATTAGGAAATCAATTAACCTTTACTTTTCTCGATTTACTTTTGTTACCAGCTTTATCTATTGAGTACACTGTTAATACTGTACCTTTTTTCTGTTTCTTAATTTTTAAGTTGAATGTACCTCTTGAATTGACAGTAGTGTACCCGATTTTTTCTTTGCCTTTATAAACAAATATTGTAGCTCCTTTTTCTCCCTTTCCTGAAATAGAAGCCGATGAGTATTTTACGTTATATACATAAGGAGTAGAAGGTGCTGTTTTGTCAATTGTGAAGATAATTGTCGAAGAGTTACCAGCATTATCTTTTACAATTAACTTATGAGTTCCCTCTTTAGTTATTTTTGTTCCCTTTAAATAAGATTTACCATCAAGTGTTGCAGATCCTTCATTAAAGGATGGGATGACATCTACTCTATAAAGGCCGTTATTTTTCACATTGGAAATTACAGGTGCAGTTTTATCTTTGACTTTCTTCTCGGGAAGAGTAAGTGATTTATTATAATCCTTTAAAACGATTTGAATAGTAGAATTTGCTTTCTGCTTGCCTATATTTAATTTAAATTCTGAGCCTTTTTTAATAGTGAATTTTCCAATACTTTTCTTAGTCACTGTAGGTGTATTACTTAATGTGCTAACTTTTGGAGCAAAACTATTAACTTGAGTGTTTGGCACTGAAAAACTTGCAACTGAAAGACCACTTTGACTTGCTTTATTAGAACTCAGGGTATTCATATTAAAAGTATTAGGCGTTGGTGTTGAATTTGTTTCTAACAAAAACACTTCAACATTAGAGCCGAATGAACTTTGTCCAGTAAGATAAGAACTATTATCTGATAGCTCATCGATATAAACTTCTTCAACTGAACTATAACTATAATCATATAGTGCAGTATTTGGCATTCTTGTTTCAACTGTAATTCTTGTATCAGGTATTAATTGATTAACTGGAATGTCAAAACGACCATTTTCATTAGTCATACCTCCACCAATCTTATTATCTTGCTCGTCCAAAATAGTAATTAGACTATTTGCAGTGGCAGTTCCGGTTACTTCTTTAGAAACTTGTGACACTGGGTCAATTACAGGCTTTGGTGATGTTGATAATGGTAATGTTATGAAGTTAACTACATTTTCAAATTGGCTTTCATATAAAGTTATAGGTTTTAAATCCTTTAATGTTGTATGTTCATCAAAAGTTTGCTGAACTACCCCAGATGGTGCAATTTGTATTAAGTCTTTTTCCTTATTAAATAATCCACTATATTTTAAGTTTGAAGGAAGATAGATACTAATTGAATCCGACCATGTAGTAATTTTCGATGTGTATATAGGATTAAATGAATATGAAAACGTATCAGAAACATCATAAGGTGTTGCTAATAATTCATACGTTTTTACTAAAGAACCCTTTGATACTCTTACTTTAACAAAGTCACCTAATTGGATTTCAGGACAGGAAAGACTTTGGTGAAAAGTTGGACCTGCAGCAATATCAGTTTTTAAAACTATATCATCGACCATTACTTCTATTTTTGAGCCTTGGGTTGCAGAATAGTCAATATTTGCAGTAGGTCTTTCTATTGGAGTTTGATCAAACACACTTGTATCATAAATAGGTTTACCATAAAAATTGATCGAAAAGTACGCTTCAAGAGAAGCTTTTAACACAAATACTTCATCCGAATCCATTAATTCACCATTCGAATCATACGTATTAATTGTAAATGTAGTATTTGCATTATGATGACCTACATATATCTTGAAAACCCCTTCATTATTCGATACTGCACTGAAAACTCCGTATGTATCACCACCACGTGAGTTGTTAATTCCGGTGTACTTAATGCGTGTATTCGGTGTTGTTGTACCAGATACAACTTGATCAGCACTGAAGAAACGATTAACTTTTGTAATATCTTCTTGTGCATGAGCTTTAGCGTTTGAAAGATTGATCGTGGTAACAAATAAAATAACTGCTAAGCATATAGAGATAATCTTCTTTAATTTTTTCATAAATCCTCCCATTTAACGTTTTTACTATGGTGTTTTCAATTTAGGAGCAAAGTTTCTATTCTATTTATCTACCAACCTTCTATTTGAATTCAATTATGTAGGAAGATTAACAAAACTACAGATTAACTTGTGCTTTGTTAATCCCCCTAGTATTTATCTTAATATAATTATATGGTAAAAATGTAACTCTTAAAAGAGCACAAATGAAATATCCATATTCAACTAACGCGCTCGTTAGTTGAATATGGAATTTTAATTTAATTAACAATTATTTATCTTTCCACCATTTATCGCTTATTGTTTAATTGCCTTCTTTTTAAAAATAAATGATAATAATAATCCCACAACTACTAGTATTCCATAATAAACTACTCTTGCTAACAAAAACGCTGAAAAAGGTGCAGACCATTCGGGATGTTGCAAGTAAATACGATAAGTAATTAGCGTATCTATTAACATAGCTACTATCAATAATACTGTAAGAATATAGATTGAAGTTGACGTAATTTTGAATTGATTTATTGTCACAAATTATCCCCCTCCCACATCAATAATGTTATCGCCCAGACCATTTTTTCATAGAGCTTTTGTAACTGAACGAGTGTCCTATCCTCTCTCCAAGATGAAGAAATTACTATTTTGGCATCTGTTTTTGTAAGAATCTCAAAAAGATTTCCAACACATTCTTTATCAAATCTATACTCGTTCCCTGCCATTAAGGATTTAGTTGTAACAAGAACAACGTCAATATCTAAGAAAATTAATTTCATATTTCACCTGCGATTCAAGTTTTTTCACGTTACTATATTTGTCAAATACTTATCTTACTATTTTAATTGCTATATTAGTTCATTTCTATAAATTTCACTTTAATACCTTGTTTAACTAAACTATCTTTTTATTCAACTAACGCTCTCGTTAGTTGAGAATATTACATTCAATAATTGACTTTTTATCTAGAAATAATTATATGATTTTGGGGATACTAAAAAACATTAACAATAAGCGAGGTATAGCATGGAGAAAAATAAATGGTTCACTGACGAAGAACTTGAAAGATACTCAGACAAAGGAATTTTGTCTGAGGAAGCAGTTAAACAATTGCGCGATTCAAGAGAAAAGGATAAAAAGAAAAAATCATCTATGAGTCCTTAGATAAAAAAGTTCTTTACTAAATATAAAAATTGGAACAAATAAGATCCTTCATTAATGAGAAACCTTCCGTTTTCTACTTCAACTAACGCGCTCGTTAGTTCAACAAGAAATTTATTGTCTATGTGTTAAAAAGTTAAAAATGCTCGCCCGCACCTGTCTAATCGCCAACTGCGAGTATGAGGCTCATAGTATTCGTTTATTTCGTCATACACCAACATAACGGATCACTTCCACCACAATGAGGGCAACAACCTCCTGTATAAGTAATTCTAATTTGATCTGAATGAAGTACATAATAATCAGTAATTGGTTCGACGCCAGGGATCGCAATCCCGCCTGGAATCGCCGGCAATTTAACCTCCCGCACTGTCATGTCAGACCATTTACCGCTCCAGGAACAAATTCTGCACTTTAATATCTCTTCCGAAAAGTTCGGAGCATTTTGAATGACAATAATACATTCTCTACTATAGGTATTACAATTAGGACAATCGTGTACTTTCACGAATCTCCACCTCTCATCAAATTTAAAACTTTTCACGTACCTTCTTTTTATTATTCTTTTTATCAGTCAATTAGTCCTTTTTAATAAAATGGAGGATAATCAAATGATTCCCCTCTAAATGTTGTTCAACTAACGCGCTCGTTAGTTAATTAAGAGTTACATCAATTGTAACGCTTTTTGTACAATCTTTTAAATACAAAAAAGTAGTGTAATTCCGTATAAGAATTAAACTACTTTTAATTGGTCTTTTTATTCGGAAAAGTATGTATTTTGTTGTTCAATTTTTTCAAACTACTTCTAAAAAAAATATCTTGAAACTCATTAGGTCTGAAAGGAATAATTGGTGAAAGAAAAGGAACACCAACGGAGTCTAATTGAGCAAAATATATAATTGTTAATGTAGTTAAAATCATCATACCTTGAAATCCAGTAAAATATCCAACTGTAATATATAGAACCCTTAATGTAAATATCGCACTAGTTTGTCCTCTTATTGCTACAGGGTAACCAAGTAAAACACTTAGGCTAGTTATAACTAAACTTGCTGGATGTAAAAAATTGGCTGAAATTGAAGCATCACCGATGGAAATAGTTGCGATCAAAGTAAGAAGTAAAATCATATTTTTAGGTGCTCTAGACACCAAATCTACTAATACTTTTAGCAAAATTAATAAAATTAAAACTTCTACGTGTGTTGGTAAAAGATCATCTTTGAAAACATCTTCCTGAATTCTTTTACTAAAATTATTACTATAAAATTTATCCAATGTTACATATAATCCTGGAAGAAATATAGCAATAAAAAAACAAGCAAATCTAATTAATCGATTGATTCCTTTTCCATATTTGGAATGGAAATCATCTGCTGATTGGAAAAAATCAACAAAAAGAGCAGGAGCAATTATAGCATGTCGATTTCCATCAACAAACACAATAACTTTTCCTTCTAATATCGCTGACGAGGCAGTGTCAATCCTCTCAGTTGTCATTGTAAGGTCTACAAATGTACTTTTTCCTTCGATTGCTTCTTCTACAATTCTAGACTCTAATATATAGTTTGAAGTTAATTTTGATATCCGTTCTTTTACTTTTTTTAAAACATTTTTATCAACTAAACCATTTAAATAAACGATAGATACGTCTGTTTTAGAGAGTGTTCCATAAGAATTGGTTTCAATTGCTAGTTCTGGGGTTTTTAAAATACTTCTTATGATATTTAAATTCGAATTTATTTTTTCAGTAAAACCAATTACTGGACCTTTTAAAGAACGTTCACCAAAAACTTCTTCAATACCACGTTCTTTCCAATCCTGTGTACCCACTAATATTCCCGATGCTTTTCCTTTAAATGAAATGAATGTGTATCCGTTAGTTATAGCATTTTCAATTTCTTTGTAAGTGCTAACTGTCTTGCAATTCAATGCAGGTATGATCGATGGAATTTGTTCTTTTAAGGTAGTATTTTTATAACTATTCGATAAATTTTGTTGAAGTGGTTCAATGATGTATTTTTGAATATCATCTGTTTTTACAACTGTATTTAAATAATAGATTGTTACACTATCATCTACTAATTGTCTTTTTTGAAAGTCACTTGCAAGTTCGAATTTCCGTTCGAGTTGTTTAGAGAAATCATCCTCTATTGATGACGAGCACATTTTACCACCTACGACTAAGAATACTTTTATTAATTAGTATTATCTATCGAAAATCAATTATTCAAAAGTCATTTAAGTAAGAAAATTCATTTAGAAGTCCTTGTTCTTATTCAACTAGCCTACCATTTACTTCATTAAAAAAAGCCGCATTTGCGACTCTTGTCTAGTTCAACTATCGCGCTCGTTAGTTGAATAAGTAAAAATATTTAATGTGGTGGTTTTCGTATAAATTGATGTATTAAAACATTCCATATCATATAGAATTATACAAATTATAAAGCTTTGCTACTAAAGTGGCGCTGTATTCTTGATTGTATGTAATTTATAACAAATAGGAACGGAATATAAATATAAATAAAATATAACCCTAGTGTACCTACTAATTGATTTAACATATTTATGCTTATTCTTCCTTTTATAAAAAAAACGGAAGAATATATAATAATAGAAACAATAAGAAGTGAATTTTTTGGTTTAACATTAAATAAAATCTCTAGACTTCGTCCAACACTCCAAATTGGTAAACAAACTGTGGGAAGGACAACTAAAAACCAAGAGAATATTACAACATACTCAAAACGTTCTAAAATCGGGAACGAAATAATCTTTGTCATATTTAAAGTAGCCCAAATAGCATGTAGCATTTGTTCTTCATTAAAGTACATATAAGATATGACCATAATAACTGCATATGAAACCATTGTGAATATATTGCCAATTTGTGCCCATTTATGCGATTTATCTGGTTTTTTAATAAATGGATAATAAATTAATATTGATTCAAATCCCATAAAATTTAACGTTAAATCTTTCATTCCTTTAAACATACTCGTAAGAGAATGATCAAAAATAGGCATGATATTTCCTAGGGTAGAGTATTTTAGCGGAAATCCTATAGTAAATAGCAATAAACCAGGTATCACTATACCCCAAAAACAAATTCCTGTAACTACTCTAAACCCACTGACAACTGTATAATATATAGCGATAATGAAAAAAAGACCAAGATACCAAGTCGCAAAGGTTGGAAATACCCAGATTTGCAAGATGTCTAGGTATGTTCTAAAAACAATTAAAGCAGATAATATTAAGTAAGTACTGAATGCTAATGTAAGTATGGTTCCTATAAAGCTACCAAATGAATGATTGTGAAGGTTTATTAAATCATTTTTGTCTTTTAGCATTTTATATATTAAGAAAATAATGATGTTAATCGATATACCACTTAAGACGCATACTATCCATGCGTCATACCCTACAGAACCGGCTACTTTATTTTGAAATCCTAACATACCTATTCCTGTTTGAGCACTATGTATCAAAATAAATGCAAAAAATGGAGATACTTTCTCTTGTACGCCTATAGGATGATTCATAACTTTCACCTTTCCTTATTATTCTCCTATCCCTGAATATAATATTGTTGTATCAACATTTACTGTAATATTCATTTTTTGATAGGTACTTCTGTAATCATCTAGAGACCAATTTCTCCATCTACTTCTTATAAAACTACCAATTCCTAAACTGTCCACATTATTTTCTTGTAGTTGACGAATTAGTTTTTCAGCTTCCTTTTTAATATTTTCTTCGATTTGCTTTTCTACTAATTGAACATTTTGTTTATTCTCAAGATTAATCCATTCTGGGTAGTCCTTAATCATTCCATTTAACTTTACCTTTATATGTACAGTAGGTATTTTACTTTTAACAACTGAATACTTTACTTTACTATTTATATTTTGTAATAAAATTAAATCCTTTTTATCTTTTTCGTAGATAGGAAATAAATGCATTCCTGATGATGCATCAGTATTGATAATAGTAAAGATGAAGGATTGATCTATATTTAAATTCATTACATACTTTCCATTTTTCAATAAAGTCAAGCCGCCAATCATTACTTCATTTTTACCTTTCGTTTTTAGATATGGGATAAATGTGTCCTCCCACTTACTGTAAAATGAACAAAGAAAAGTATGCAAATTGGAATTTGGAATGTTTCCTGTTTTAATGTTTTGATTAATCAAATTATAAATATATAAAGAATCCTTCTTTTCTGTTGCCTTTATTATTTCCTCAGCTTCTTGTTCAGTGATTGCTAAATTCAAGGTTCTGCCTATATCAGGATTATTGACCAAGCTCCTTATAGTTTTCCCTATATCTTCTTTAGCGTAACTCTTACCAAATAAAACAGTTCGTAACTGACCTACTTGTATAGTGTAATTAGATTGATTATTTATTCCAAAAAGAATATCATTATTTGTTTCGGACGTATCTGTAAGCGTTTCGGATTTTGGAGGTATTCCACCTATAAAATTTGGAGATACAAGGGTTCCTTTTATTTTTTCACCTTCTTTATCGTATCCGATTGTATGTACTATACGAATCTTATTTACTTCATTACTACATCCACACAAAAAGATACACATTACAATACCAAAGTATCTCCATTGCATAATTAATCACTCCTAAGTCAGAGTTTATCTTTTTTCAAGCGTGCTTTTTCACGATTATATCTCCAAATATTCTTTGGACGAAGATAACTTGCTCTTTTTGATGTAAGACTATACGAGGATCTAATTAGTGTATCTCCCAAATCTGCTTTTCTAAATGGATAAAATGGTAACAAATAAGGTGTTCCTAATGAAGTCAGTCTTAATAGATGAATGAGTATCATGGTCATACCAAACATTAATCCATACCCTCCTGCAGCACCTGCCAATATAATAAGTGGAAACCTTAGTAAACGAATCGTGTTTGACATCTTAAAAATTGGGGTCGTGAAGGATGCTAAAGCTGATAATGCAACAATGATTAGTAATACATTACTGGTTAGTGCAGCCGCCACTGATGCCTGCCCAATTACAATACCACCTACTATACCAAGTGTTTGTCCAACCTTTGTAGGAAGTCTTGCTCCTGCCTCGCGTAATAATTCGATGGTAATTTCTAAAAATAATACTTCTAGTACAGGTGGAAATGGAACATTCGCTCTTGATACAACAAGTGGCCCCATCAAATCCTTTGGTATCATTGTATAGTGATAGGTTAAAACAGCTACATATATAGATGTAGAACAGGTCGAAAAGAATACACCAAAAATACGAATTAACCGAAAGAAAGAACCCACCACCCAAGGGAGGTAATAATCTTCTGGGGATATGAAGAAGTCAAATAAGTTTGATGGTCCTGTAATGGCATACGGAGATCCGTCACTGAAAATAACAACTTGCCCGTTAATTAATGTATAGACCGCTCGATCAACTCTTTCTGTAGACAAAAAAAGTGGAAATGGTGTATTTGTATTATCAGAGATTAATTGTTCTATAAATGAAGCATCAAAAATCACATCAAAGTCTATGTCTTGCATACGTTGTCTAATCGTTTGAATGTATTGATCATTTGTAATATCTTGAAGATATGCTATCATTACTTTTGTTTTAGATGTAGAACCAATTGTCAGTTCTTCAAAAATTAGATTTGAAGTTACAATGTGGTTACGCAATAAGTTGAGATTTATTTGGATATCCTCCACAAAACCTGTTTTAGGACCTACAACACTGTATTCATTTTCAGTGTCGTTGTATATCCTTTTTCCTACCTTTACATCTTTTACATTAAGTAATGCTACTACCTTATCCTCTCCTTGTAATTGCAGAAGAATGTGTCCTTGTAGTAATTTCCCTTCTATTTCTTTAGCATCTGAGGAAAATGATATCCCCTCTAATGGAATAAGTCTTTTTATTTCTTTTATCTCACTAATTTCTTGGTTTAAATATGGAAGTACATAGTGATGAACTGATTCAGAATCTATCAATGACTGATAGTAAAATAAATCATAAGTAATATTATTGATTGGAAGATTTATATGTGCAAAATCGCTTGACTTACTTGCTATATTAATAATTTTGTTAATATTAAGTGTATTGTTTTTCTCTTCTTTCTTAAATCTGTTTATACGACTTCGCATAGTATAATCCTCCGAATTGTATATCACAATTAATAAAATAAATAATGAAAATTCACCTTTATTATGAAGGAAAAAATATTTAATTATTCATTTACAGAAGGGGAATGGATTTTTTAAGCACAATAAAAAACACTACGTTCAGTGTTTTAGCAAAAGTGGTTTATTTGGTTAATGCAATCGTAAAAAGCGCCTAACACGTTCTTTTGTCAAATCTCTTTCTATGTTTGTGATATTTTCACTTAATACAGATAGGTAAGGGTTTGAAATTATCGCCCCCTTTTCCCCCTGTTCACACCGTACGTGCGACTTTCACCGCATACGGCGTTCCAACTAATCCAATTTATTCTTTTCTATGTATTAAGCAGATGAGTGCTTTTTTTCCAATTTTAGATTATTTGATTCTGACATCTTAATCGTAATGAATTTACTTTTTCCATTTGCTTACGAGTAAGTTTTAAGGATTTTAAAAGAATTTCTATTTTTGCTTTATCTTTTAGGTGAATCAATTTATGAATCGCTTTATTAAGAATAATAAGGTTTGAATAGCTATCATCTTTTGAAAGATGATAAGGGTTAATATGATGGCAATGCCATTCATTAATCCCTAATTCCACTCCCAATATGGCACATTTGCCATATTGGGCAATAAATTTACTGATTCGATTGTCATTGTATTCAATTGTTCGATTTGGAATGTAGT
>Ga0102589_1004401_pt1 | contig 13295 bp, 16 predicted proteins | sample AraplaMF_Col_mLB_FD_76858 | JGI IMG/M metagenome (GOLD analysis project Ga0102589, IMG submission 76858) | Arabidopsis root microbial communities from the University of North Carolina, USA - plate scrape MF_Col_mLB | ecosystem: Host-associated > Plants > Roots > Endosphere | place: USA... | reverse complement strand
GGTTGAGAATAATTTTGTGTACCTAACAATCTGTACTAATGTTTTTTCAGAAACATATTAATACAATCTTGATCACGTTTTTTAGTTTACAACTATTCTAATCACGATGTCAATTACTTTGGTTACGATTTTTTTATGAATAACATTAAGGTTTCCACTATACATTGTTGTTTTTATTTTCACATCTGTATTAGTAAGCAATAACCTACTGTTATATTATTCCCTATTTAACCTGTTTTCCATCGTAGAATAGTATGTAAACGATTTAATTCTTCTTAGTTTTTCTCTCTTTATAACAAAAATATGCAATCACTTCTTCCTTTTCTAGGCGAATGTCTATACACTTCTAACCACTCTTCCATACCTTATAATAACCGCAGTATTAGCGGGAAATGATAAAGGAGGTCATCTCATGTACGGATACACATATTGTTATCCAACTTGTTCATATCCTTCCTATGGATACGGAGGTTCTTACGGAGGATACGGAGGTTCTTGCGGAGGATGCGGATACGGACGGGGCTTTGCTTTAATCGTTGTGTTGTTTATTCTTTTAATTATCGTTGGTGCTGCTTGCATTCGTTAATGTAAAACAAAACAACTATAGAAAGAAATAGGCGGCTCTGCCGTCTTTTCTTTTTTTACCAACCAATCGCTAATAATAAAATTACAGCACTAGTCATCCTCTTTATTTGCTTAATTTATATATAGGTACTATGTACTTTATCATGACTTTTTTCAGCTCCTTTGGTAGACTAAAGGAGAAAGGAGAGATTGTGAATGCTTACAATGAACGATGTAATTCGTGAAGGAAATCCCATTCTACGAGCAGTAGCAGAAGAAGTACCTCTGCCAGCAAATGAGGAAGATACACGTGTACTACGAGAAATGATTGAATTTGTAATGAACAGTCAAAACCCTGAAATGGTTGAAAAATATAATTTACGTCCAGGAATCGGGCTAGCTGCACCACAAATTGGTATTTCAAAAAGAATGATTGCTGTTCATGTTACTGATACAACCGAAACTTTATACAGCTACGCTTTATTCAATCCCAAAATTATTAGTCACTCTGTTGAACGTACATACTTATCAGGTGGCGAAGGATGCCTATCTGTAGATCGTGAAGTTCCTGGATATGTTCCACGTTATACACGAATTACAGTTAAAGCAACTACCGTCGATGGTGAAGAAGTAAAATTACGTTTGAAAGGGTTACCAGCGATTGTATTCCAACATGAGATTGACCATTTAAATGGTGTAATGTTCTATGATCATATTAATCAAAAAAATCCTTTTGTAGCCCCCGAGGATGCAAAACCTCTAGAACGATAAAAAGCAGAAGCAATAGCTTCTGCTTTTTACTACTATTATCATATTACTCCTCTTATGGAATGGTTCTCACACCATATTACCTAGAGTAAACCAGCCCACTGCAAACCGTGAAGAATCCCATCTTCACTAACATCTTTCGTCACATAATTAGCAAGTTTTTTCAAATCGTCGTGACCATTCCCCATTACAATCCCCGTTCCTACTGCTTCAATCATTTCTAAATCATTTAATCCATCTCCAAAAGCATAGACCTGTTCACGCCTAAACCCTAATTTCTCAATGAATTTTTCAATTCCCTTTGCTTTAGAACCACCATTTGGGATAATGTCCATAGAATACGCGTGCCAACGAATAAAATGAAAATCTGGATAATCATAAATGAACTTTTTTTCCTCACCCGCTTGGCAAAAAAGAAGCGTTTGATAAACGTCACGATTTTCATAAAAACTTGGCTCATATAACGGATGCTCAAATTGCAGACTTCCGAAACTTTCTTTTACATAATTATGATATTCTACTGTTGCCTTCATATCCTTATGATCTAAATAAACAAGTGGATATCCCTCTTGCTTAGCAAACGTTGTAAAAGTATGTAATGTATTAGGGTGTAATGGATTTTTAAATATAACCTCATCTTCAAATACAACATATTGGCCATTAAAACTAACATAATTATGAATGTTAAGCTCATTACGAATGTCTTCAAACATGAAAGGTGCACGCCCTGTCGCAATTGCCACATGTACTCCTTTTTCTTGTAACGTACGCACCGCTTCTCTTGTAGATTGTGGAATTTTTTTATCGTGATCTAACAATGTTCCATCAATATCAAAAAAGACGATTTTATTATTCATTTTCAAAACCCTTTCTAAGCCTTCTATATTCCTATTTTGACTACTTCTTTTCAAATCCTAAAAAAAAGTATAACATATTAAACATCTGTGAAGAAAGCGTTCACTTTCTAACCTTATTTACGAAATATGCATATACTATTAAAAGAACATTAATAGTAGTTTGAATGAATTTTCTTTTCTAATCTACCTCATACTATATTTATAACCGGGGGCATACTGCCTGTGAGAGCAAAAAACGGAATATAAGATTACGTCTGCATGAGCCAATAAGATCACTGAACATCAAGGCGGCGATTCCCTCATTTATCTTCTATGGTTTTCTAGTATGTGGAGATGAAGAGTTACTACTAAATAAGAATTAAGTATGCATGTTTAAAATAAGGAAAGGAAGGAGTAATCATGCTGAAGAAGCTGAAGAAAAAGCTAAAACAATATTTAAACGATTTAGTCCGTAAAAAGACAATGGCTTAAATTGTGCCCATTTCGGGCTTTTTCTTCATTCTGATTCGAAAAAACATGAAAATCATAACTATTTGCTTTATAATAGGTAACAGATAATGCAAAACATAGACAAGGAGAGGTTTTCCCAATGATTTTTAAAGTATTCTATCAAGAAAAAATGACTGAGGTTCCAGTGCGTGAAAATACAAAAGTTTTATATTTAGAAGCGGAATCCGAAAAAGACGTTCGTACAAAATTGCAAAAGTTCGCATATAATATTGAGTTTGTCCAATCTGTTACTGGTGCTCATCTTGAATACGAAAAACAAAATGCTGATTTAACATTAACGGAGCTCGTATAATTTATGAAATTCCTAAAAAATGATCAGGTAGCCGTTTTCGCTCTTGGCGGACTCGGTGAAATCGGCAAAAATACATACGCTGTTCAATTTCAAGATGAAATTATTATAATTGATGCTGGAATTAAATTTCCAGAAGACGAACTTCTCGGAATCGACTATGTGATTCCTGATTACACTTATTTTGTACGAAACGAAGATAAAATTAAGGGGTTATTTATTACTCATGGTCACGAAGATCATATTGGTGGTATCCCTTACCTATTACGTCAAGTGAATATCCCAATTTACGGCGGGAAATTAGCAATCGCTCTAATTAAAAACAAATTAGAAGAGCACGGATTATTGCGAAAAGCAAAACTTTACGAAATTCAAGAAGACGATGTTATCAAATTCAAAAAGACATCCGTATCGTTCTTCCGCACAACACACAGTATTCCAGATTCATACGGTGCTGTGGTAAAAACACCGCAAGGTCAAATTGTTCATACAGGAGATTTCAAATTTGATTTCACACCAGTAGGCGAACCAGCAGACTTAACGAAAATGGCGGAAATCGGTAAAGACGGTGTACTTTGTCTCTTATCTGATAGTACCAATAGTGAAGTCCCGAACTTTACAATGTCTGAACGCCGCGTCGGCGATAGCATTCAAGATATTTTCCGCAAAGTAGAAGGTCGCATTATCTTTGCAACCTTTGCGTCAAATATTCATCGCTTGCAACAAGTTGTTGAAGCTGCCGTTGAAAACAATCGTAAAGTGGCTGTATTTGGTCGAAGCATGGAAGCAGCAATTGAAATTGGTCATGATCTCGGTTATATTCGCTGTCCAAAAGATACATTTATTGAAGCCTCTCAAATCAATCGACTACCAGCTAACAAAATCGTTATTTTATGTACAGGTAGTCAAGGTGAACCAATGGCAGCACTTTCTCGTATCGCGAATGGGACACACCGCCAAATTCAAATTATTCCTGGTGATACAGTTGTCTTCTCTTCTTCACCAATTCCAGGAAATACAGTTAGCGTAAGCCGTACAATTAATATGTTATATCGCGCTGGCGCTGATGTTATCCATGGTAAGCTTTCAAACATCCACACAAGTGGACATGGTGGACAAGAAGAACAAAAGTTAATGCTACGTCTTATTAAGCCTAAATACTTTATGCCAATTCATGGTGAATTCCGCATGCAACGTATGCACATGAAATTAGCAAACGATTGTGGTATTCCAGAAGAGAATTGCTTCATCATGGACAATGGTGATGTTCTTGCATTACGTTCAGACGAAGCAAGTGTTGCTGGAAAAATCCCATCTGGCTCTGTTTATATCGATGGAAACGGTATTGGTGATATTGGTAACATTGTACTGCGCGACCGTCGTATTCTTTCTGAAGAAGGACTTGTTATCGTAGTTGTCAGCATTGATATGAAAGAATTTAAAGTTGCTGCCGGACCTGATATTATCTCTCGCGGATTCGTTTATATGCGCGAAAGTAGCGATTTAATCAATGATGCTCAAACACTGATTACAACGCACCTTGAAAAAGTAATGGAGCGAAAAACAACACAATGGTCTGAAATTAAAAATGAGATTACAGACACATTAGCACCATTCTTATACGAAAAAACAAAACGTCGTCCAATGATTTTACCTATCATTATGGAAATATAAAAAAAGACAATGCTTACGAGCATTGTCTTTTTTATTTTACGTTCTATCTTATCTTAAGAAGTGCTTAAAGCGATTTACTTCATCATCATGACCAATTACAATTAAAATATCTCCCGATTGAATATTTTCTGTAGCTCGAGGGGAAACAATAACTTCCTTCCCTCGCTTAATTGCAACAATGTTTAATCCAAACTTCGCTCGAATATCCAATTCAATTAACGAGTGACCATCAATCTTTTTATTAGCAATAATCTCTACAATACTATGCTCATCAGAAAGCTCTAAGTAGTCTAATACGTTACTTGAAGCAATATTATTCGCAATTCGTTTTCCCATATCACGTTCAGGATGGACAATATGGTCTGCCCCTATTTTAGATAACACTTTTTCATGATAATCATTTTGAGCTTTTACCGTAATATTTTTCACACCTAGCTCTTTTAAAATAAGCGTAGTTAAAATACTTGCATTTAAATTATCTCCGATTGCAACAACAACATGATCAAAATTACGAATACCTAGGCTTTTTAACACCATCTCATCTGTTGAATCTGCAATCACTGCATGCGAAGCAATATTGGCAAATTCATTAATTTTATCTTCATCTAAGTCAATAGCCATTACTTCCATACCTAATTGGGCTAATTCACGACAAATACTGCCTCCAAAACGTCCAAGTCCGATGACAGCAAATTCTTTCTCTTTCCCACTCACATGAATTCCTCCAATAACATCAAGTCCTATCTCTTTCCATTGTAGCATATTTTATATTCACCACAAAGCTTAGCGAATTGCACTTATTTTTGCTTCTCTATATAGAAATACTGTTGTAAATAAAACGCAATAATACAAACGAGCATACCAAAAACAAAAATGTTTCCAAACGAACTAAACGTTTGAAACACAAATAATAATGTTTCTTGACCAAAAAAGGCAAATAAGAGTTGTATAAAAGCAAATAAGAGCGCCCAGTTATAATGTTGTTGATGAAATAAATAATGAGTTGCTCCTAAAAATGCACAAAACGAGATGATAAAAATCCACCATGTTTCTAAAAAAACTTGCCATCCTGCAAAGTTATACCCATTTACAACAAGTGCAATGATTCCAATGACAAGCATTGTAGGGACGCTCCAAAATAACGCTCGACTTCGAAAAAATCGAATTCCATTAGAATCACCTTTTTTATTTGCGCAATATGTTAAAAATGCCGCACTTATATACAGGACAGAAAAAATTGTTAATACGATAATTAACCAAAAATGTAATTGATTGTATTCATGTTCGATATTCGTAACAATAGCTGCTAACATACCTGGAATCAACATACCTGTCCATCCATCAATTTTCCTTTCATTCCAAAACACAGCATTTCCTATTCGAATGCCTAAAAGCATAAAAATAATGACACCAATTACAAATAAGGTTGTCTTATTTCCAACTATGCTTGTTGAAAAAGCAATTAAACCAATAAATAAAAAAAGAACAAATCCATTCATAATCTCTAATACAGGTGATAAATAACCTTTCACCCATTTATATGTTTCTTCATATTCGCATTTATTCTTTAAACGATATGCATAAAAACTTATGCCGAAATAAACCGCTGCAATAATAACATATGCATACAAAAAGAAACATAAGATTGCGCTGCCAATCTGCACCTAATCCCCCACCCTTTTATCTATGTATCACATTGATTTTACACATTTTTCACATGAAAAGTAAACTAAAACATACAGTTCCATTGCTTTGAGTCAAATTTTTATTATTAAATCCATACCCTAGATGTATATCTCTCATTTAACCTACTATTTATAAAACCAAAAACCCCCTAATGAAAAGGAGGTTTTTTGCACATATCAAAAGAAATTTCTACTTCCAAGCCGTCTAGCATGTAAATAGAAAATCCACCTTTTATTCAGCTTCTTTTTGCGCTTCATCTAACACACGATTTACTCGTTTCGTTAGCATTTGCATCCCGCTTCCACCCGCTTGGAAATGACGAAGTACACCATTTTTATCAAACACATAATACGCTGGCACATATTGATTTTCAAATGAATCTGTAATCTTATGTTGATTGTCCACTAAAATAGGTTGGGAAATTCCATGTTCTTTTGCAACTGCTTCCACTTGCTCAAGGTTTAAGTCTTCTTCTGAACGTGGCATATGAACGGAAACAACATTTAATTGCTCTTTATACTCATCACGAAAGTTATTAATATTTGGCATTGCTTCTTTACATAAGTGACAACTAACTGACCAGAAATGAATAAGTGTGGGTTTTTCACCAATTAGTGATTCACGTACAACTTCTCCATTTAATACTTTTGTTGCACCATCTAAAGAAGGCATTGATTCGCGTAATTTCATTATTTTTCCTCCTAATACATGTAGAGAAAGGCCTAACAAAATATTGTTAGACCTTCTATAGTTTACAATAAAATTAAACGTTTAAAGTTGCTTGACCTGGTTTCCAGTTTGCTGGGCAAAGTCCACCAGTTTGAAGAGCTTGAAGAACACGAATTACTTCATCAACTTCACGTCCGATGTTGTTATGATGTACAACTTGGTACATTAATTCGCCTTCTGGACTAATAATGAATAAACCACGAAGTGCAATACCTTCTTCTTCAAGTAATACACCGTAGTCACGAGATACTACATGGTTCGTATCTGCTGCTAACGGATAATTTAATTCTCCTAAACCATTTTTCGTACGATCAGTGTTAATCCAAGCTAAATGAGTGTGGATTGTATCAGTAGATACACCGATTACTTCTGCATCTAAATCTTCAAACTCATCATAACGATCAGAAAGTGCGATGATTTCTGTTGGACATACGAAAGTGAAATCCATTGGATAGAAGAAAAGCACTGTCCATTTGTCCTGTTTCATAACTTCTTCAAGACTTACTTTACCAAATTCTTTGTTTGGCATAACAGCGTCCATTTCAAAGCGTGGCGCTTGTTTTGCTACCATACGTTCTGCCATATGTATCAACCTCCATAAATTTTTATCATATATGTCCACTCTTGTAGTATATAAGAGGAATCAGTTTTCAGTCAATTTCAATTGGTAATCATTACAAAACAACTTACTATCAACTTTTCCCTCCACCTACCATTATAAAGTATTGTGTTAGAATTACAAAAAAAATGCATTATATCTTATAATTTCTCAATTAAAAAGAACAGGTTTAAGACCTGTTCCCTTTCCACTTTACATATTGATTTAAAAATGAAATGGTCTGTTCAATCACTTCTTCCTTCGGTTGTAGTTTTGCATGATGTAAACCATATTCTGAGTCTACTCCAAGCCAGAACATAAACCCTGGAATATCACGAAGCATATAACCAAAATCTTCTCCTGTCATCGCTTCTGTACATGTAACAACATTCATATTTGTTTGTTCAGATGTAAATGTCATAAATTCTCGCGTTAACGCACCATGATTATACACTTGATGATACATGGCTCCGTAATCAATAACAGCTTCACATTGAAACGCTGCTTCAATTCCCGCCACAATTGCTTCAATTCGACTTTTCACTCGTTTCATTGACTCGACAGATAATGTTCGAATCGTCCCTTCTAAGCGAGATTTTTCAGCAATGATGTTTTGAACTGTACCACCTGTAATTTTACCAATTGTAATAACAGCGCTATCAAGCGGATTCACATTGCGGCTAATTACAGATTGAAGCTGTGTAACAAGATGACTCGCTGCAACAATCATATCATTCGCTGTATGTGGATATGCCGCATGTCCGCCTTTTCCTTTTAAATCAATATATAATTCTGATGTATTTGCAAATAACAATCCCTCTTTTGTCGCAATTGTTCCTACTGGATACTCAGGTGCGATATGAAGACCTAAAATCATATCAGGCTTCCATTCCTTCAACTCTTCACTTTCTAACATAGGAAGAGCTCCTCCTGGGCCTTCTTCAGCTGGTTGGAATAGAAAGACAATGTCATCATCTATTCTTTCATTTATAGTAGCTGTTAAAAGTCCTAAACCGATAGTAGTATGCAAATCATGACCACATGCGTGCATCATCCCTTCATGAGTAGAAGCGAATTCATAACCAGTCTCCTCAGTAATCGGTAAACCATCAATATCTGCACGATAACCAATCATTTTCTCCGGTTTTTTGCCATTCACTTTAACGATTACGCCTGTTTTCCATGTTTTAACTTCAATATATTCCTTAGGAAGAGTATGAATATACTCTAAAATATATTTTTGTGTTTTCCATTCCTTAAATCCTAATTCCGGAATTTTATGTAAATCCCTACGAATTTGTACAAATTTACTGACTGTCATGTCCGCACCACCATTTATAAAAAGCGTAAGGGCATGAATAGTCCCTTACGCTTTTTGTTTTTATTTTTCTGGGTTTAATTGACGAAGTTCTTGTTTAATTTCTGTTTTTGCCTTTGTCTTCTCATCAATTTCTTTAATAACACGCGCTGGTGTTCCTGCAACTACTGTATATGGTGGTACATCTTCCGTCACAACCGCACCCGCTGCAACAACTGCACCTTTACCAACTGTTACACCTTCTAGAACAACTACATTTGCACCAATTACAACGTCGTCTTCAACGATAACTGGTTTTGCAGAAGGTGGCTCGATAACACCTGCAAGTACCGCACCAGCACCAACGTGACAGTTTTTACCTACTGTAGCACGTCCGCCAAGCACTGCATTCATATCGATCATTGAGCCTTCACCGATTACTGCACCGATATTAATCGTTGCATTCATCATAATAACTGCATTATCACCGATTTCAACATGGTCACGAATAATCGCACCTGGTTCAATACGAGCTTTAATACCTTTTAAGTCAAGCATTGGAATTGCTGAGTTACGACGATCGTTTTCGACAACATAATCTACAACGTGCTTTTTATTTTCTTCAAGAACTGTCTTGATTTCAGACCATTCTCCAAATAAAACACCAGCTTTTTTATTTACAAACGCTTGTACTGTTTCAGGGAATGTTACTTCTTTTAAATCCCCTTTTATGTATACCTTTACAGGAGTTTTCTTCTCACTTTTTTGAATAAACGAAATAATTTCGTTTGCATCCATCATTTTCATGCTTGTTGCCTCCTAAATCCATTTATAATGTTACTCTACCAAACGAAAGAGCTACTAGCAAGACAATAATCTTATTTTTCCGCTTGAATTTCTTCTATAATATCTAAAAACGCTTGTACTTGTTTAAGTTGCCTTGCAGAATCACTTGTCAATAACCACGTTTCTCGATTCAACTGAACCGGTGTTTTATATGTCTTTTCTCTTACTTCTTTTAAAACAGTGGAGGGCAACAACGCATAACCAATTCCATTTAAAACGAGCTGCTTACATGTTTCAATTTGATCAACTACAATCGTTCGTTTAGGAGGATTAGAAAATAAACCGTACCACCAATTCTGTATTTGTCCATAGTATGTCGAATCGCTTTTAAATTGTATAAACGGTCTGTTTGTATCTTTCAACATAGAAATATCTTTAATTTCTGTATCAACTAAATACAGCTCATCCTCAAATAGTTGCTCTTTATGCCCTTTATATTCTTGTTTCCCTCGTAATATAGCTACATGGACATCGCCTTCATAAAATTGCTTTTGTACTTCACTACTCCACCCTGTAAAAAGAGAGATTTTAACAGATGGGTATTTTTGTACAAATTTCTTTAAAACAGGTGGTAACCAGTATTGTCCAATCACAGAGGCAACCGCTATCTTTAATGTTCCGTATGTTTCCGTATGATAGATTGCTAATTCACTTTTAATGGCCTCTTCTCTCTGCAACATATCTTTCGCATAATTGGCCACTTTTTCTCCTTCTGGTGTAATTGTCAATCCTTTTTGAGAACGGATAAAAAATTTCATTCCCCACTGTTTCTCCATTGATTGTAATCGTTGACTGAGTGCAGGCTGTGAAACGAATAAGCGCTCCGCAGCTTTTCTCATATTGGATTCCTGGGCTAAAACAACCATCATTTGAAAATCATCAATTTGCAACTTTCTCCCTCTTTCCTTATCTTACATGTAACCATCTAACCTCAATATATACGTTGCACCATTCTCTAACATGCAATATTTAATTATTATTTCCAAGAAGCTTAGGTGAATTATGATTTCCCCTAACCTTTTATACCTATTTAAACTAGCCACTCTACATATAAGTACAAATTGAAAAAACGACATAAAACCTAATAAGAGCATCCAGCCATGCACCGAAGCAGCCAGATTCTTTTCCTACCCCAGCCAAATTAAAACAAAGAGAAAAAACAAGTAGCAATCATCTATCGTTCCTCGTAACAGTGACTTATGCGTCGAAAAATCAAAATGCCTTTATATAAATACGTAAAAGAGATGCATGATAAAAAAGCGACTTCTCTTTTTATTCGAAGTCGCTTACCCTTCTTTATCGATTATATTGTCTTACTTTTTTGTTCAGCAATTTCAAAATAGCACGCCTTGTTAAAATCCCTTCGAAGTACCCATCATTGTTTACAGCACAAATAAATGGATGATCAATTGTCATTTCTAACGCTTTAGCAAATGAATCTTCAAGTCTAAGATTCGGAATGTCCTTTTTCATTACATTCTCAACTTTCATATCTTCAAGTTTTTCAAATTCAATACGTTCTAACCCTAAAATCCCATCCAAAATCATAGCAGTACTTATTAATCCATGCAATTTATACATAGGATCTAAAACAGGAATTGCTGAATATCCAGACTTTACAAGAACAAGCAAAGCATGTTCTAAGCTATTTCCAATTTGAACATGTGCAACTTTTTCTGATGAAATCATTAAATCCTTAACAAGAACTTGTTGAAACTCATCTTTCGGAATACTAATCATATTATATCCCCCACTTTTTCTTCCTTTTTCCTGCTAACATGATCTCCAATAGACAATTCATAAGAACCTTACTGTTCACAGTTAATCATATCCACGGCTAAAAGTTTCACTTTATTTCCCATTTCTATTCATATCTTATGATAGCGTTTTCATATTATTATTTTGTCCTAATTTTATTCCAACAAAAATAATGATACACAGTTCATTCTACCATAGAACACAAAAAAAAGACTACCTTTCTGGTAGCGCTTAGTATCCTTCATTTTTCAATCGATTAAATAGCCTTGTAATTCTTCTATATTGGGAAATATCAGTCTCTTTTAAACCACTTTCAATATCTGTAAGCTCAACAGCGAGAATTTCACTAGCATAGTTTTGTCGAAACAAAACATCTAACAACAAACTTTTTTCCTCTTTTGTTAAAGTAAAACTCTTCTGCATATACTCCTCTCCTTATACCTTTTTCCTTAGTATTTATTATATAAAATATTCGCTTAGTTTAATAGATGAAAAATTCAGTTTTTTTATTTTGTGTAGCGATTTGCATAACTAAATGCAGCATAGGCATCAGGTTTAATTTTTGCAGTTAGCCCCATCGCCTTCACCTTCGTTGTCATATCAGAAATAAATTCTTTTGTTAGTCCATCATTTCCTATATCTAAGTGAATTTCCATTACAAACCCCGCTCCTTCATGAGCATATGGATGTAACAACTCCCATATACGTCTTATATGTTCTGGCGTAAACAAATAAGCGACTTCTTGACTAAACTGTGTTTCTAAATATATTTTTTCACGTAAAGTAGTTGGTTTTTTACGTACCGCTTTATACCTTAAGCATCCCCATGCTCCTTTCCCAACACGATGAATGTGCACTGCCGTAATAAAACGGGTATCTTTTTGATGTGCTTGTGAATCTGTCCCAATAGATAGACGATACAAATTGCGTGGATCCCTTTCAATAAAATTACAAATACGTAAGAATACTGTTTCAAAATCCATATGCCTCTCTGACACGTTATAAAATAGATATTCACCGTTCACTTAGTCACGTCCCTTCAATTAGACAGACTTTTTGCATTCTCATTGTATGGGACAAAAGAGTAAAATATGACTTATTATCCTTTACTCGTTTCTATATTTCGAACAGAATACTTACATGCTGGACAGATATAAATTACATTCTGATTAGATTGCGCTGTTAGTACATGATCCATTTCAAATGACATATGGCATTTGGGACAAATAACAATTGGTAGTCGCTCCATATTTCACATTCCTTTCAAACTTTTAATACCAGTGTAGGAACAACCAAAAAATCTTATACATATAAAGTGAAACTTTAATCAGTGAGGGGCTTACTGTCCATTAAGGCGGGATAACGTGAAGCTTCCATCAAGATTTTACAGTTCATTATCTCCACATATCTTTTTCAATTCTTTATCCTTTTACTATCTAGTAATAAAAAATAAAATCTTTTATTAAAATCACCAAAAAAGGTACCGTGAGAAACGGTACCTTTTTTGTATGTATCAAGAAATAATGTCGTAAATTTCAATTGCAACCATATCAATGTTATCGAATTGATATACTTGTGGCTTTTCGCCTTGTTGATACACTTCTAACTCATACATTTCACTTTTATCGAAAAATTTCACGCTACATTTGCGTTCACCGTTCACTTCAAAATAGCGTTGTGCTACTTCACCGCTTTCAGCTTGTTCTTGTAGACTAACAA
>Ga0102589_1004399_pt1 | contig 13298 bp, 11 predicted proteins | sample AraplaMF_Col_mLB_FD_76858 | JGI IMG/M metagenome (GOLD analysis project Ga0102589, IMG submission 76858) | Arabidopsis root microbial communities from the University of North Carolina, USA - plate scrape MF_Col_mLB | ecosystem: Host-associated > Plants > Roots > Endosphere | place: USA... | reverse complement strand
GTTACTACAGCAATGGCGCGAAGAGAAAGTTAATCCGTGGGAAGATTCTTTTGTTCGTTGGTTATTATTATTACCAGCGAATGAAGATGAGTATCTCACACAAACATTGGAGGACATTGCCATGAACCAAGATCCGATTTTACAAAAAGCAATAAATAAGTGGGAACATATGAGTCAAGATTCTTCTTTCCGTCAAGCATATGAAGCAAGAGAAAAAGCCTTAATGGATGAGGCTGCAAAGTTTGCTCATGCTCGTAATGAGGGAAAAAAAGAAGGAATTCAGCAAGGGAAAATACAGATGATCAAAGGTATGCATGAACTTGGTGTCCCACTTGAAACAATTGCTAAAGCCAGTAAATTAGACATACATGAGGTTGAACGTATTTTAAAACAAAAATAAACAGTAACAAAAAAGAACCTATTAGTCGGGTTCTTTTTTTGAGCTATTTTTCAAATAGAGGTAACAATTGAATTTTTTACAGCTATTACTGTAGCCGTATAATATGAACTCTCTTCAACCAGGACAAACATGTGAAATATCCAACGCTTATGTAGGAATGACTGATAAAGTACCAACCCGTGTGATTGTTCATCGACTAACCAAAGAACAACAACAAAAACGATTACAAGATCAAACTGTAAGAGAAAAAAAGAAAGGAATGAAGTATTCTACTCGTAGTAAACGACTCAGTGGCATCAATGTATATATGACAAACACACCTACAGATATTGTCCCGATGGGACAAGTACATGATTGGTATTCTTTACGCTGGCAAATCGAAATTTTATTTAAAACGTGGAAGTCATTCTTTCAAATTCATCAGTGTAAAAAGATAAAACCAGAAAGATGGGAGTGCCATTTGTATGGACAATTGATTGCCATTCTACTCTGTTCTTCTATCATGTTTCAAATGCGTCAATTACTTCTTATGAAAAAGAAACGAGAACTGAGTGAGTATAAGGCTATATATATGATTAGAGATTATTTTCTTCTTCTTTTCCAAGCTATACAGAAAGACACCCAAGGACTATCAAAGGTTCTATATCGCCTATTCAATCTTCTACAGCAAAACGGGCGAAAATCTCATCGATATGAGAAGAAAACAGTCTTTGATATATTAGGTGTCGTTTACAATTGTACCATGTCTGATAATCAAGCGGCTTAATTCAAAAAAGGAAACCCGTTAGGGTTTATTTCGTATGCAAATCTTTAAAGCACCTACATATAGACTTTCGAAAAAAAGAAACAATCTCGCTTATCATTGACGTTACATGAGCTTAGCTTGATAGCGATGGGGCACCGCCACATCACCATCAAGCTAAGTTTTTGATATACCCCCTAAATAAAATTTTTCTTTTTTACAGGTAATTTCTTTGAAAGGTCAGCTTATTTTTTTTAGTTAATGAGATATGTGGTGGTATCTTGCTATTTAGATATACAATTAGGCATTTTTTATTTACTTTAATTTCTTCTATAAAATAAATAGTGGGAATGATTAATGAAGAAACAGTCTCAATTTAAGGATTTTATAACAAACATAACACGAAAAATGTACATCTCCAGACGAAGATGTACATTTTTTTGTTTTGGGACATTTGTTTCTCTAATCTTAATAGTGATACGGTGAGACCTATTAATTGTAATCATCATTTTGATAATTGTTATTTAATCTCAGCACGCTTCCATATGAACGAGATTGTACGTGAAAGGTGTTATGTTTTTACTTGTACTGAGGCTCTTCCTGTTCAATTTGCTCAAGTCGAGGATTTAAAGATTCAATAATTTCTTGAGTTTGTTGTGCTGCACCTATATATAATTGTTTTGCTTGCTTGTTATCAGTATCAAGAACAAAGCCTTCTAGGCATGCTTGAGCACTCTTTAATCCAGCAATAGTTTGTTTAAGTTTAGTACTTACTGTCATGTAATATTCCTCCTTGTAAATGTACTTCAAAATATAGAATGCCTACTTTGTTACCATAGTAAGATTTCCAATTTAAGGGTTATGCGAATGAGGCATTTTATAGTTAATCATTCAAAGGAGGATTTTTTTAGCTTATAGATGCATGGAATAGTTTTGTCTCAATTACAAAAACTAACAGAAATAAGACGATCATATATAAAGGAGATTAAAAATGCTGAAAAAGATAGGGAAAATTTTTCGAGTGCTCCTCTTTTTATTTATCGGTGGATGTTCTGCTTTGTTTGGGGTGAAATTGACAGAACAATAGCCGAAAAAAGTGGGCAATTTGGCCAGCAACCTAGTCAATACCCTATTCGTCAAAGTGATATTACTATGTATACAGATGGAAAGCAGTTAAACCATCAATTATTCTCAGATATAGAGAAGGCAAAGCACTACGTACATATTAACTTTTTTTCTATTGCTGATGATAAAGTAAGTCATCAGTTTCTAGAGCTGTTGCGGAAGAAAAGTCAAGAAGGTGTAGAAGTATACTATGCATTGGACAGGTTAGGTGGAATTTTATTAAAGAAAAAGGAAAGAGAATTATTAGTTAAAAAAGGAGTTCATTTTACATATTACAATAAACCTGCTTTCCCTTATCTTTTTTCTTCTTTGGATCACCGGAATCATCGTCGTATTTCAGTTATTGATGGAAAGATTGGGTACATTGGCGGATTCAACATCGGAAAGAAGTATTTGGGAGAAAAAGAAAAACTTGGTTATTGGAGAGATTATCATCTTCAAATACGAGGAGAAGGAGTTCAAGATTTAGAACACCAATTTGTATTAGACTGGAAGAAAAATTCAGAGAAACCGATTCCTATACACAATGCGGTAAAGGAAAAGGGAGCAATCTCGCATCGATTTACTGCATATTATAGCGGAGAAAAACTTGGGCAAGATTATGCAATGCTGTTTCAACAAGCAAAAGAATCCATTATTATATTAACTCCTTATTTTATACCAAAAGACAAAACCATTTGGAAGGCATTAGTAGATGCAAGAAAGAGGGGAGTCCATGTCAAAATTCTGTTCTCACCTCATTCAGATGCACTGTTAGTTAAAGAAGCAGCGTATCCATATATCCGAAAAGCATTAACACAAGGAATAGAGGTATATGGTTATAAAAATGGGGTGTTACACGGTAAAGTATTTTTGATTGATAAAAAAGTATTGATGGTTGGGACCGTGAATTTTGATTCGCGCTCATTTCATTTAAATGAAGAAATGAACTGTTATATCCAAGATCCTATCTATATTTCGAAAATAAAGCCAGTCATTGATGAAGACTTACAAAATTCAAAGAGGGTAACATCCTCTGACGTCAATCAATTATCTATAAAAGAAAAAATGAAAGAAAAGGTTGCCAAAATATTTGAGTATTATTTGTAAAAACAAAGAATTTTTATATTAAGGAATAGTAAAATGATAGGTGGCTCGCCGCATGCCTATCATTTTAAGATTTTGAAGTTTCACATAAATGTGCCCCTGAAAAAGATGTCAGCTATCAATGCTCAGTTGATAAGCATGAATATAAGTGCGCTCAAATTAATAATAGAAAAAGTGTATCAGCAGTAGAAATGGATAGATATTTCCATCAAATGATCAATCAAGATGTTTTCAATTTGAAAGGGAATAAATAGAGGCGTTTTTGGTGCAAGAAATTGATGAGATTTGAACATATTTGTATGTTGTCACCTTCGACAGAGACAAATTGACTGATATCAGAGGAATTCTTACTAACATTGTTTCAATATATTGCATTCTTTTTCACAATAGCCACTTTGAGGAGGACTTCCTAGCATTTACATACTCATAAGTTTGTTGAAAATAGCAGACAAAAATAATCAATCTTTTTTATAAAAGGATGTATCAATTGAATATAGAAAAAGCGTGTTTTGATCAAAATTTTTTCAAGACACACTTTTTCTATTTGTTCTTTTATCAAGGTTTATTAAGTTAAATTAATTAAACTTTATTCAAAAACTACAGCTTGAACTACTCACCACTTAACGTCCTTACGGACTGTTTGAAGTGGAGATTCCTGTGAACACCGATGTATCCACCGGTTATCTTAGCAGGCTCTACCCGTAGTCCCTACGGTGAAAACATAAGTATCTTGTACGTTGACTCACACACTACCTACTTTAGCTTGGTTCTCGCAACTTCGGCAAGCGTGGGGCGATAGAACGTTGAAGATTTTACAGTTGCAACGTTTTTCTGCAACCAACCTCATATCTTCAGTTTTCGAAGAGCAATCTGTACAAGTAAATGATAGCAAACAGGTTGGCTTATGCCAACCGACATTCATCTCCCACCTAAAATTGGTGCTTTACCCCTTCACATTTTTGAGGAAGGAGTCTTCTGTCGGAAAACGATAAAATGTACAACCGTTTATTAGATTGATTTAATCTTTAAAAAACTTTGCAACAGAACTTGAATTAATATTATAGTTCATCTTCTTCCGCTTTTTTACTTTTTTACTATTATATTTATATTAAGAAAATCAATAAACATTATAAATATAAGATTTAATAAAACCTGTAAAACTATCGGTAGAATATGTTATTCTATGAACCTATTATATAAAAAAGGGGATTTAAAATGTTGCAAAATCCATTAAAAGTAATTGCAAGTTCTGTTATTTTGACAACAACTTTAGTAACACCTGTCATGACGAATAGTATGACTATTCATGCTGAAACACAAGAACAATCGATTGAAAACCAAGTACCTGCTGAACGAATTTTCCATGTTATTGGCAAGGGTGATGTAAATCAAATTAAAGATAAGGAAAGACGCCAATTTAGTTTCAGTCCATATGAACCAACAGGGTTATATGCAGGTCCGAATGAAAAAATAACAATTAAAGTAGAAGGGACACAAAATATAAAAGCGTATATAGGAACGTACTCATACGATGGTGCATGGAATCAAGATAACCTCGTAAAATCATTTACTTTAAATCCAGGAGAAAATACAATCGAGTCACCAAACGGTGGAATGATTTATTTTTATAATCAACAAAACGGTGGATCAGTACAAGCTGAGGTTAAAACAGGCGGAGTACCTGTACCTTTTTTTGAATTAGGTAAGCATACAAAACAAGATTTAATCAATATGCTAGATACATATCCTAATGCTCATGCGGTTGAATTAAAAGGAGAACGTTCATTAATAACGGCAAGCCCTGAACGAGTGAAAAAATATTTAATTGGTTCGAATACAGATCCTGTCGAACTATTAAAGAAAATAGATGAATCGATTAGGCTTGAAGATCGTGTTGCAGGTTTATCAGAAGAAGAAGCTGATAAGCATTACGTTCATTTTGTAGAAGACAATCATTCTTCATATTATATGTACGCATACACTTATAGAACAGCGTATGTTAAAGATGCAATACAAGTTGTTTTAGATATAAATCAGTTTACAAAAGACGGTTGGGGTCCTTGGCATGAAATGGGACATCAAAGACAACCAAATCCTTGGACGTGGAATGGCTTAGGCGAAGTAACGAATAACATTTATAGTATGTCTGTCCAACGTGCTTATGGACTGCCATCGAGATTAGAAAAGGATGGAGTATATCAAAAAGCATTTACTTATTTAAATAAGCCCCAATCCGAAAAAGACTATAATAAAATTGATGATGTTTTTGTGAAATTGGTTATGTTTTGGCAATTAGACTTAGCTTTTAGAGAAGAATTTTATCCAAAATTACATCAATTATACCGTGCAATCCCGAAAGAAGAACTTCCTAAAACCAATGACGAGAAAATACAAAATTTCATTTATAACACTTCTAAGGTTGCACAGAAAAATTTACTTCCATTTTTCGATCAATGGGGGCTAATCGCTACGCCAGAAATAAGACAAAAAATAGAATCTTTGAACTATCCAATTCTAACTGCTCCTATTTGGGAAGCAACTGATTCTAAACCTGTGATTGTAGAAGAAAACGGAGAAACTCAAGATACGGAACCGAAATTAACGGTACCTGATGGAGCAACAATGAATGTAGGCGATTCATTCAATCCAATGGCAGGAGTATCCGCTACAGATAAAGAAGACGGAGACCTTACTGATAAAGTAACAGTTGAAGGTAAAGTAGATACGTCTAAAGCAGGTAATTACGAGTTAACTTACACAGTTAAAGACTCTAAAGATCAGAAAGTAACTGCGAAACAAACAGTAACGGTTAAAAAGAAAGAAGAAACAAAAGATGAGGCACCCGAACTAAAAGTACCTTCAGAAACTACAATTACTGAAGGAGATCAATTCGATCCAATGGCAGGAGTATCCGCTATTGATAAAGAAGATGGTGACATTACACCGGAAGTAAAATATGAAGGTGATGTAGATACAAATACACCTGGCACTTACATGATTAAATACACTGTTAAAGATTCTGCAGGTCATTTGGCAACTCAAACACAAACTATAACAGTTAAAGAAAAACCTGCCGAAGACCAAGAGCCAGAGTTAACAGTACAGGAGGAAACAGTATTAACAGTTGGAGATAGATTCGACCCAATGAGTGGGGTTAAAGCTATCGATAAAGAAGATGGTGATATCACTTCTAAAGTAACATATAGCGGAGACCAAGGTACTGATAAAGATGGTACTTATAAAATCAAGTATGTTGTAGAGGATTCTAAAGGTCATCGAGTAATTAAATTACGTACTGTAATTGTTAAAACGGCAGGAAAACCTTCGGAAAACCAAGCTCCATTGTTAAAAGTACCATTTACAACTACGTTACATATAGGGGATACGTTTGACCCAATGACAGGAGTATCGGCGTCAGATAAAGAAGAGGGCAATTTAACAGAAAAAGTCAAGCATAAAGGCAATGTAGATACGACTAAACCGGGTAAATACATTGTAGAGTATTGGGTTGTCGATTCTCAAGAGGTTAATGCAACAGCTACACAGACTGTAATTGTAGAAGAAAACAGAGAAACTCCAGATATGGAACCGAAATTAACAGTACCTGGTGGAGAAACAATGAATGTAGGCGGTTCATTCGACCCAGTGACAGGAGTATCCGCTACTGATAAAGAAGACGGCGACCTTACTGATAAAGTAACAGTTGAAGGTAAAGTGGATACTATTAAACCGGGTACATATGTTTTAACTTACACAGTTAAAGATTCTAAAGGTCATAAAGCAACTGCGGAACAAACGGTAACGGTTAAAGAGACAGAAGAGTTAAAAGATGAAGCACCAGTATTAACTGTACCCGCTGAAGTGAATATGAATGTAGGCGATTCATTCGATCCAATGTCTGGGGTTAAAGCTATTGATAAAGAAGACGGCGATCTTACTAAAAAAGTAGTACATTTTGGTGAAGTAGATACATCTAAAGCTGGTACTTACGAAGTAAAATTCCTTGTTCGTGACTCAGGCGGTAATGAAGCAATTATGACACAAAAGGTGGTTGTGAAAGATAAGGACAATGGTAACGGTTCTGATAACGCAAATAATGGTTTAGGCAACAATAACGATTCTGATAATGGCAATAACAATACTAACAACGGTAATGGTTCTGATAATAATAACACCAACAATGGTAATAGCCTTGATAATGGCAGTAATGGTACTAACAACAGCAATAGCACTGATACTGATAACAATAATATCTCAAACATTAGTACTTCCGATAAAAAAGAAGATACATATAAAGAGCTTCCAAAAACGGGTACAAGTACAAATAACAGTGCAGCAATGGGTATATTGATGGTTCTTGCAGGTATGGTACTTACTATTGGTCGCAAATTTAGAAAGGTATTAAAATAATAGCAACTTATTGCATTTTATTGTATTGTTGCAGTGAATTAAAAAGCACCTTCAAATATTGAAGGTGTCTTTTTATGTAAGCGTGAAACATTCCTCCTACTATTTGTAAATAATCCCTGAGATAATCTCCTTACATACTACATGTGAAGATTTATTTAAAAAAAGCCAAAATCTTACCATAAAAAAAGAACCCTAATCTTAGGGTTCTAACATAAATAATTTAAAGTTTTTTGTAAACCTACTTTGTCGCTTTTCGTCCTACTAATATCCAATACAGCGATAAGCTGAAAAAGACAATCAGTACGAGAATGAATAGGATATTACTAAACATGGAAGCATCCGCATTGTTCATTCCTAGGAAGCTTTTTTTCATTGTGGAATGGTCCATCATCGCAGCTGTGTAGGCAATTCCGATTGACATCGCGACATTCAGTGTTAAGTTATAAAATCCGATTGATGTTCCGGTTTTTTCTTTCTCGATTGTACAAATGCAAGAATTAAGTAATGGTGCATACATGAATGCAAATGAACTGGAAAATAAAACCATAGATATTACGAATACAACAACAGAAGTTTTGATAAAGAATCCACCTAATAGCAAGCTGATCATAATGCTACACATAGCGAGTGTAATACATTGCTTGCTTCCCATAACCTTCGCAATTTTTCCGGAAAGAGCCCCAACTATAGTCGCTGCTATATAACCTGGAATCAATAAAAGTGAAATCGTATCTAGCTTAAAACCATAAATCTTTTCAAGCAAGAATGGAAATAGGAAAATATATGCTAGTTGTACAGAGTAAATGATAAACGCAACACCAAGTAATGAGATAAACTGCTTATTTTGGAAGAATGAGATGCCAATAAAAGCTGTTGATTTCTTACTGATATATGTAAGGAACAAGGTAATTGCAACAATAAATAAAATCAGGTAAAGCCAATTGAAATCTGTAATATATAATAGTAGGGAAGCTGAAATAATTCCAACTAGAAATAATCCTAATACATCCACATTACTATTTTTCGCTTCCTCCTTAGGGAAATATTTTAAAATAAAAGGAAGAGTGAAAAGTGTTACTAAAGATAGTAAAAATAGGTTTGTCCAATGGAAATATGTTGAAACATAACCTCCAGTTAATGCACCAATAAGCTGTGAAAGAGCAAAACTACTTGTACTAAATCCTAAAAATTTCTTTTGCTCCTCTATAGGTAAATGTTTTGTGACAAATATGACATATAACGTTTCAGCTGATGCTAAACCCGAAGTTTGGATAATTCGTGAGATAACAACTAGTAAAAACGAGTGTTGAAAAATATATCCCATGACTGAACCGACACAGATTAAAATGATCCCAATGCTAAGAAGTTTTCTAATACTAACAGAATCCGCTAAAGCTGCGTAAACGACAGCTCCAATTCCAATCACAAGGCCAGCTAATGTTGCTTGCCAGCTAACTGTTGTCGCTGAAATTTGAAAATCCTTTGCCATATCAACAGAAATAATCTTAAATGAATTTTCAATTACCAAACATAATAGAAATAACAGTAAGGTAACAGGGACTGCTTTCTTGGCACTATATTTCTGAGTTTTCGTCATGCTTACATCTGAATTTATTGTAGACATAGTGATATTTCTCTCCTTTTGTAATTCAGGAAATCGTCTTCCTGAATCATAATTGTCTAACTATTAATTGATGATTGGATGGCACCAGTAGTTTCTACGCCATTTGTCTCATATGCGAAATATCCTTGTGCTCAGTTGTACCTATAGTTATATTTTTCTTTTATGTTATTTAAAAAAGGGAACTTTTTCATAAATGATTGAAAGTAAATTAATAATGCTTTCATAATTGTGCATGATAACTTTTTACAATATCGTATAGTTGTCTAAAGAACCTGTATACTTCTAAAAATGACAAGGATACCACATACCTTGTTCGCATGATCTTTACAAGGTAGCATTCGCTTGAATAACGAAAAATATTTTATATTTTGACGAAACTTTCTATTAGGTGTACCGCCACATGCCCATCAAGCTAACCAAGTAAATTACTAAATACATAATGACCCTTGTTTCAAAACTAGCAAATGAAAAAAGTAGGCATGCTAAAAAAGCCTATTTAAACGCGATTTTTTCGCTAGGCAGCGTGTCTATGCTTCACCGTTGTTTTATACACAATCCCTAGAATATCAAAGACGGTCATCTTCTTATACCTATGACATTTACGACCGTTCTTTTTGAGCAACTTATAAAGGCGATGCAGAATTTTTAAAAGTTCTTCTGTGCCAACGGCTATCGCTTGAAACAGTAACGAAAAGTAATCTTTAATCATATAAATCGCTTTGTATTCACTTAGCTCTTTCTTTTTCTTTTCGAGCAATTTCATACAATAGGAATCCTTTGGAGTCAGCAGCAATAAAAGTTATTAAGTGACGATATAGAAGTTCATATTGTAGAGATTCCAAAGTTACTACAGCAATGGCGTGAAGAGAAAGTTAATCCGTGGGAAGACTCGTTTGTTCGTTGGTTATTATTATTACCAGCGAATGAAGATGAGCACCTCACACAAACATTGGAGGACATTGCCATGAATCAAGATCCGATTTTACAAAAAGCAATGAATAATTGGGAACGTATGAGCCAAGATTCTTCTTTCCGTCAAGCATATGAAGCAAGAGAAAAGGCCTTAATGGATGAGGCTGCAAAGTTTGCTCATGCTCGTAATGAGGGAAAAAAAGAAGGAATTCAAGAAGGGGTTCAGCAAGGAAAAATACAGATGATTAAAGGTATGCATGAACTTGGTGTCCCACTTGAAACAATTGCTAAAGCCAGTAAATTAGGCATAGGTGAGGTTAAACGTATTTTAGAACATAAATAATCAGCAACCAAAAAAGAACCTATTAGTTGGGTTCTTTTTTTGGGGTGTGTACAAATAAACAACTTATAATACACAATATTTCTATTAATTAATGTGTATTTATTACACATTAAAATTCCTCTTCATTAATTAAATTACCTGCATCATTATCTTTCGTTAATCGTTGTTTCAAATAATTTTCTTTAGTCGTCCTATCATTTTTATGACCAACTGCGGCAGCGATTACATGAGGTGCGAGTCCTTTGTAATCATATAAATACTGTACATAAAAATGTCTAAAGAAGTGGGGGGTAATTCGTATATTCTCCGTAAAGGATAACTCGGTATCCTTTATAATCTTAGAAATATATTGTGATAAATAATTTTCCCTATAAGCAGTATGTTTTTTCGTTTGAAAAATAGTCCCACCATTTTTATTTCCTACATCTATAGGTAATCTCCTACGGATCCGAAATGAAATAATCCGATTAAAAATCTCTTTATTAATAGAAACAATCCGTTCATTATCTCCCTTTGTATCCACTGTTAAATAGTAACGTCCACGTAAATCGTCATATTCAAGATCTTCCCACATTGCATGGGCCACCTCTGCAACACGTAACCCTGTAGTAGCAAGGACTGACAATAACGCATAATTAATTTCATTATCCTTGTAGTAGTTTAGCAGCTGCTTTACTTCTTCATAGGATAACTCACGCTTAGGTTTATGTTGGTTATTCACCGTCGTACTTAAGATTTCTACATGAAGTGGCTCCTGGATAAATTGAATTTCATATAGCCATTTCAAATAGGAACGGATTACACCAAGTTTTCTACTAATTGTAGATGATTTGTATTTTTCTTTTGATTGATAAGAGATTGCCTCCTGGGATAGCCATTTTTGATAATTACGGATATGCCGTCTTCTTAAATTCCTCCAGACTTGTCCAACTTCAAAATCTGTTACATCTTTCTGCAAAAAATCCGTACTTTGTTTGACAAAGAAGTAAAACTGACTTAGATCACGTGCATATAGAGTTCTAGAAGCATCTTTGATACGTTTCTCTTGATCAAAATGTTTTTGCCGGTTCAAGTAGTAATATAATATCTCTTCATCAGAAAATCCCTCATATGTATATGTATCTTTTCTTTCATTATTTTCTTTTTTAAATTCAGCTTCAATTATATAATCACGATTCCATAATGCAATTATGTTTGTAAATTTTTGTTTTTGTTTCTCTATGTTTTCTAAAGAAGTTTCATTATGAATTGAATTCAATTCAATTGTCATTATCCCACAACTCCTTATTAATTACTTTTATATTTATTATTATAACTGAAAATAATTTAAAATTAATTACATAGTAAGATTAAATTTTATAAAAATGAAAAGTAATAGCAACCATAGAAAAACGCCCATTTTCTATGCTTATATTAATCTAACTTATATAACTGTTTTTGTTATTATTTTTAAATAAATATAAAAATTAATTTAATTAGTAAATATAAATCGTTTTTATTAAATTATGCAAAAAGATTAAACTTTAAATATGTTATAATGAATTAAAGTTATATATTCTTTAAAATTAAAATTAGACTTAAATATTTTTTAAAATACATATAAATGAAATATAAGAGGAGAGGAAATATGAATGAGAATCAGCAAATGATTATGAATACACACGAAGTGAGGGAATATTTAGAAGTTAGTAATTTCGTTGTTAATAATTTAATCAAACAGGAAGAATTAGTACCAATCAACAAGGATACATGGCGTTTAGATGGAAGTTTCCTTTTCAAAAGAGAAGATGTGGAAACAATTAAAAAGGGAAGAGAAACCGAAGGTATTACCCTTTACCAAGCTAGTAAAAAATATGGTATAAGCACATATCAATTAGAAAAATGGTTAGGGGATGGAGAATTAGCCGCTACTATACGGGAACATCGTAACCGCGAAACTAAATTCATTAGAGAAGAAGAGTTACTTCAAGTTATAAAACAATTTGATCAAGAAAACACGATGTATACGTACTCACAAAAGTATAATACAGTCCTTTTCCATAAATATATTCAAAGTAATACAATAGCAAGGGTCATTTCTATTCCTAAGCGTGGTGAGATTATGTTGATTGATGAATTTGGAAGTGAGTTCACCTTAAATGAAGCTATTAAATCGGGATTTGTACCAGCATATGATCTACCTGATAAACCACGTAGTCATCATCAAAGATTTGTTAAATTCCGTTTACCTAAGTCCGATCAATTACGCAGCAATTCTTTCCAATTGATTGACTTAATTCTTCAGTACGTATCACCAAGAAACCTAAAGGTTTCAGAAGAGGAGGGTTTTTGGTATTTCGATATACGCCAATCTCTTATTGAATTACCTATGGGTATGCAAGTGGAATGGATAGAATACTTAACACCATATATAATAGAAGGAAAATTAATAAAGCGTGTAAATAATAGTATATATTTAGATAGTAGTAGCGTGACAAAACCAGTTACACTTTCAAACAAAGAATATCAAGCAATTAATAAAATAGTAGAGAAAACCAACACTACCATTGAAGAATTTATTACATCTGCTATTAACCAAAAAATAAAAGACTATCAGACTTCACAAAACTAAATCATAAAATAATTTAGTTTTAGTTAAAAAAGACATAAATTATCT
>Ga0102589_1004396_pt1 | contig 13300 bp, 14 predicted proteins | sample AraplaMF_Col_mLB_FD_76858 | JGI IMG/M metagenome (GOLD analysis project Ga0102589, IMG submission 76858) | Arabidopsis root microbial communities from the University of North Carolina, USA - plate scrape MF_Col_mLB | ecosystem: Host-associated > Plants > Roots > Endosphere | place: USA... | reverse complement strand
TGCTGTTCTGTCAATTTCATCCCAAACAAACAAAACAAAACATACGCCGATAAATACAAAGAGGAGTACCCGGAAAGTTTTCCCTATCTTTTTCAACATATTTAATCTCCTTTATATATTATCGTGTTCTTTCTGTTAGTTTTTGTTATCGGGACAAAACTATTCCATATCCATCCATGAAGCTAATCTTTACCATAGAATACATAAATAAATTACGTTCTTACATGGTAGATTTTTCTTATGAATATTCTATTCACGTTAGGTTAACATAACACCACTTAACGGTATTCCATGTAGCTATTAGCTAAAAAAATCCTCCTTCGAATAATTAAATGTAAAATTTCTCATTCACATAACCCTAAAATTGGAAATCGTACTATGATAACAAAATAGACATTCTATATTTTGAAGTACATTTACAAGGAGGAAATACTACATGACAGTAAGCACTAAACTTAAACAAACTATCGCTGGATTAAAGAGTGCTCAAGCATGCCTAGAAGGATTTGTTCTTGATACTGATAACCAGCAAGCAAAACAATTATATAAAGGTGCAGCACAACAAACTCAAGAGATTATTGAATCTTTAAATCCTCGTCTTCAGCAAATTGAACAAGAAGAACCTCAGTACAAGTAATAACGTAATACCTTTCACATAGAATATCTTCTACATGGAAGAGTGCTCAGCTTAGATAACGATTATTAAAATGATGATTACAATTAAAATCAAGATAAGAAAAGTAAGTATCCCAAAACAAAAAAATGTACATTTTCATCTGAAGATGTACATTTTTTCGTTTTAAGTGTGTTATAAAATTCTTAAGTTGATGGAGAGGCAAATCCTTTATATCACAATAAAGCTAAACACTTTGAATCTTATTTTATTACTTTTGAATCTGAAGCACGTCTTGAAATTATGCGGAAGAAAGGAATAGAAGATAAACCTAATCCCGATATAACTGGATATGCTCATTTGTTTTTTTCTGTTGGTAGTGAAGAAAATGTGAATCAACTAATCAAAACATTAAAAGAAGCTGGATATCCTGTATTAAATGGACCACGTTTCACTGGAGATGGCTATTACGAGAGCATAATAAGTGATCTGGAAGGAAATCATATCGAGATAACCCTCTAGCATCATACTTATATTATTAGATATTTAAATTATGAAATAAAATAAAAACCGTTCAATAATTTTGAACGGTCTTACTATCTCATTCTTTAAAAAAGTTTGATCATTACAGAAATGCTGGTTCTGTCGTTTTCCTTAATGACAATACCGGTCTACTAACCCCTTTAGATGTTCTATGTTTTCTGAAGATGAATTTTCTGATAATCTAGCCCCAGCAATAATAGGAGCCCACTCCAAAACTTCATTCCTTGATAAGCCAGTATTATTGCAATATATACGTAAATACATTTCAGCTAACTCGACTGAAGACTGCGCATACAATAAATATGTTCTGTATACATCTGCACGAATATCTCCCGCGCTAGCATCTACCCAATCAATAATTTTCACGTTATCATGACTCATGATCAAATTAAATGGATGAAAATCTCCATGACATAGCCTAGGTTCAATTACCATTGAATCCAATTTTCTTAACAATTTATCCTTTAGTTCCTCATCTAGATTGTATACTGATTCAATCTGGCGATGTAGCTTTGCTGACATCGGTTCAAGTAAATCCGAATTAACAACAACAGCATGCATCTTTTGTTGTATATCGACACAAATACTTATGTAATGCTCCGCCCGTTCCATATGATTTATCAAAAGTTCACCAACTGTTTGCCCTTTTACATATTCCATTATAATTGCTTGCCTACCCTTTATTTCTGTAACTTCAAATACCTGAGGGACGTTAAGTCCACATGAATAAGCGTATTCTTGTTTCTTTGCCTCGTATAAAGATTCTGTATTTGGAAAGTGTTTTTTAAACACTTTTACAATTTTATGATCACAAAGATATATCTTTGCTGTATTTCCAATAGCTATTGGCTTACCTAGGTTCAATTATTTTCTCTCCTTAAGATAAATTACAATAATGCCTTACACTTCATCTAATATATTCGATGTAATTATATTGAAAGCCTCCCCTCTTATATTAAACTCTGAATTTTTTAATACCCATATTTCGTTAGCGAAACAGGTGATCGATTAACAATACATACAGTAGAAGGATCAAATCTTGGTTCTTTTATTTTTTCCTATCGATTAGAGACCAATAAAAAAGACCCTGTAAAACAGGATCTAAATAAACTTTAAAACATCGTGTCAATATTTCAAATCGATTTATGCTCTTAATTATTTTTTCTCCATAATTGCAAAATAATTTTTCTCGTGATCAGCAAAATTAAATGCTCTTCCAGACGGCATATTTACAATTTCTCCGACTGTAATTTCTTTCTCTACAAACTCTTTATATAACTTATCGATATCTTCAGTGAAAAATAACATGGATGGCGTACTTAAATTTAATTCAGGCTGCATCTTCGCAATTAATTCCTTATTATGTAGAACAATACTCGTTTCCGCTTTCTCCGTTGGCGCAATTTCAATCCATCTAAATCCTTGACCATTATTTTCATCAGCAACTAAGTGGAAACCTACTTTTTCTGTCCAAAATTGCACAGCCTCATCTTGATTATTTACATATAACATAATTTGACCAACTTTATGAATCATCAGCTTCTCTTCCCTTCTTCTACTTCAGTTGTATTCAGTATATACGAACTAGCGTTCTTTTTGAAGTGCTTTTATGCTAAATTTTCACTTCACACATTTTTACACACTGATTTTCTCGCTCTCTTCATATCTTGAGATGAGTTTGAGTTTTAGTATTTAAATAATAGCCAACTTACTATTCCTTAACATAATAATATTATGTAAACTATATTGTTATATTCTCTCTTCACTTTAACCTATATATCTTAACTTGTTACAGGAGCATGAAATGTTGCTCCTTTTGGATGGATTGGCTTCTACTTTTCCTATTCTCCTCCGTTGTTAGTGTAAAATGATAATAATGTTATTTAATTTTACAAGCTCAAACAAGCATAACCCCGTTCTAAATTTAGGACGGGGTTAAACATATAGTTGTTTAATTTTTGACGTAGTATAATTTACTACACTAAAAATATAACAATAAAGTCGTTTGAAATTCTAAGTTTTATTCAACAATAGCTTACTTTAACAGAAGATCCGATTTCAACATAATCTTAACAGACATTAATATTGTTCTTCCGTTACTGCCCCCCCATTTGTCCTAGTGACTGAGGAGGTTACCATAGACCGCAAAGCACCGTGTTATCAATGATTCTCTTAATTCGAATGCTCTTCTTTTATGATTTAAATGTAATGAATTATAGTATTTCTATATACCCTTCTGCTCCATTCACCCTGATCCTTTGTCCATCCTTGATCAACTTCGTAGCATTCTCCACACCTACAACTGCTGGAAGACCGTATTCTCTGGCAATGACAGAACCATGGGTCATCAAACCACCTACTTCCGTAACCAAGCCTTTGATAGATACAAACAGCGGTGTCCAGCTAGGGTCGGTAAAGGCGGTAACCAATATATCTCCCTCTTCTAAATTCGCATTTTCCATATTTAAGATGACACGTGCTCTTCCTTCGATAATACCGGAAGAAACAGGTAGGCCTGCAATAGCATTAGGTGGAATATATTCCCGTTTGTACTCACCTGCAATGATTTCACCATCAGACGTGATAACACATGGGGGAGTTAGTTTTTCATATAATTTGTACTCGTCTTTTCTTTTGTTGATGATCTGGTAATCTAGTTGATTTGTGCGTACAACTTCGCGAAGTTCTTCAAAAGTGAGATAGTATATATCTTCTTTTTCATGAATAACATTGACTTGCACGAGTTGTTCGGCTTCTTTCAGTAAAGCCTGCTTATAAGCGAAGTAGCGATTAATCATGGCGTATTTTGGATATTCACGATAACCGATGAAATCCCGGATTAGGCTGATCATTCGTTTTGTCTTTTTAGCTTTTTGTTTACCACCCGGTAATTCTTTCAATTGATCTAATAACTCTTGTTCCTTTTTCCAAGCTTCCTGTCGCCCTTGCTCGAATTTCCAATTGCTAGCATTCGGCTCAAAGTTTTTAATGTTACCGAGAATCATGGGGACAAGTGTAGTTGGTTTTTCACTCCAACGAGTTTTAGTAATATCAATTTCTCCACTACATCGCATTCCGTATTTATTGAGATAAGAATAGATAGCGTCTCTGGTTTTTTGTCCACCTTCAAACTTAACCAGTTCATCCAAAAAGTTATCATCTTTTACATGTTGTAAATAAGCAATTACTTCTGGATAAGGACGAATCACATCTGCGACATCCAATAATGCTAGACCCATTTCCGAAGTAATATTGTTTGGTACAGATTGAGAAAGCGTGTCTGCTACGTTTTTTTCACCTAACCACTTCTCCATTTTTTTATTGATCCATGATGAAGCATCCATAGCTGCCATAATTACACCCAAACTCTGCGGATTAAATAATATCTTCTTTAATTGCTGGATATCTTCTAGAATAAAATTAAATAAATTTGATCCTGATTTCGTTTGAATGTTTTGTTTTAACTCTTCTATCGATGTTTGATTACTCTTAATCAGATCAGTAACGATCGTCGGATTGTTTTCGATTTGTGTTAGAAAATCCACAGATTTACCATTATTACTTTGACTGGAACTTTGTATTTTTTCATCATCTGGTAACGATTTTATAAATTTTTTTCGCTTGACTACGGTCATAAGTGCGTCTTTGATGAGCGGATTGGATTGTCCCATGACATTTAATAAATTTTTTCTACTGACAGGCGAAGCCAGATTATGTGTGACATCAACAAATAACCTTCCACCAGCCGCATGCATGGGTGGATGAGCTGTTAACTGGAATAAAGACATCCCCAATGGTTTCATGGGGTCAGTCATCATTTGTTGATGACCGACAGATACATAGACGTGATTTTCTTGATCACTCGCTTCAGGGATGGGGTATAAAGTAGTGATTGGCCGGCTCTGAACAATATATAATATATCATCAACCAAACACCATTCGATATCTTGTGGGCAACCAAAATAAGCTTCGATCTGGCTTCCTATACGTGCTAGTTGTAATATTTGTTGTTCAGTAAGTGTTTGGCTTTTTTGCTGATTGGGTTCTATTTGCTGTGTTTCTGTGCCTCCTTCTTTTAAGGCGTAGATTGCTAGTTTTTTGGTTGCAATCATTTTATCGATAATCTTTTCTTCTTGCACCTTATAGCAATCGGCAGATACCAAGCCGGAGACAAGGGCCTCTCCTAGTCCAAAGCTAGCATCGATAGATAGTAGCTTTCGATTGGAAGTAATCGGATCAGCAGTAAATAAAATTCCTGAAGCCTGCGGGAACACCATCCGTTGAATGATAACGGATATATACACTTGACTGTGGTCAAATCCGTTTTGCATACGGTAAATCACGGCACGATCTGTAAATAGAGAAGCCCAACATTTGCTGATGTGCTGTAAAATGGGTTCTTTTCCGATGATATTTAAATAGGTGTCTTGCTGGCCGGCAAATGAGGCATGTGGTAAATCTTCAGCAGTTGCACTGGAACGCACTGCATAAGCATGTTCATCACCAAACTGGGAGAGATAGTAAGTAACATCTTTCACAACATCGAAAGGAATCTCTACTTCCATAATGATTTTCCGAATTTCCTTGCTGATTTCACCAATTTGATTTCGATCCTCTACTTTTAGTAGTACTAGTTGATCCAGCAATACGTGGAACGCTTCGTTTTGTTCGAGGGCTTTTTGATAGGCTTCTGTCGTAACACAAAATCCTTCTGGCACTTGTATTCCATGAATCTTCGATAGTTCCGCCAAATTCATTCCTTTGCCACCGACCAAGATTTGTCTCGTTTTATCGATCTCCCGAAACTCTAGTACATAGGGTTTCATTTCCTTCCCTCCCATCTATCGCTCAATACTAAGACGAATTATATAAAAAAATTGTTCATCTGATCAACTAATTACGCTGTCCACTCGTTCTTGCTCCTGATGAAGTTCTATATTCATATCAAACACTCCTTTAAAAAAATTGCTTTGTTAAATTATATTATTGAAACCATTAGTAGGTAATACTTATGTCTCCAATAGAATAGAGTACCGAAATGAATATCACCAATTAAACCTACCGATTTACGCAGGGAAAAACCCTCCAAACAATCGTTCACATATTGCAGAACAATTGTTTGATTCAATCAAATATCTACAGAATTCTTTAACAAAACCTTTTTATTATAATTGCTTGCTTTCTCAATATGTATATATATTAGATGTGTTAAAATCAAAAACAACGGCATGATTTTTCAAAAAAAGGAAGGTGAACGAGAATGAACAGAAACCTTATATGGTTAGCATTGATTTTAAGTTTACTGGTAGTTGTGCCGTTTAATTGGCATCTCGGCATTACTTCGTTAGTTGTAGTATTTATTAATATGATCACTAAATTTTCTTTATATTTCATAGGGATATTATCCGCTCTACACCTTATACAATATTTAAAACGAAAATCTAAATACGAAAAACAAATACTTGAACTTTTAAAAGAAATTAAGGAGAGTACAAAAAAGGATTGAGCCCTGTACAATACAGGATCCAATCCTTATTAGCTGCTTAGAATATTTGTCTAACTTTTTGGATTCACTTTAAATCATGGATTTTTTTAATTGTCCACGATTCGAGGTACAGTCTAAATATTAAGAAATTGGGCTTTTTTTGTTACCTCATTAAAGCGTCCTATAATTGAATAACTGATGGTTTTCTTACAGAAAGTTTACGAAATTCATAGTAAATTAGTAAAGTAAAGAAGAGAATATCCAAATTAATATTCTCTTCTTTGGGTTTATCCGTTTAAAAAGAAGGCAAGTTATCTAAGTTATTTTCTTTAATACCGTCAGGTTCACTACGTATAATATCCCTGCCATACTTATGAAATACGTCCACATGAGCTAACTTCCCTGATTTTGCTTCATCAAGAGCAGTAATATAATCTAATTCTCTTCCACTACTTGTTTTAAAAGCAATAATATCATCCTCATCATTTTTACGAACTGCAACAATTTGTTCTACTCCTGAATCGCCTTCCTCAACTACTTCCAATTGAGCTTGGTCTTCCCCTTGTTGTAAGTAATCATTATAAATTTTTTGAAAGTCTTTTTTATCCATAAAACCCACCTCCAAACATTTTATTAATATGCTCGGATGCTATTAGTTTTATGTACTGTGATCCTTAAGAAAATTATTTTTTTACAGTTTTTCACATTTCCATTCTATAAATGCGAACCTATTCCACTTTTTCAGCTCGTATTCAAATCGAACACAATTTTTGCTATAGAACTGCGCCCGATAGTTGAAGAATGAAATTAAAACGTTTCCCTAAGTGGATCTATTCTCAAATTCAAATTTAGCTATCTGTGCAAAGTTTAGACCCTTAGCGAGCCACGAAAACCCCTAACGGCATAGTAAGATTCTGCTCCATTGTGATACACGAAGACGTGCCCAAAGCGATAATCGCAAAAAAGGGCACCGCCGAGTTCTCTAATATCAGAAGGTGTTTGCACCCAACTTGACGTTTTCTTATCGAAATTTTCAAGATTCTGCAACGCCCGATATTGTTCTTCCGTTAATAGTTCAATACCCATGGCACTTGCCATATCAATAGCGTTATTTTCTGGTTTATGTTTTTTTCTTGACTCTAGCCCCTCAAGATCGTAACAAACACTTCTGCGGCCTTTAGGACTTTCCGCTGAACAATCATAAAAAATGTATTCGCCCTTCTCTATATCATGCCCAACAACATCCGGTTCGCCGCCAGTTCTTTCCATTTCATTGAGCGACCACAGTTTTTCAGTATTAGCATCCAGCTTTGCTTGGACTTTAGCCCATTCAAGGCCTTTATGGCGATTCATGTTTTTCTCAAAACGAACTTTCAATACTTCAAGTAATTCTTCACGTTGTTCTAGTGACAATTCCTTTTTATTGTTAATTTCATTTCTCTTTGTCATGTTAGGTCCCCCCTTATTATTTATACTCATATTAATTTCAGTATATATAAATAATTATTTTATAATAAATCATTTAAATGATTGTGTGAATTCAGTTTACAATGGATTATAGGATTTAGTAAATCCATTTCTCCACAATCCTGCCTATATGCGGAGGAACGTTAGCTATTATAATAATGTCTGGGTAATAATAAGTAAGTTATCGTTGCTTATTAAAAAAGCAAGGCCCGATTGGCCCTGCTTTTTATTTGACTATTACTTTTCCATCCATTCCTTTCTGGAAATGGTACCGACATATCAGTTCGTATGTACCGGTTTCATTCGGTTTCACGGTAATTGTTTTTTCTTTTCCCGGTTGAATTTCGGCGTCAATTTTGAGCTTCTCTACAGTGAAGGTGTGCTCTTTTTTACCTTGGTTTTTCAATATCAACGTTGTCGTTCTTCCAATCGGAATAGTGATGACATTCGGATTAAAGTAATCATCGTTCAACTCGACCTCAATCATTTCCACTGACTCAACAGGCTGCGTTACGACGCTGGATTCGGCAAATACACTGAGTGAGCCTGTATTTGTCACAACTATAAATATCGCAAGCAAAATGACCGATCCAGTTAACCACTTTTTCACAGACATTCGCAATCCTCCCTTTCCTAAGCACTATTGTTTTCCAATTCATAAAATATTATTACTATAAATGAGGTACAACGTGCTTCAAATAGTAACTCTTTCATCTGAAACAGTGACAAAGAAAAAAATCAACTCTTATAACGACTTTCTACAATCCATTCTTCTTCACTTAACCTGCACCATTAGTTTAAGTGTAATACTTCATATTCAAACAAAATATTTTTTATCATCTCTTTCATCTAGTTACCTTTTTAACTAAATGGTACAACGAGTATTTCCTAGTGATATTTATTGTATTTTATCTTTGGAATGTGCAATCTTATGAATTCCCATTCAAACGATAGATTAGTTGCACAACGCCAGAGGAGAACGTTCTTGTATGAACCATCTTTAAATTCAATCTCTGTTTTATATCAATAAACAACGGTTTTCCTTCTCCCAAAATAACAGGGTGAACGGATAATCTAAATTCATCAACAAGCCCTAAATTGATAAAAGTTGTAATAAGACTTGCTCCACCATATAGCCAGATGTCTTTACCAGGCTTATTCTTTAATTTATTTACTTCTTCAATAATATTATCATTTATGAATATTACTTTATGATCGGTCCCTTTTTGCGTTCTAGAAAACACATATTTTTCTTTACTATGAACTAATTCCCAAATTCCTTTTTCAGTATCAGTATCTTCAATTTCTGGAGTAAATTGTCCCCATAAATCGTAGCTTTTTCTTCCATATAAAATAGTATCAATTTGATTTAAGAAATTAATAAACTCCATATCAGAGTCCATGATACACCAATCAACTTCCCCATTTTTCCCTTCAATAAAACCATCTAAAGTAACTGCTAAATCTAAAATGACTCTTCTTAGCCTTACGTTATTGGACATAATTCTTCCTCCCTTTAATCATTTAGATATTGTTTCCTTAACTATGTATGCTGCTTTTCATTCCCAGTTCATCTTCAAATATATAACCCTCTTATGGAATAACATGACTGATGTTTTTAAACATCTGTATTGTAAATGTAACGATTTTATTTGTATGTAAACAATTTTAACAACTGTAAATATTTTAAAAGATAAAAAACAACCGTTTACAGTATACAAATAGTGCTAGTATCAAGAGTAATTTTTTACTTCCCCTTAGGATAGCACTATACTACATTAACATAACTAATAAAAAAGAAATCATATTATAATATTGAATATATTATTACGAAGTTTAAATCTTAATTTTAAGGAGGCGTTGTCGATGCAAAAGAAAATAGTATTCTTTGGACTTAAATATGAGGGAATAACGCTTCACTAGCCCAAAAACTGCGTGGTTCTATCACTCGAAAGGGGTATCATATTGAACAAAATAACTTTAAAACCCATTGATAAAAGTAATTGGGAGGAAGCTACTAGATTATCAGTGAAAGAAGAACAAAGTACATTTCTTGCCTCTAATCTTTATTCTATCGCACAGGTTCAATTTTTAGATAACTTCTACGCAAATGGTATATATCTTGATAATAAATTAATAGGTTTTACAATGTTTGGTATAGACGCTAATGATAACAATTTTTGGATTTATAGGCTTATGATTGATAAAGAATATCAAGGAAAAGGGTTAGGTATACAGGCTATATTTCTCATTATTGAAAAGATAAGAAGCATTAATAATAAAAATATTCCCCTAATTATGATTGGCTATAATCCTAAAAATCTTTCGGCGAAACTAGCTTATAAGAAGGCTGGATTTATTGAAACTGAATTATCATCTTGGGGTGAACAACTGGCGAAATTCATCTTTTGAACTCTAAAAATTCAGGGAGACTTTACTCGAAAATGAGTAAAGCCTCCCTAAAATACTTACCTTTTTCATGAAGGTTGATGAGTTAGTAGGAACGAATTATGCTACGAAGTTTAAGAATTCTATAATTTAGTTACCAAATCATTTAAAATACTACTAGAAAGGGTGAACCGTAGTGATTCGAGGTATCATTTTACATATCCCTTGTCACAGAAAATCTGAAAGGAGTTTTCTCAAACTACAAAAATACATACCTTTATGTGCACGATGCACAGGTATATTGATTGGTTTCTTTATGTTTCCAATTTATTTTTTAATAACACCTTCGTATACGCTATCATTAGCACTATCCTTCTCTGCTCAAATTCCATTATTCATCGATGGATTTACCCAAAAGTGGAAATGGAGAAGTAGCACAAATTTACTAAGAGTAACTACTGGTATCTTAAGCGGTAATGGTATGGGACTACTTATCTCATCTAGTATCATATGGATTCTATCCTAAATCTATTTTACATCGACGGAGGTATTTACATGTTCTGGATCTATTCAATTCTAATTCTCATTTCCGGTGGCAGTGGAATTGGTTTTATCTTTCATGAAAAGTATACAGAAGCAATAGTAGCTTTTGTTATTTGTTTACTATTTATCGGATTGCTAAATTTTCATCTTAAGAGAAACCCCAAAAAGAGAAATTTGGATTGTGGCACTTTAGATTGTGCCGATTGTTCAGATTTTGATTGTGATTGCAAAGATTAAATGTAAACTTGAAATAAAGTTGCGGTATGGGACAGTCTCGTTCTTGAACTACCCCCACTTAACAGTCTAACGAACTGTTTGAAGTGGGGGATTCCTACGAACACCAAAGTATCCCTCGGCTTTATGAGTAGGCAATCCCCGTAGTCCCTACGGTTAGAAGCCTTAAGGCCTCTTTTCTCAAATTTTGTCCTGCGTTGCCATCTCTATCATGATACATACCACAAGAAAGACACTTCCATTCACGAAATTCCAGATTTTTCACGTCTTTGTTTTTGTTGCCACAATGCGGACAAAGTTGAGAGCTGGCGAATGTTTTGGATACGACGACGACTTGTTTTCCATACCACTCCGCCTTATACACAAGCATCGCTCTGAATTGTGACCAAGATACTTCTTGAATCGCTTTCGCGAGCTTGTGATTCTGTAACATATTGGATACTTGCAAATCTTCTATCCCAATCATATCGTGGTTTTTGATGATCATCGTAGAGAGTTTTTGCAAGTAATCAGTTCTTGCATTTGTGATTCGTTCATATATACGAGCCACTTTGATTCGCTGTTTATGCCAGTTCGCTCCACCTTTTGTACGACGAGACAAAACACGCTGGGCATGAGCGAGCTTCTTCTCTAATATCCGAAACCATTTCGGATTGCCAAATACCTCTCTCGTTGAAAGAATCGCAACGTTTTTCACGCCAACTTCCATACCAACAGCGGAATCTGTCTTTGGCAATTCTTGCACTTCTATTTCGGCAAGAATCGAGACAAAATCTGTTCCACTTGGATTCCTTCTGACAGTAGCACTCAAAATACGTCCTTCTACCTCACGACTTTTGGCAAACGTGACAAGGCCAAGTTTCGGTAACTTTATTTTATTCCCTACAATCGCGAGGTTCCCATTTGTGTGCTTCGTTGTATATGATTGGACTTTATTGTTTTTCGACTTAAACCGAGGTGCTTTGTTTTGTTTGTTGAAGAATCATGAATACGAGTCAGTGAGGTTGTGAAGAGAAGATTGAAGAGCCGTGCTGTCCACTTCTTTGAGCCATACAAATTCTTTTTTGAGGGCAGGTAATTGCGAAGAACAAGTGCCATAGGTTAATCCTTTTCCTGTTTCTTTATATCTATCATTCCATTTTGCCAAAAAGTAATTGAATACAAAACGAGAACAACCCATTGTTTTCGCGATACGTATTTTTTGTTCTGCATTAGGGTAGATCCGGAACTTATACGCTTTATGGACGAGCACCACTTTCCACCTCACTTCCTATTTTGGTTTTTCTACATACTTTTTTCACGATATGTATGAGAACGATATCGGAATATACTCAAAAATACTTCTCTCGTATCATTTCTTCTTTTTTGTCGAAATCCCTCTGTCACCCTTCAAAAATGTATACATACGGACGGACTTTTATGATGAAACAATTCCTTATATGTAAGAATGCTTCTTACTGCATCATTTCCCTTCTATAGGAACGAATGGATTCCGATACCTCATACTGACTCTTCCACAAGGAGAACCGTTAGGCTTTTGCCTAACCGCCATTCACCTCTCACCTACTCATTGGACCATGCCCTACCCATTCCTTGAGGTGGGAGTTTTCTGTCGAGAAATAATAAAATTGGTGGAGAAGCCAAATTTGGATTAAAAAACTCCACATGTAGTATGTAAGGAGATTATCTCATGGGCTATTTACAAATAGTAGGTGGGGAATATTTGACGCTTATCTTATTAATTTAGCATAGACTAAGAAGTCGATTGTCAACAGACAATCGACTTCTTAGCTAAGTATGATGTATGTAACCCTTTTTGAAAAATCTTACATGTAGCGCATTCATGCAGCAAATCGTACGTTATGAACCACTGCTAGCAGAAGTCGCTGCAGAGGAAGCGGTAATTGCTGCGATCATAGCAGCCTGCTGTGCCTGTATAAGAACCTCTATCATTGTTTGTAAACCTGTGTTGGCAGCCTGACTTTCCGCACCTTTCTGACTTACGAACAATTGGATAGCAATAAGAA
>Ga0102589_1004394_pt1 | contig 13302 bp, 10 predicted proteins | sample AraplaMF_Col_mLB_FD_76858 | JGI IMG/M metagenome (GOLD analysis project Ga0102589, IMG submission 76858) | Arabidopsis root microbial communities from the University of North Carolina, USA - plate scrape MF_Col_mLB | ecosystem: Host-associated > Plants > Roots > Endosphere | place: USA... | reverse complement strand
ACGCCGCCATGGCGGGAGCTGGTCAGGAGTTCCTTCGCGAGCGGGTCCTCGACGATGGTGTAGAGGGTCGAGAGCGGTGCCCTGCTCGCCCGCGCGATCTCGTAGGCCGTCAGCGCCCGCCCCTCCTGCTGAAGGTGGTCGAGGATTTGCACGGCCCGGTCGAGGCCGCTGACCCGCGAGCGAGACGGCGCAGGCCGCTTGGCGCCGCCGGTCGCCTGCTTCGCGCGCCTTGCATCCTTCACGGCTGTACTTCCCTCGGTGTTTTGCAAGCGGATTCGGTCCTTTCGCGCGGTCATGCCTTCGAGCGGGCCGGGCGGCGTCAGCGCCAGGACAGCCCATGGCTGTGCCGGACGAGCCGGCGCGGCCGCGGCACATAGCGGCTCGCCGCGATCGCCTCGGATCCGATCACCGCATAGCGCGGCTCGAAGAGGCGGGTCAGGCGCGAGACGTCGCCATTGGAATCGGTCGCCTCCAGATCGCTGTCGACGAGCTCGAAGACCGTGAACTCGGCGCGCTGGCCGATGGCGAGGCGGTCCGACATCGACAGCTTGATGACCGAGGCCGGCGCATGCGTCACCGCGTCGAGCACGTTCTCGAACGGCATGCCGACCGAGAGCAGCTTCGACATCGTCGTCGCCAGATCCCAGACCGGGAAGTTCATGCAGCGATTGTGGAGGTCGGTCGAGATCGAGAACGGCATCAATCCGCGCTGGATCGCCGCCTCCGCCACCTTGAACGAGAACGACGCCCCGCCATGGCCGATGTCGAGCCGCACGCCCTCGGCGGCGCAGCGCTCGGCCAGAGTGAACAGATCCTCGTCCTCCATGATGCTGGAGCCGGCCTTGCCGTTGAAGCAATGGGTGACGACGTCCCCCGGCCCCAGGATCTCCAGCACCTCGTCATAGAGGGCGGGCGGCTCGCCGACATGCACCATCATCGGCAGCTTCAGGATCTTGGCGATCTTCTTGCCGAGTTTGACCGGCGTGACGCCCCAGGAGCCGGTGATCACATGGCTGGCACGGACCTTGATGCCGACGATGTGCTCCTGGTTTTCGGCATAGCATTCGAGGATGCGGTCGAGGTCGATGTCCTTGATGTCGCGCAGCTCCGGCACGCGATTGCAGGCGACGAGCCCGATCGAGCCGAGATTGAGGAAGGCCTTGATGCGCTCGCGGGCCGGCTCGATGATGTATTCGCGAAAGCCGTGGAAATTCGCCTCTCCCGCCGAACCGGCATCGACCAGAGTGGTCACACCGCGCTCTGCGCCGCACTCGCGCGGACGCAGGGAAATATCGGTGCCGCCATGCCAGATATGGACGTGGAGGTCGACCCAGCCGGGCGAGACGAAAGCGCCGGCCAGGTCGATGCGCGTCGCCTCCGCCGGCGCGGCCAGCCCCGGGCCGACGGCCGCGATCGCTCCCTGCTGGTCGACGAGGATGTCACAGCTGCCGCCCGGCGTGCCGGGCCCGAAGGCGACGAGCTTCGCATTGGCGAGCAGCAGCGGCTTGCCGGAGGAGACGGGCGTCATCTCATTGATCCTTGCGCAGGCGGGGCCGCCTCCCCTCACTTCTTGACGGAGACGTTCCAGAAATACGGCCACGGCGCCGGCACGACGCCGGCGAGCTTGACCGACTGCGCCGAGAGCGCGTTGAAGTCGCCGATCTTGATGAAGGGGACCTCGTCGTAGATCACCGTCTGGACGCTCGCCCACAAGGCGATCCGCTTGGCCGGATCGGCCTCGGTGGTGAAGGCATCAACGGCGGCCTTCCGCGCGGGCGTGTCCCACCAGCCCGGCGCACTGGTCGAGAGCGAGCCGATCAAGGCGGGCTCGGGCAGGAAGGGGCTGTGGGTGATGTAGATGTCCCACAGGCCCTTGTCGGCACGGCGCTGCGTCAAGGTCGCCCAGTCGACGACCTGGAGGTCGACGGCGAAGCCGGCAGCCTTGAGGTACTCGGCCGCGACCTGCGCCATCTTGTAGTGGAACTCGTATTGGCGGCTGGTCAGGATGCGGATCGGCTCGCCTTTGTAGCCGGCCGCCTTGGCGGCGGCCTTCGCCTTGTCCGGATCGGCGACATTGTAGTTCCCGGCGACACCGGCATCGCTGCTCCAGACGAAGCCTTCCGGATAGATCCTACCGTCGAGCGCGTAGAAGTCCTTGCTGCCGAAGGCAGCGGCGAGCATGTCCTCCATGCTGAGCGCGGTGCGGATCGCCTTGCGGACCGCAGCCGTCCTGGCGACGCCCTCGGCCGTGTTGAACACGAAGACCGGATAGCCGAACGGCTTCAGCATCACCGGCTGGGCGGCTTTCGCCTGCTTCACCTTGTCGAAAGATTCGACCGGGATCGCGTCGGCGAAGTCGTACTGTCCGGAGGCGGCCGCCTCAACGCGGGTGTTGGCGTCCGGCACCGGCACGAAGCGGACTTCACTCAGCAAAGGCTGCCGGGCGCCACCATAGCCGTCCGGCTCGCCGGCACGCGGCTTGTAGCCGTCGAAGCGGACGAGCTGGATATACTGGTCGGCCTTGCGCTCCTTGAGCTTGTAGGGACCGGTACCGATAAACTCCTTCAGCTGATCGTCCTGCTTCCCTGCCGGCAGGATGATCGCCGCGGAGTTGTTGAAAGCGAGCAGGGACAGAAGCGGCGCATAGGGCTGGCTGAGCCTGATCACGACCGTCGTAGGCCCGCTCGCCTCGATGCCGTCGATGAAGCCGGCCGTCTGCTTGCCGCGCGAGGCGAGCCTGGTCCAGCGCTTGAGCGAAGCAACGACGTCGGCAGCGGTGACGTCGGAGCCGTCATGGAACTTCAGGCCCTGGCGCAGCGCGATGCTGTAGGTCTTGCCGTCGGCACTGATCGTCGGCATCGCTTCGGCCAGGAGCGGCGTGACCTTCCAGCTCTTGTCGAAGGTGAAGAGCGTCTCGAACATATGCTGGCTGATGGTTCCGACCAGATCGGCGGTCGAGATCATCGGGTCCATGGTCGGTGGCTCGCCCACCGTGGCGACCGTCGCGATCCCGCCATTCGCTTGCGCCCACGAGGGCACGGGCGCCGCCAGCAGGCCGCAGGCAAGCAGATATCCGAGTGTTCGTTTCAACGTCCCCTCCTCACTCTGCGCTGTGATCGTTCAGAGAACCCCTCCGGCCGATGGAGTACGCGTCTCACTCGGGCCATTTCGCCAGCGCGGCGATCCGGCGGTTGCGCCTCTCCTGGAGCGAGCCGGCGGCAGCATCGTTGCGCTTGCGTGCGGTCTCGAGCTCGGCGTCGATCCGGTCGGCGACGACATGCTCCTCCCCCGGATGCAGATTGCAGGGATCGAGGAAGAAGTGACCATGCTCGACCTCGTGGTCGCGGACGATGATCGGCGGCGCGCCGCGCGCCAGCTGGTCGGCGAGATCCCAGGCGGTGATACGGGCGGCTTCCGGGTCGAGCGAGAGCTGCAGCCGGTCCAGCGGATTATTCGTCGGATCCGGGATGATCGTCGCGATGACGCCGGGATGGGAGGCGAACCTGGCCTGCCAGAGTTCGAGCGCTGCACGCTCGCGCGCCCGGATGCCGACATGGTCGCGCTTCTCCCAGGCTTCGAGCGCCGTGATGGTGCCGAGGATGCTCTCCTTACCGACCTTCATTCCGCGGCCGATGCCGCTGTTCTGCGCGAAGGTCGCCCGCACCAGATCGCGCGCCCCGGCGACGATGCCACCCGTGGGGCCGCTGAGGAATTTGTGGGAGGAGTACAGGACGACATCGGCGCCGGCGGCCAGGAAGCCCCTCAGATCATATTCCGAGGCGGCATCGACGATCACCGGTACGCCACGCGCCCGGCAGACCGCGGCGAACTCGTCGAGCGGCATCAGCCCGTATTGCACCGCGTGATGCGAGACGACATAGAGCGCCGCCGCCGTCCGGTCGCCGAGTGCGCCCTCAAGCTGGTAAGCGCGCGCATTCGTCGCCTGCCCGACCGGGACGACCTTGGCGCCCGCCAGGCGGATCGCCTGCTCGACGGGCGCGCCGTAGCCGACCATATGGCCGGTCATCACGACGACCTCGTTCCTGAGCCCCGTCGTATCGGGCAGCCGCTCGACCGCAGCGAGATCGGTGCCCGTCATCGCTCCGGCGATCGCAAGGGTGATGCCGGCCGAGCAGGAGGCGGTGACGAAGCCGGCCTCAGCCCCGCAAAGCCGGGCGATAACCGCGCTCGCCTTCTTCTGCAGATCGTCGACCTCGACGAATTCGGGGAGGATCGCGGTCATGGCCGCAATCGCTTCCGGCCCGACGATCGAGGCGCCGAGCGCCGTCATCGTGCCGGAGACATTGATGACCGGCCTCAGTCCGAGGCTGGGGCGAATATCGGAGCGCGCCATCAGAATCTCCTGCAGTCTCTCGCGAGCGCTGCCCTGGGTGGTGTGAGCTTGGTTTTGCGAAACGGCGACGCCTGCCGCGCCCGCGGTCGCGATGGACGGCCGTGATCCCCGACGCGGCTCGCCCGGCTCAACCAAGCGATCTCGCCGCTGAACACGAGGCGGTTGCTTTCGGCCACCCTCACGGGCTCCTCCGCTTCGGATCAAGTTATTCCGTAATTATGGAATATATAACCTAGCTACGAACTATGGGAAGGCTGGCGCAGCGCGTCAAGGGCAGACCATGCAGGCTGCCCCGGGAGGCGGCCCTGCCCCCACTCTGCCCTGCTCACTGGCCCCGTTCCCTTTCGACAATCCCGGACGTGCGCAATTGCGCATAGCGCGCGCTTTCAAGTTTTGCCTTACTCATGAGTAAGCAGGGGAATATCGAGTAGAACACCCGGCTGGACCGCGGCGATCAATGACCGCGGGATCGAGGGGAACGTCATGGACCAGGCCGGGAGCCCGGTGCTGCTCGCGATCGAGCAGTCCGTCGCCGTCATCACGCTCAACCGCCCGCGCGTGCTCAATGCTATCGACGCGCAGACGGCCCGGAGCCTGGCGGATGCAATCGCGCGGGTCGAGCAGGATGGCACGGCTCGGGCGCTGCTCCTGCGTGGCGAAGGGCGCGCCTTCTGCGCCGGCGGCGATGTCGCCCGCTTCCTCGAAGGCGACCCGACGGCCGCAATCGAAGCGATCATCGACCCGCTTCACGAGGCACTGCGTGCGCTCGACGCCCTGAAGCTGCCGACGCTCGCGGTCGTGCAGGGGGCAGCCGCTGGTGCGGGCTTCAGCCTGTCGATGGCCTGCGATCTCTGCATCGCCGCCGACGATGCCGTTTTCAGCCTTGCCTTCGCGCGGATCGGCATCAGCCCCGACAGCTCATCGACCTATCGGCTGCCGCGCCTCGTCGGGACGCGCAAGGCGCTGGAACTAGCGATGCTGGCGGAACCGGTGCGCGCGCCAGAGGCGCTGGCGCTCGGGTTGGTCAACCGGGTCGTGCCCGCCGCCGATCTGGCGAGCGAGGCGATGGCGATGGCGCGCCGGCTCGCGCAGGGGCCGACCGCCGCCTATGCCCGGATCAAGCATCTGGTCGGCTGCTCGCTCGGCACTGACCTCTCGACCCAGCTCGACCTGGAACGCGAGGCTTTCCTCGCCGGCACACGCACGGCAGACTTCAGGGAAGGCGCGCAGGCCTTCCTGGCCAAGCGGCCACCGCAATTCGAGGGGCGCTGAGATGGCGGCTTCGCTCATTCTGGAGGTCTCGGGCGTCTCGCTCGCCTTCGGCGGGGTGCGGGCGCTCAGCGAAGTCTCCTTTAAAGTGCCCGAGGGCGCCATCACTGCCGTGATCGGCCCGAACGGGGCCGGCAAGACCTCGCTGTTCAACACGATCTCCGGCTTCTACCGGCCGCAGGCCGGCAGCATCCGCTTCGCCGGCGAGAGCCTGGAGGGCGTGCGCGCCCCACAACGCGCCGCGCGCGGCCTTGCCCGCACCTTCCAGAACATCGCGCTGTTCCGCGGCATGACCGTGCTCGACAACATCAAGCTCGGCCGCCACGCCCATATGCGCACCGGCGTGCTCGACGCGCTGTTCTATTGGGGCCGGGCCCAGAAGGAGGAGCTGGAACTGCGCGCCGAGATCGAGGAGCGCATCATCGACTTCCTCGAGATCCAGCACATCCGCAACGCCTCGGTCGGCACGCTCTCCTACGGTCTGCAGAAGCGCGTCGAGCTCGCCCGCGCGCTCGCCATGCGCCCGCGCATCCTGATGCTCGACGAGCCGGTCGCCGGGATGAACCGCGAGGAGACCGAGGACATGGCCCGTTTCATCCTCGACGTGAAGGAGGAATGGGGCGTCACCATCCTGATGGTCGAGCACGACATGGGCATGGTGATGGACATCTCGGACCATGTCGTCGTGCTGAATTTCGGCCAGGTCATCGCCAGCGGCACGCCGCGCGAGGTCCAGGGCAACGATGCCGTCATCGCCGCCTATCTCGGCTCGGGCGATGTCGGCGCGATCGCCCGCCGCATCAAGGCGGAGGCGGCGTGATGGACACTCTCTTCCTCGCCGAAGTCACCCTCGCCGGCCTGGGCGCCGGCGCGCTCTATGCGCTAACCGGCGTCGCCTTCGTGCTGATCTACAAGGCCACGCGCGTCGTAAACCTCGCCATCGGCGAGATCCTGATGCTCGGCGGCTACGCCTTCCTCGGCTTCGCCGCCGGGCTCGGCCTCTCGCCCTGGCTGGCGCTGCCGCTCGCCGTCGCAGCCGGCGGCGCGCTCGGCTGGCTGGTCGAACGCGCTTTGATCCGCCCAATGCTGGGCGAAAGCCCGATCTCCGTGTTCATGGTGACGATCGGCCTCGGCTCGATCCTGGCCGGCGTGGTCCAGCTCGGCTGGGGCGCCGATCCGCTGCGCCTGCCCGAATTCATGCCCTCGGCTCCCGTCTTCATCGGCGATGCCTACCTCGCGCCCAAGGTCGCGATCGGCTTCGTCGCGGCGGCGGTGGTGATCGGGCTCTTCCTTGCTTTGTTCCGCTTCTCGCGCGGCGGCGTCGCATTGAAAGCGACGGCGGCCGACCAGGGCGCGGCCTATTCGGTCGGCATCGACGTTCCCCGCGTCTTCTCGATTGCCTGGATCCTCGCCTGTGCTACCGCAGCCGGTGCTGGCGTGCTGGTCGGGTCGATCGGCGGAATCTCGCCGACCATGGGCGTGTTCGGCCTCTCCGTCCTCGTCGTCGTCATCATCGGCGGACTCGACTCGATCGCCGGCGCGCTGGTCGGCGGCCTCTTGATCGGGCTGGTCGAGGCGCTCTCCGGCGCCTTCCTCGGCGGCGAGTTCAAGCTCGTCGTCACCTTCGCGCTGCTGCTCGTGCTGCTGATGGTCCGTCCCTACGGCCTGTTTGGCACCCACGAGATCGAGAGGCTCTAGCGCCATGCGGATCGGCACGCTCAAGACCAGCTATGCCGCCGACGAGGCGCTGTTCGACAGCTCCGTGCAGCGCGGATTGCTGGTGCTGCTCGCGCTCGGCGCGATCGCCTTTCCCTTCGTCGCCAGCCCATACTGGCTCTTCCTCGCTTGCCTGTGCGCGATCAATGTCGCCAGCGCGACCGGCCTCAACCTGCTCACCGGCTATACCGGCCTCGTCAGCCTCGGCCAGGCCGCCTTCATGAGCGTCGGCGCCTATACGGTCGCGGTGCTGGAGATCCGGCTCGGCACGCCCTTCCTCATCAACCTGCTGGTCGGTGCCGGCCTCGCCGCGATGATCGGCATCCTTGTCGGCATTCCCAGCCTCAAGGTGAAGGGGCTCTATCTCGCGATCGCAACGATCGCCGCCTCGGTGATCCTGCATTTCCTGTTCGCGCACTGGTCTCTGACCGGCGAGTCGCGCGGCCTGTCGATGCCGCCGGCACGCCTGTTCGGGCTGACGCTCGACCAGCCCTTCTCGCTCTACTGGCTGATCTTGCCGGTGACCTGCCTGATGGTGCTCGGCGCGGCGAACCTGATGCGCACCAGGATCGGGCGGGCCTTCATCGCGATCCGCGATCGCGACATCTCGGCCGAGGTGCTCGGCATTCCCCTGCTGCGCTACAAGCTGACCAGCTTTGCGATCTCATCATTCTATGCCGGCCTCGCCGGCGGGCTCTGGGCCTATTTCTTCCGCGTCGTCACGCCGGAGAGCTTCCCGTTGGTTAACTCGATCTTCTACCTCGCCGCGATCATCGTCGGCGGCATGGGGACGATCCTGGGCGGCATCCTCGGCGCGGTCTTCATGACGCTGGTGCCGGAGCTTTTGAAGTTCGTCGCGAATTGGGCGACGCCGATCTATCCGGATGCGCTCGCGGCGCTGGCACCGGTGCGCACCATCGTCTTCGGCGGGCTGATCGTCGGCTTCCTGATCTTCGAACCGCGCGGGCTCGCCGAGATCTGGCGGCGCCTGCGTCGCTTCTTCCATCTCTGGCCGTTCAGGACCTGAGCACTTTACTGAAACCGCTGCCGGCAAGAGCAGCCAACCCTAGGGAGGATGAGATGACGAATACGACTCTCGACAGACGCCAGCTCCTGGCCGGCACCGCAGCGCTCGCCGGCGGATTGGCGCTCGGCATCAGGCCGCTCGCGGCGCAGGAGGGCGGCGACATCGTGCTCGGCGGCTCGATCCCGCTGACCGGCGTCTTCGCCTTCGCCGGCGTCGGCATCCATGCCGGCATCCAGGACTATCTCAAGATCCTGAACGATGGCGGCGGCATCAAGGGCCGCAAGATCAAGTACGTCGCCGAGGACACCGCCTACAAGGTCGATGCCTCCGTGGCCGCCTTCAACAAGATCACCGGCCAGGACAAGGTCTCGCTCTATTACGGCGACTCGACCGGCTTCTCGAAGACGATCAATCCCGAGCTCGAGCGCCGCGGCAGCATGCTCATGGCCGGCGCCTCCTTCGCGACTGAGCTCAACGATCCCAAGAAGTTCCCGCTGCAGTTCATGGCCGGGCCCGACTACACCGAGATGTTCGGCATCCTGCTGCGCTATATCGCCAAGGAGAAGCCGGGCGCCCGGGTCGCCTTCGTCTATTCCGACAGCGAGTTCGGCCGCGACCCAATCGCGCCGAGCGAGGCGGTCGCCAAGGATTTGAAGCTCAGCGTCGTCGAGAAGATCGTGACGCCGCCCGGCAGCGTCGACGTCTCGACCGAGGTGCTGAAGCTGCGCCGCGCCAATCCCGATTTCACGATCTTTCACGGCTATGTGCTGGCGCCGATCCCGGAATTCGTCACCCAGGCGAAGCAGATGGGCATGAAGAGCCAGTTCATGGGCACGTTCTGGACCATGGACAACTCGACCGTGCAACGCATGGGCGATGCCGCCGAGGGCTTCATGGGCGTGATGCCGTACCGCTACTATTACGACAAGGACGGTTCTTCGCCGATGCTCGAGAAGATCCGGCAGATGCGCACCGAGTACCAGTCGACCGGCTATCTGCAGGGCTTCGTCACCGCCATGCTGATGGCCGAGGCAGTGAAGCGCACGCTCGACGCCGGCAAGGAGCTGACCGGCGCCAATCTCAAGGCCGGGCTGAACAGCATCAAGGATTTCGACACCGGCGGCCTGTTCGGCGTGCCGATTTCGATCGCCGGCAATTCCGTGCCGGTCGGGCGCATCTACCGCTTCGACGCCAAGGCCAAGCAGATGCAGCCGGCTTCCGACTGGATCAAGCTGTAATCGCGGCTGCCGGAAGAAAGGCGAGAGGTCATGGCCGGTCCAGCGGTGCTCGACGTCAACAATGTCGAGGTGGTCTATAACCGGACCGTGCAGGTGCTGCGCGGGCTGTCGCTGCAAGTGCCGGAGGGCGAGATCGTCGCCCTCCTCGGCTCGAACGGTGCCGGCAAATCGACCCTGCTGAAAGCGGTGTCGAACCTGCTCTCGCTCGAGGATGGCGACGTCACCGCCGGGGCCATCCGCTTCCGCGGCGACGACATCGCCGCCCTCACCCCGCATGGGCTTGTCCGGCGCGGCCTCTTCCATGTCATGGAGGGGCGGCGGATCTTCGAGGACCTCTCCGTCGAGGAGAACCTCACCGCCGCGACCTTCGCGCTGACCGGGCGCAAATTGCCCGCCGCCGATTTCGACCTCGTCTACAGCTACTTCCCGCGCTTGCATGAGCGCCGGAAAGGGCTCGCGGGCTATCTCTCCGGCGGCGAGCAGCAGATGCTGGCGATCGGGCGCGCCCTGATTGCGCGGCCCTCGCTGATCCTGCTCGACGAGCCCTCGCTCGGCCTCGCGCCCAAGCTGGTCGAGGAGATCTTCGCGATCATCGCCCGCATCAATGCCGAGCAGAAGGTCTCGATGCTGCTGGTCGAGCAGAACGCTGCCGTCGCCTTCGCCGTGGCGAATTACGGCTACATCCTCGAAATGGGCAAGGTCGTGATCGACGGGCCGGTCGAGAAGCTGATGCGCGACCAGGACGTGCGCGAATTCTATCTCGGTCTCGGCGGCGCCGGGGGCGAACGCAGCTATCGCGACATCAAGCACTACAAGCGCCGCAAGCGCTGGCTCTCGTAGGGATGGCCGAGATGCGCGAGCTTCCGAACCTCACTTTGCCGCAGATGCTGCGCGAGAATGCCCGGACCATGCCGGAGCGCATCGCGCTCAGGCAGAAGGATTTCGGCATCTGGCTGCCGATCAGCTGGGCCGACTACGACCGCCGCGCCCGTCATTTCGGCCTCGGCCTGCGCGCGCTTGGCCTCGCCGAAGGCGGCCATGTCGGCATCCTCTCCGAAAACCGGGCCGAATGGGTGGTCGCCCAGCTCGGCGCCGGCATGGTGAGGGCTGTCGCGATCGGCGTCTATGCGACGAGCCCGGCCAACGAGGTCGCCTATGTGCTGGGCCATGCCGAGGTCGAGATCGTCGTCTGCGAGGACCAGGAGCAGACCGACAAGGTGCTGGAGCGGCTGGAGGAATTGCCGCGGCTGAAGCGCATCGTGGTGATCGATCCCAAGGGCCTGCGCGGCTACGCCTCGGAGCTGGTCACATCCTTTGCCGAAGTGCTGCGCCTCGGCACCGAGCATGAGACCGCGCACCCCGGCCTCGTCGAGGCCTGCCTCGCCGCGCAGACCTCCGCCGATATCGGCCTGATGGTCTACACCTCCGGCTCGACCGGCAAGCCCAAGGGCGCGATGCTGAGCTATCGCAACATGCGCGCCCAGGCGGCCGGCGTCGTCGAGCGGCTCGGCTACGACGCCTCGACGACGAACTTGTCCTATCTGCCGCTCTGCCATGTCGCCGAGCAGATGCTGAGCACGATGGCGCCGATCTATTCGGGCTCCTGCGTCTCCTTCGGCGAGTCGATCCGCACCGTTCAGGAGGACCTGCGCGAGGTCGCGCCGACGCTCTTCCTCGGCGTGCCCCGCATCTGGGAGAAGCTGCACGCGGCGATCCACATCAAGCTGATGGAGGCCGGCGGCTGGCGCCGGGCCCTGTTCGAGGCCGGACTTGCCGCTTGCGAGCCCTTCGCGACCAAGCCGCAAGCGGCGCGCAGCTTACGCGAGAAGGCGCTCGCGGGCTTCTATCACCTCGTCATCTTCCGGGCCCTGCAGAACTTCATCGGCCTGCGCCAGGCCAAAGTCGCGCTGACCGGCGCGGCGCCGATCCCGCCGCGGATCGTGCAGTTCTTCCGCACGCTCGGCGTGCCGCTGGTCGAGGTCTACGGGCTGACCGAAACGTCGGGGATGTCCGTCGGCCAGCGTCTCAACCATCTGCTGCCCGGTTCGGTCGGCGAGGCGGTCGCGGGCGCTGAGGCCAAGCTCGGCGATCAGGGCGAATTGCTAATCCGCGGCGACATCGTCTTCGAGGGCTATTTCCGCAATCCCGAAGCGACAGAAAGCGTGCTGTGCGAGGGCTGGCTCCACACCGGCGACGTCGCCGCGATCGAAGCCGGCCAGGTCCGGATCGTCGACCGCCTGAAGGACATCATGATCACCGCCGGTGGCAAGAATCTGAGCCCGTCGGAGATCGAGAACACGGTGAAGGGCAGCGCCTTCATCAAGGAGTGCATCGTCGTCGCCGACGGGCGCCGCTATCCCTCCGCCCTGATCCAGATCGACGCCGAGACCGTCGGCAAATGGGCCGAGGAGAACCGCCTCCCCTTCACCCATTTCCGCAGCCTCGCCGAGCACGAACGTGTGCGCGAACTGATCGCCGCGGAGATCGAGCGGGCGAACAGCCAGCTCGCCCCGGTGGCGCAGCTCAAGCGCTTCCACCTGCTCGTCAAGGAACTCGACCATGACGATGACGAGGTCACCGCGACGATGAAGGTGCGCCGCGCCAGCATCGCGAAAAAATATGCCGCCGAGATCGAGGCCCTGTACAAGCCCGAGCGGCAGGCCGAGCCAGCCTGAAGGAGAATTTCATGAGCCGTCATGTCGTCATCACCGCGGGCGTGCGCACCGCGATCGGAACCTTCGGCGGGGCGCTCTCCGGCCATGCGCCGACCCAGCTCGGCGCAGCTTGCGTCGGCGAGGCGCTGCGCCGGTCCGAGCTGCCGGCCTCCGAGGTCGGCCATGTCGTGTTCGGCAACGTCATCCTGACCGAATCCAAGGACGCCTATCTCGCCCGCATCGCGGCGATCGATGCCGGCATCCCGGTCGAGGTGCCGGCCATGACGCTGAACCGGCTCTGTGGCTCCGGCGTGCAGGCGATCGTCTCGGCTGCCCAGTCAATCATGCTCGGCGATTGCGACACCGCGGTCGCCGGTGGCGCCGAGACGATGAGCCGCTCGCCGCACCTCCTGTCGACCGCCCGCTTCGGCCAGCGCATGGGCGACACGGTCGCCAGCGACCACCTGACCGGCATCCTGACCGACCCGTTCGGCAACGGCATCATGGGCATCACCGCAGAGAACGTCGCCGAACGCTACGGCATCGACCGCGAGGCGCAGGACGAATTCGCCGCCGAAAGCCAGCGCCGAGCCGCCGAGGCGATCAAGGACGGCCGCTTCAAGGAGCAGATCCTGCCCGTCGAGGTCCGCAAGGGCCGCGACATGATCAGCTTCGACACCGACGAGCATCCCAAGCCCGGCACGACGGCGGAGACGCTGAAGGGCCTGCGCCCGACCTTCAAGAAGGACGGCACGGTCACGCCCGGCAATGCCTCGGGCATCAATGACGGTGCCGCCGCGATGGTGCTGATGGAGGAAGGCCGCGCCGGCCGCGAGGGCAAGCCGGTACTGGCCCGCATCGTCGGCTATGCCCATGCCGGCGTCGAGCCCGGCGTGATGGGCATCGGCCCGGTGCCGGCGGTCCAGGCGCTGCTCAAGCGCACCGGGCTCTCGCTCGCCGACTTCGACGTGATCGAGTCGAACGAGGCCTTTGCCGCCCAGGCCTGCGCCGTCGCCAAGGAGCTCGGTTTCGACCCGGCCAGGG
>Ga0102589_1004393_pt1 | contig 13303 bp, 16 predicted proteins | sample AraplaMF_Col_mLB_FD_76858 | JGI IMG/M metagenome (GOLD analysis project Ga0102589, IMG submission 76858) | Arabidopsis root microbial communities from the University of North Carolina, USA - plate scrape MF_Col_mLB | ecosystem: Host-associated > Plants > Roots > Endosphere | place: USA... | reverse complement strand
TTTCTTTAACGACTTTCTCGCTCGGTGCAAATACGTTTTGACAGTTCCTTCAGGCACATTCATATGCCACGCAATTTGGTTTATCGAAAAATCATAATAATAATGTAAAATAATAACCGTTTGATAATTTTCATCGAGTTTTCCAATTGCTACTTGTAAGTCAATGTTTTGCTCAATTCCGTTTGCAATGTTTCGTACGTCCTTGTATTCCCTACGATCCTCTAATTGTTGCACCTTCTTCTTCTCATTTAACACTTGATAAGCATTATGTATTAAAATACGCGTCAACCACGTCAGAAAAAAGTTGGGCTTCTGTAATTGCTCTAAAGATACGTACGCTTTATAAACTGTTTCTTGTACGATATCTAGGGCATCTTCTTTATTTTGCACATACATATAAGCTGTGCGATATAACTGATCCTGATGAAGGCTAATGAGCTGCTCAAACGCGGCATCATCACCCTTTTTCGCTTTTTTCACTAACTTTATTTCATCCATCTTATCCCTCCTTCCACTTATTAGATAGAATATGGAATGTTTTGGTTTCAAAAATTTATATTTTTCCCATAAAAAAACGTCCCAATAAACCTTGAGACGTTTTTAAGACAAGTCTATCATCTATTTCTCTATAATTATTTCTAGACGTTTATACGCATACGCGACGTCGCTTTCACTTGGAAGCTTTCCTTTCCAACTAAGGCTTATTTTGTAACTACTCAGCCATACATTTCATTTAGAAGTTTTCAGCACATAGATTGCTGCCATAAAGATAAAAATGGCAATGCGCCTCGCTGCCTTATTTTGTTTTAAAACTTTGCGCGTGGCAGGAAAAAGCCCTGACCGCTACTATACATAGCCAGTTCCTCCTAGACCATTTAAAAAGATGCTTTTCTATCGGTTTTTCATGGAGGCACTGAGTAGTTACCCTATTTTAACTTAAACACCGCACTCACCGGATTATGATCGCTATTTTCAAACTTCAGATCATTTCCATGTACATTTACGACTTCTACATTTGGTGAAACTAAAAACCCATCAATAATCGTAACGAAATTCTCGCCCTCTACATATTTCTTCACATCATCGCGAACGGTCCAAACAGTAGGGTCTACTGCCCATTGGAACCCACCGTCTGTGAAATCTTTTGGCAATTGTACTAACCATTCAGGCCATGATTTTTGAAACTTCGGATCTTTTAGCTGTACATCAGAGACTAATTGATTCCAATCACCGCCAAGTACCACATAGTCACCGTTTTTATAGTGTTCGTTCATATACTCTTTCAAATAATCAACTTGTTGTCTTCTTATTTTTCCGCCTTTATCATAAGCAGATAAATGAAGATTGACGAGTCTTAAATACTTTCCATTACTCACAGGAATTTTATGTTCAATAATCGCTCGGTCTAAATCAAATAATTGTTTTGGCCAAGGTTCTCTCCCCGGCAGTTGAAATCTTGTTGCTGCATCAATCTTATACTTAGAAAACGAACTCATTCCCGAATTCGCATATCCCATCGGATTAGTAATTGGAACGGGTACCCACTGTGCATGATAATTATATCCGAAAGAAGATTCATAGTGTTTCAAACCATTCTTAAATACGTCATATTCATTCACATCAAACGATCTTGATGATTTTGTATCTACCTCTTGCAATAAGAAGAAATCAGAATCTTGTTTTTGTAAAAAGGATAGCATGTTGTTAAGATTTTTTTCTGTTTGTTCTTTACTGCTAGAACGAGAGCCTTTTCCCCCATCCATAAAAAAGTCTTGATCTTTATCCAAACCAGCATAGCCTATGTTAAAAGTCGTCGCTGTAAATGTATCTCCCTGTTTTAAAACCTTGTCATTCTTATTTTCTACATTTAATTTCTGAACACTAACAGGTTTCTCATCCGTAATCATAATATAAGCTAAAAATATAGCTACACTACCTACCGCTAATGCTACTAACCATAAAAGCACTTTAAATATCTTCTTCAAATGAATAACTCCTTTTTATATTAAAATAAATGTTTATAAAAAAATATACTGTGAATTCCCCTCCCTGTAATAAATAAAAAATAATTAAAAATATTCTGTATTATCAATCGATAAATATTCCTTATTTCATAAGGAAGCAAGATTATTTTATCACATTAACTATCCAAACTCCCATATAATATTGAACAAACAATAATGTAATCAAATTTTTAAACATTATATAAATATAAAAAAACGCCTCTAATTTTTGAGACGTTTTTTCTTTAAATATAGTCATACTCCTGTTTTTAAGTTAAAATCATTTGCTCTTCTTAATAAAATTTCACTACATCTTCATAAGGTAAAAACGTTCTTTCACCTGGCTGCTCATCTGGTTCGCCGAATGGCATTTGCGCTACTAGGCTCCACTCTGCTGGAATGTTCCAAGTTTGTTTTACTTCTTCGTCAACAATTGGATTGTAGTGTTGCAGGGACGCTCCGATTCCTTCTGCAGATAAAGCCATCCATGTTGCATATTGCAGCATTGCACTTCCTTGATGAGACCAAAATGGAAATTGCTCTTTATATAATGGTGCGTTTTCTTGCATCGTCTTCACAGTTTCTTGATTTTCAAAGAATAACACTGTCCCTACCCCATCACGGAATCCTTGCAGTCTTGCTGCAGTAGCCTCAAAATTTTCTGCTGGAACGAGGGCCCGAAGCGTTTCTTTTACGATATCCCAAAACTTTTCATGCTCTGCATCCATTAATACAACGAGGCGGCCACTTTGCATGTTAAAAGCTGATGGTGCGTATAAAGCTGTTTTTAAAACGTCACTTATTCTTTCTTTCGTAATGCTTTCGTTCTTTTTCACTTTACGAATAGAGCGGCGGTTCATAATAGCATCTTTAAAATTTTTTGTAGTAACTGACATGTTTCATCCCTCCAATATAATATTTTATATGTTGGTCATACACCCAATCTATTATTAACAATATCCATCTACATTACATTGCATTCCATCTAACTCATTTTCCTTACTCTTTGCTAGCTCTTGATCAATTGCTTTTGCTAATCTTTCTTTGCTCGCTAACCCTTGAATCACTTCATCACCAATAACGAATGTTGGAACAGCCATAATTTGTGCTTCTTCATAAGCATGTCGCAACGCTTCTTCTTGTACACCTTTATATTTTCTTGATACTAGCACTTCTTTAAATGCATCCTTAGGCAGCCCAACTTCATCTGCCAATTTTGTTAATACTTCAATGTCTCCAATATTTTGTTCCTCTTGGAAAAAGGCAGCAAACACTCTATCGTGAAACGCATTTCCTTTTCCATGTTCCTTCGCAAAGTGGTATCCCTCAAAAGCAAGATTTGTATATGGATGCGGAGAGATGCGAGGTAAACGCATTTCCACTCCTAATTTTTTTGCGGTAGGAGCAATGAACGAATCCCATGAACCTAACTTGTCAGGCTCTTTCCATGGATCAATTTTCGGATATGGACTTGGACGTAATTCAAATGGCACCCACTCTACTTCTACATCTTTTTCCTTTACAATCTCATCCAAAGGACCTTTTCCTAAAAAACAAAATGGACATATAAAATCAGAATACGCTTTAATTTTGACAGTCATATATATTCCCTCACTTTTTCGTTTATTCATAAGTTGTAACTATATAAGTTACATGTATAGCAAAAAAATATGCACAGCAATTGTAAAGCGACTACTAATTTTCATATTTATCACCGCTACGTTGTAACCATTATAGTTACATGCAAATTAGAAGTCAAGCGATCTAAAAAAGGTATTTCGAACTATGACTTATGAAACATTACAAAAGTGTCATCTTTATGTAAGGTTATAAGATAGTTGCTTTACTGTTTCCATGTAATAATGAGAGCATAAGAAACAACAATAAACTTTCAGAGATTATAGGAGCGTGTTGATAATGATCGTAACAACAACTAATACAATTCAAGGAAAAGAAATTATTGAGTATGTAGATATCGTAAACGGTGAAGCAATTATGGGTGCAAATATCGTACGTGATCTCTTTGCTTCTGTTCGTGACGTTGTCGGTGGCCGTGCTGGTGCATATGAAAGTAAGTTAAAAGAAGCGCGTGACATCGCGATGGAAGAAATGAAACAACTTGCTACGCAAAAAGGTGCAAATGCAATCGTTGGTATCGATGTAGACTACGAAGTGGTTCGTGACGGAATGTTAATGGTTGCCGTAAGCGGTACAGCTGTACGTGTGTAAATAGTAAAGTAGGAGCACCTCATTGGAGATTGAGGTGCTTTTTCTTTTTAGTGAAATGTTGTAAAGTAGCCCCCTACTTCGCGAAGGGCTACTTACCACGATTTTGTTGAATTTTATAACGGGTTATCCTCGCTAAATGAAAACACGGAAAAGATACAACACTTAATAGTAATAAATTCGGTAGTGGATGTTTAACAAAAGAGTATACGAGAAATACCGCGATTACCAAACATACAGAACTAAAAATAGCTGAAATCAAACTTTTTTTAAAGATGTTTTCAGTCTGGCTCATCTCTAATTCTCCTATCTTTTTTCATCCTTATGATTACCTAATATTATTGTTGCTGCCCCTTTTCTCGGTTCCCTACAGCCCAAGCTAAAAACAAAATCGAACTAGTTATTGCAACCGCTGTGAACATTCCCATTACCATTTCCCCTTACTTTAAGTAGTATTACCCATATAATACCATTACATAGTTTTACAAATCATTACCAAAATCCATATATTTCTAATAATTGCTACATTCTTCATAAAACGTCACTCCACCACAACCGGCAATACAATAATAAACTGAACTACCCCGTTCTCATATTCCGCCCGAATTTCTCCGCCTTCTAGTTCCACAATGCTTTTCGCAATCGCAAGTCCAAGCCCTGAGCCTTCTGACACTCGACTTCTTGATTGATCTTTTTTATAGAAGCGTTCAAACAAGTTCTCTAACTCCTCTTTTGTAAACTCTTCACTTTCGTTTGCAATAGAAATGCGAATGTTACGTCGCTCTCTTTGAAACGAAACGATAATTTCTCCCTCATCTTTACTATACTTAATGGCATTCATTAATAAATTATCAAACACGCGGACCATTTTTTCTGAATCCAAGGAAGCGTATAAACGATCTTCGGGAAATTCTTTCACAAAGGAAAGACCATGTTCCTCTGCTTGCGGTACAAGTTCTTCAATTAATTGATCAAGAAGTTCGTTTACGCACACTTCTTGTTTTTCTAACATAATTTTTTCATTTTTTAACTTTGTGTATTCAAATAAATCTTCTATTAAGTTCTTTAACTGCTCTGACTTTGAAAAGGCAATTTTTATATACTCATCGTATTGTTCTCTATTTTCATATTTGGCATCACGTAATAAACGCAAGTATCCCATAATCGAAGTAAGTGGTGTTCGTAAATCATGCGATACATTGGTAATTAATTCATTTTTTTGCTTTTCAATTTTTCGTTCTTTTTCAATATTCACCATAAGCTCTTCTGCCATATGATTAATATTCTCTGTTAATAAAGCCATTTCATCTTTACCCTTTTTTTCAATCCGATATGCTAAGTTTCCCTTTGCAATCTCTTTCACGCCTTCTGCCATTGCTTCAATTTGCTTCATCTTTCGCTTCGTTATATAAAAGAAAGAAGCTAAAAAAACAACAAAACCAACAAAAAATGGAAATGGGCTATCATTCTGAACTTCTATAATATCTCCTTGTGGTATACCACTTGCAATTAAATACATGTTTTTCTCTTGAATTGTAACAGGATAAAAAGTTGTAAATTCTTTACGCTTACTTTCATGTATTATATCTTGATCTTCATAACTAGAGCGATTTATTTTAAAGCTCATGATATTACGAATGGTACTATGAAGATTAATCTGTTCTTCCTGAGCCCCTTTTGTCTTATAGACAACTTTTCCATCCTCATCTACAATTAAAACTTTCAATGTTCTCTGATACTCTGGCCATTCAAGAATTTCTTGTACGTTAATTAAAGCACCCTCTCTTGTAATAACCCCAACAAGTCTTTCTGCGGTTGTATCTATTCCTCGCATACCTGACGAATAATCAATTACAGCATTTTTATTGACACCTTGAAAAAATGGGGACGAGGCCCATCCTCCTATCACGCCAAGTAAAATACAAAAAGCAAACGTAACCATTAGTTGTACACGTATACTTTGTTGTACTCCTCTTACAATTTTATATATTATTTTTTTTAAAGTTCGAACCATCCAACCAATCGGCCTGAATATGTTTTTAACTATCTTTCTCAATCTTATATCCCACTCCCCACACTGTTTTTATATACCGAGGTTTCCTTGGGTTTTCTTCTGTCTTCTCGCGAATTTTCCGAATATGTACCATGACAGTATTATCAGATTGAAAGGAATGTTCTTTCCAAATGCGTTCATAAATTTGATCCGCACTAAATACCATCCCGCGATTTCTCGCCAGTAACTCTAAAATAGAGAATTCCCTCGGTGTCAGTTTCACTTCATCATGCCCCACAATCACTTCATGCGTCGCAACATTTATTTTCATATCACCAATTTCAATTTCATTTTCATTTTGGATAAAGCCGCCGCTCATTTTCATATACCTACGAAGCTGTGACTTAATTCGCGCAATCAATTCTAATGGATTAAAAGGTTTCGTTACATAATCATCCGCTCCGGTTGTTAGCCCTAAAATTTTGTCCATGTCTTGCGTTTTAGCCGATAACATAATAATTGGCATCTCAGCTATTTCTCTTACTTTCATACACATATGAATACCATCTAGTTTCGGCATCATAATATCTAATACAACTAAATGTACTTGCTGCTTTTGTAATATTTCTACCCCCTCTGCACCATCCCCAGCTTGCAACACTTCATATCCTTCATTCTTCAAATAAATCGCAATCAAATCACGAATTTCTTTTTCATCATCTACGACAAGTATTGTTTCTTGACTCACAATCTCTCCTCCAACATTATCAATCTATTATAGGAATATTTTAACAAATAAATTTGAGATTTTGTTACATTATCCTTTATTCTCTCTGCCTATGTAGTACACACCGAATATTAACATAAGAACACTCCCAAAAATGAAACCATACTTCGTTGTGAGTTCTACAATGTAATTGATATTGCCTCCAAACATATACCCGAGCATAAAATAGCATAACGTCCAAACAAACCCTGTCATATATGAATATAAAGCATACGTTTTAAATGACATATTGTTGATTCCAACTAAATAAGGAACGATATGTCTTACTACTGGTATAAAATAGCTGATTACTAATGCATAATGTCCATATCGATCAAGCAATGCTTGTGACTTCCAAAGATACTTTGCCTTCTTCTTTTTCATCAATGCATCCAGAACTTTCGAACCTACTGTCTTTCCAAGGATATACCCTAAAGAAAGTCCTGATACAACGCCGAAATACGTTAACAGAAAGGCTGGAATTGGCATTAATATATGCATGGATGAAACCAATCCGCCGCTCATCACGATCATTTCATCAGGGAGCGGCATACCAACAATCCCTAACCATAAACAAAAAAACAAAGCACCGTAACCGTAATGCTGAATATATGATAACAACTCATGTAACTCCATACTTAACAGCACTCCCTACTTCTTTTCTACAATCTAGCACATAAGCTGGCGGGAAATTAAACCAAACCTTTGTAACAGATACTTTCGGAAAAAAAGTTTGTATAAACGATTTCCGGGTGAGCGAATATTGAAATGTGATAAACTCACCATGTTCTTGTAACACATTCATCACATTGCTTAAAATACGTGATGATACTTCCATCGGTAACGAGGTAAATGGTAAACCGGATAATACATAATCGACCTTGTCTATCTGTAGCTCTCTCATGTACGTTTGTATATTTTCAGCCGATCCGTGGATAACGAAAACATTTGGATCATTCCCAAACTGCTTCTGCAAATCCCTCACAAAAACTTCATTAATTTCAATCAGAATAAACGTGGTGTGTTTCCGTTTTCGCTTCATAATTTCTCTTGTAAAAACCCCTGTACCTGGCCCTAATTCCACAATGTACCTTGCATCTTCAAAATGAATTGCATCCACCATTTTTTTCGCTAATAGTTTCGAACTCGGTGCAATCGCTCCAATGTGTTTAGGATGCTTGATAAACTCAGCTAAAAATGTAATAAGTTGCATGAAACCCCACCTCGTTTCATCGGTATTGTATAGGTCTCAGTATAAATTGCATTTCTTAACAAATAATGGGGAGGTTTCTTAATTTTTTCTTAAGAAACCTCCCCTATAAGAATTCCCTTTATCTACTGCTTTACGCTACCGATTCATTCTTCCAAAATGAAAAAAGTGCAATCATCTGAATCATACAAAGTGGCAACAAAGTTCATGCCAACATCAATTCCTACAACTTCAAAGCGTCTGTCCATTATCAATTGTAAATATCTGTCCCGTAATCGATTCTTGCGTCAATTGAAACAAAATCACCTCAGCAATTTCATCAGGCGTTGAAATTCTTTGCAGTGGTATGTTCCCGGCAAGTTCTTGCATCTTCTCTTCATGATTTGCCCACCATCTTGTATGAACTGCACCAGGGGCGATACTATTTACTCTAATCTGAGGCGCGAGTGAAATAGCTAACGATTTTGTCATCGTATGAATAGCCCCTTTTGTTACTGCATACGGAACAGACGAACCTAGCCCAGTTATTCCAGCAACGCTTCCTATATTCACAATTGCACCTGCCCCTTGCTTCTTCATATAAGGAACAACAGCCTTTATGCAATGAAACATCCCTTTCACATTTACATTGAAAAGAGAATCCCACACTTCATCTGTTACAGACTGCAAATCATCCATCGGTATTTGTGCTGTTATACTCGCATTGTTTACTAAAGCATCTACCGCACCAAAAGATTTCACAGTTTGTAAGACCATGTCTTCTACTTCTGTCCCTATTGCAACATCAGCTTTTAAAACGAGAGCTGTACCTCCGCGCTTTACAATTTCGTCCCTTGTTTCTACCGCTTCTTTTTCCGAACGGCTGTAATTGATGACAACTTTCGCCCCTGCATCTGCTAGCTTCAAAGCCGTCGCTCTTCCGATACCAGTACCGCCGCCTGTTATTATGACTACTTTACCTTTTAGCTCCATTGTCCCTTCTCCTCTTCTTATCATATTTGTTATCCGGCTATTCGCGGACAGTAAGCTCCCCACTGATGGAAGTTTCACTTTACCACTCATTGTATCCTTGCTCTTACAAAAGGTATAATATTGAATAATGAGGTTGATATCATTTCAAATGATATCAGTGGAGGGATTAATTTTGGAAAGTCATGACTTATGGATTTTTAAACATGTTGCCGAATTACAATCTATCTCTAGGGCCGCCGAAAAACTCGGATATGTGCAGCCAAATATTAGCCAGCGCATAAAAAGCTTAGAAGAAGAACTAGGTGTCAAATTACTGGAGCGTAATAATAGAGGCGTAACATTGACTGAAGACGGAAAAATTTTGTTGAATTATACAAACCAAATTATGATGTTAATGGACGAAGCAAAATCAAAACTAAACCCTAAAAGATGGCGAGAATCTTTAATTATCGGAGCACCGCAAACCATTTCCGCTGTAAAAGTTCCACGACTGCTTGCTTCTTTTTTACAGTCTAATCACAACATAAATGTAAAGGTAAAAACGGCTAATAAACTTCAATTACAAGAAATGCTTGCCTACGGAGAGGCTGATGGAATTTTCATAAGCACTCCATACAACGATTCCCAATTCGAAAGTGCTTATCATTATTTTGAAGACATCGTATTGATTTCTTCAAATGAACAACAGCAGCCAACGCTACTTGTAAATAGCGATCCAAGTTGTATATATAGAAATAAACTATTTGATTTCGCCGAGAAACAGAATTGGATTCAACCAGCTATAATGGAATTCGATTCACTTGAATCCATGCTCCAAGCAGTTCATGCCGGGCTTGGAATAAGCATTCTACCAGCAGATGTGATAGAAAGAACGAAAGCCATTCATCATCAGAAATTACAACACAAAATGAAGATTGATTTTATTATGAAACGTGGAAAGCAAAGGTCACAAAGTTTGGAGAAGTTTATTTTATTTTTGAAGGAATTATAATGTTTACTTTTTCTTTAATAGGAAGCTGATAAAATAAACAAGACTAAAAGCGATCGTATATCCTTGTGATCCTAAAATACGATTATTTGTAATTACTCCTGTATGAATATACCGAACGAGTAAGTTAACTATAAAGATAAAAACAACGAGTCCAATCCATAAAACGGGCTTTAATTTCATACTCTTAGCCTCCTATCATAAAACATAAGAATTCTTACAATATTGTAAGAATCTTGTTAGGCAATTCGATGTTTCCGTTTCTTCATTCCATGTATGCTAAAGCTAGAGAATATGACAAAGGAGCGGATTCTGATGAATGAAAATCAAGATTTATTATTTACCCAAATCGTTACTTGTTCTTGCTTAGGCGGCTTTGTATTATTATCTTGTATCGCTGGTTTAGTCAAAGTCGTTCAACAAATTTTCATGTAATCGCCTAAAGGAGTTAGAATTCGATGTTTAGAAAAAAGAAAACAGATTAAAAAGGATTACCTCTTATAAATATACAAGGTAATCCTTTTTAATTTCTATCCATACTTTATGCTTTTTTCACAAATTCAGATTTTAGTTTCATCGGTCCGAAACCATCGATTTTACAATCAATATCATGATCGCCATCAACTAAACGAATATTTTTTACTTTCGTACCGATTTTTACAACTAATGAAGTTCCTTTTACTTTTAAATCTTTAATTACTGTTACAGAATCACCATCTTGTAACACATTTCCATTTGCATCTTTAATTACTTTTTCATCTTCGTTATTTCCCGCTTCTAACGCCCACTCATGCGCACATTCTGGGCAAACAAACAGAACTCCATCTTCGTAAGTGTATTCTGAATTACACTTTGGGCAATTTGGTAAATTTGACATCAGTTTAGTTCCTCCACTCGATATTTATACTTTTCTATACTGCCATAGTCTTCTTTTATTGACAACCCTACCTAAGCATAACAAAAAAAGGAAGCCGAAATCCGCTTCCTTTTTGTTAACTCCAAAAGAATTGAACGATCTTCATTCCTGCCCATACCCCAACGATCCCCATAATTGCAGAGAAAACGGGCGGTGCAGGAATTGGGAGCTTTAATAACGTAAAGATTACCCCTACGATTAATCCTGCTAAAGTTGACATTATAATTTCATGCATATTGTCTTCCTCCTAGATGCTTTTTGCTAATTTATCCCGCTATTCGTGGGCAGTAATACTCCCACCTCAAAATTCAGCGAAAGTAAAGAAGTTAGGTGGGAGATAAACTGCTGGCATGCGCCCGATTGGTGAGAGCTGATAATCAGTGGGGGATGAAGAAAACCCCACTGATTAAAGTTTCACTTTATAAAACCCGATAATTGCTAGCACAGCTTGTATTAGCATTCCCTAAAATAGGATATTTTTCACTATAAAAAAAAGGATAGAACATGCAGTATGTAACTGCTTGTATCTATCCTTTTCTTGCTCTTTAATAATTCCCCAGCTCAGATTCAGGACTTTGAATGATCACTGGATTTTTAGCTGGATCTAGCCACTTCAAAATAGAAATAACGTCTTGCTGATCCGTGCCAGTACAGCCATGTGTATACATATCAGAAACATGGAAGAAGATTGCGCTTCCTGCTCCTGGAGTTCTATCCGTATTATAGTTAATAACAAATCCGTAATTATAAGCAGATATGTCCATATTTTCAGCACTTCTCCATTGTCCCTTCGTCGCACTGCGAGACTGCCACGTGTTGTAAAGAGCACTGTTCGAATCATCAACCCAAACGTCATCAGGCGTAATTTGGCGGAATGGCAATTTTGTACCCGGATTGCCATAACGACCAAATGCGGTACCAATCGAATATTTCCCTCGCGGCGACTGCACGACATTCTCACTCATTTTTGATGCAAATCCATCGCGGCCAATATACCCATTCATATCTAACAGCTGCTTCCAAGTACCATTTACACGTTCAAACGTACGAATGCGTGCTAAGTTCGTTCCGTAACTATTTGCCGTAACAACAATTAATTGATTATTATCACCAATTGTCCGGAACTGATCTGCAAGTGTGACCTCACCTAAACTAACCGCTCGGCTATCAATCCAACCAGTTCGGCCGTTTTGTTTAAATTGATACCATGTCACTCCGTTATAAGTTGCAGATTGTAACAAATTCAAGTTTTGATTCGCAAAATCTGCCGCAGAACCAACATAATTCGCATGCTGCATTCCATAAGGCTTCGTCCAAACTGCATTACCCGCTGCATTGGTTACATGCCCGGTTTTGTTTAATGCTTGAATATTCGTTGCACTAGAAATTGCCTTTCCATCAATCCAGCCTTCTTCATGACCATCTACTTTAAAGTAGTACCAACGTACCCCATCTTTATCTAGGCTGCGAATAATCTGAAGCGGACGACTATCATAATTACTTGCAGAGCCAACATAGGATGCACCATTTTCACCATAAGGCGTACTCCATACTCCATTACCATCTGTATCTCCAATAAGTGCGATTCGATTTTCATCTTTTATATTCGATACCGTTTTCGTAAAGACGTGCGCATCTACCCAACCTAATACTTTGTTTTCTGCCATAATTTTATTCCACGTCACAGTTCCTTTCGTAGCGCTTTGTACAACTTGGACGTTTTGATAGCTATAACGATTAGTAGAATCAACCCAACTTGCACCGTATTCACCGTAAGGAGCACTCCATATTCCGTCTCCTTTCGCGGAAAAGCCAATTACAGCAGCATAATTTTCATCTTTTACATTAGTTAAACTTGACGCTGCCTTCTCTCCATCGACCCAGCCTAACAACTTCCCATCTTTCATCACTTGGTACCAAGTTACATTCCCTCTTTTTACAGTCTTCACCACTTGAACCGTTTGATAAGCATAATCATTGGTACTTCCAACATACTGAGCACCTGCAATGCCATAAGGTACTGTCCATATCCCATTGTTATAGCTTCTTCCGATTGTAATTGTAAAATTGGCAGCCTGCACTTCTCCAGCATTATCTAACGCATTGCGATCGATCCAGCCGATGACTTTGCCACCTACACTAAATTTATACCACTGCACACCGCCATATGTAGCGCTTTCTACTAATTGAATATCTCGGTAAGCGTAAAGATCCGTTGAACCTACATAA
>Ga0102589_1004391_pt1 | contig 13308 bp, 13 predicted proteins | sample AraplaMF_Col_mLB_FD_76858 | JGI IMG/M metagenome (GOLD analysis project Ga0102589, IMG submission 76858) | Arabidopsis root microbial communities from the University of North Carolina, USA - plate scrape MF_Col_mLB | ecosystem: Host-associated > Plants > Roots > Endosphere | place: USA... | reverse complement strand
CGGAAGAACTGCAGGAGATGGTGAATCGTTTCAAGCTATAATCGCATGGAGAATAGGGATTTCATTGTATTACCGGTTGCTAGAAATAGCGGCCGGTTATTTATTTTGTAAGCAGAAACATTATGTTCAGAAAAAGGATGTGCCGCAGCACATCCTTTATGTATACGATTATTTATAATAGGAGTCGATGAGTGGAATAAAGTATCCACCGCCGCCCTTGACTTGGAAGCTGATAACGACATTTTTAACACCGCCAATATTGGCTTCAATTTCTTTGAGTCCATCTTCAGGAAGAATCGAATCTACTTTCTTTAGCAGTGCGTTCTTGTCAAGATCGGAAATCTCGATATTCGTTAACTCTTGATCTATTGCAGCAAGCTTGATGACGATCTTCTGATATTTTTTGTTAGGAGTGGCGATGATGGATGGCGCTTGCGAACTATCGGAATGATCATAGATAACTTCCTTATAATTTTTGCCGCTGTAGGTCGTTTGTGCGGGGTCTTTGGAGTAGTAAGAGTTCGAAAAAATTTCTGCATTTAGAGGAGTGCCTTTTACTTTTTCGCCCACAATGATTTCATTTGTTTTCGAGTCGATGGCAACTGCAACATTCAATGCGCTGCCAATGCCTTTAACCGGTACATATACGTTGCCGTTATACCTAATCGGTTGCAGTGCCAATCCTTTGTCATCATTGAACTGAACTGCCTTTCCATTCACCTTCACCTTAGCAGTGCTGTCCAAGTAAGCCTCAATCTTCTTCAGGTTGGTACCTGCATACACGCCAGTGCCTAGACCGACTAGTAATGCAGCGCTAGTTAGAGAAGCGACTAGTGCTTTTCTCAATTCATCCCACTCCTTTTTATTCACACAAATGAAAGGAAATCATAGCTAGATAGTAGAGGAACAGAGGTCTACAAGCAATAGTTCTAATTGCTTATTATTCGAGCAAACTGTCACTTTCCCAGCGTAAAGGGGGAGTGATTATTTACAGATAAATAAAACGCTTGGACTGCGAAGAGCCCAAGCGTTTAAGGGGGAGATATACTAGTTTTATTGTCTTTATTGTGCTTTTACGAATTCAGCAGATTTAATACCTGCTTGGCGACCGAAGATAATGATATCTGCAACGGAGTTACCGCCGATACGGTTCTCACCGTGCAGGCCGCCGATGACTTCACCTGCTGCGTAGAGACCTGTTATAGCCTTGCCGTCCTTGGTTACAACTTCGGTGTTTGTGTTAACTTTTACGCCGCCCATTGTGTAGTGGATACCAGGAGCAATTTTGATTGCATAGAATGGTCCAGCGGACAATTCGTTGTCCATGCCTGTTGTTCTGCCGAATTCAGCATCTTTTTTGTTTTTCACTGCGCCGTTCCATGTATCAAGTGTTTCTTTGAGCTGGTCGACCGGAACGCTCATTACTTTAGCCAAATCTTCAACCGTTTCACCTTGGATGACAAATCCCATTTTGTCGTATTGTTGAATGGCTTTGGCACGGGATTTCACACCGGAATCAAATACAAGATAGGCTGCTTTGTCAGACAGTTTATTAATTGCTGCCGTTACGTTATCACGAGTATCCAACTCGTTCGTGAATCGTTTGCCATCTTTATCAACCAAGATCGCACCTTCACCGCGAACTGCTTCCCCGATAAGATAAGACTTCTCTTGCTGTACAGTAGGGTGAATTTGGATTTGATCCATATCTACAGTCACACCGCCGAGCTTCTCAATCATCGTAATACCGTCACCAGTGCTGCCTATTTGGTTCGTCGTTACGAGACCTTTCAAATCAGGACGAACAGAGGAGATCATGTCCATGTTAGCGCCGTAACCGCCTGTTGTGACAACAACTGCATTTGCGGCAATGTTCTTCTCATCCTTCTCCTCGAAGAGGACTTTAACGCCGTTCACTTTTCCGTCTTTTTCTGTAATATCTGTAACTTTCGCATTAACGAAAACAGGAATTCCTTTTGATTGTACATTCTTGACCAAGCCGCTGACGAGATATTGTCCAACAGCAGATCCGTCTTCAGGACGGTGTGTGCGTTTTTCCTTCATACCGCCAGTAATCGTAAGGTTGTTCAAGCGAATGCCAATGGAATCCAACCAGTCGATTGCGCTTGCGGAATTATCGACGAAATAACGAAGCATTTCTTTGTCGTTCGTACCGTGACCGCCTTTTAATGTTTGTTCGAAGAAGAGGTCGTTATTGTCTTGAATGCCTTGCTCTTTTTGGAACTTGGTCTGGGAAGCATTCATACCCGAAGAGGATTTCATCGTATTTCCGCCAGCTGCCGGCATTTTTTCGAAAATAACCGGATTCATGCCTTTGGCTTTGGCCTCAAGAGCAGCAGTCATTCCCGCTCCGCCGGCACCGATGATGATGATATCATATTTGTCTTTCAATTGATCGATAGGGGTATAGCTCGCTTTAGAAGCGCCGGATACAGCTTCTGTTTCTGGTTTCTCCGTTTTTGCTGCGTTGTCTTGACCTTGCGTCTTGTTCCCGTTACTGCCGCATCCTGCGATGATAAGCATGATTGACAGAAGAAGAATCATTGTTGCTGTAGCTTTCTTTCTCATGTGAAACCCTCCACTTTCTATCTCTTTATAAATGAACATAGTTTCAATACCCAGAATAAAATCAGACGAAGCAAACCAGATGTTGGCTGAGCTATGTACTCAAAATCTCCGTTATTTTACGGTTATCTCTGGTCTTTTCCGTATTGAAAGGGTATTTGTTTAATGCTCATTTCAATTTTAATCTATATGCAATCTATAGATTGTGATGTAATTCACATTCTAGGGTGATTTTTATCATATTTGTCATGCGTAAATATTGGTAAATCAAATCAGAGGTAAATGATGTCTAGCATGTCTCGGGAGTTATGACGGGTAGATATAGGTGGTTCTAACTAAATAGTTTTGCTATAATGTGGATTATATTATGAATTACCCCCTATAACATTGTAAGGTGATCACTCATTATGGCACTCTCATTTGCTAGATTAATTAAATGCAAACCCCCGATACCCTGACATTTCGATGATGTAATTGAGATTTTCGAAATTATAGGGGGAATGCAACTTGGCACAAAAAATCTCAACTCCATCATTGCTTTTGTTTATTATTCTTGTGGGATTTCCACAAATCAGTGAAACGATATACACGCCTTCCTTGCCGGATATTGCTAGTCAATTGCAGGCAAGCAACAACATGATTCAGCTTACGCTTAGCATTTATTTTCTTGGTTTTGCGTTTGGTGTGTTTTGCTGGGGAAGGCTATCGGATGCAATTGGCCGACGTCCTGCTATGCTGTGGGGCATTTTCGTATATGGAATCGGCAGCCTAGGCTGTTACCTGTCAGGTTCCGTGGAATGGCTATTGGTAAGTCGGTTCATTCAGGCATTCGGTGCAAGTACAGGCTCGGTTGTGACGCAAACGATCCTGCGAGAAAGTATAGACGGTTCGAAGCGTCATGCTGTATTTGCTCAAATCTCAGCAGTTCTTGCCTTTACACCGGCTCTAGGGCCGCTGATTGGGGGCTGGGTTGACCAGTCGCTAGGCTTCAGGGCTGTATTTCTAACCCTTGTTGTGATGAGTGTAGCAATATTCGCGTACACGTTCGCTTCTTTACCTGAGACGAGAGTTGCCACGACGGCCTCGAATGTGAGTACAATATCTGTCGCCAAGCGCCTCATTGCAGACGGCAGAGTATGGGCATTTGGCTTTCTAATCGGAGCAACAAATGGCATTCTGTTCAGTTACTATGCAGAAGCGCCTTTCGTTTTTATTGAATACTTTGAGATGACGCCTGGCATCTATGGCTTCTTTGGTATTTTTGTTGCGTTGTCATCAATAATAGGAGCCATGCTGTCGAAAAGACTATTGTCCACCTTTAAGCCGGAGCGAATCATACTGTTCGGCTCTCTCGTTACTGCACTCGGTGCTGGAGCGCTGGTCGGGTTTACGTCAAGTGGATTAAGCTCATCGCTGTTGTCCATGGGTGTATTTGTCGCCTGCATCTTCATCCTGCTGCTTGGGATTGGCATGGCCATTCCTAACTGCTTAAGCCTAGCGCTTGTGCGCTACAGCGATGTATTGGGTACGGCAGGGGCAATTTTTGGATTAGGGTATTATCTCATTGTAAGCCTGATTACGAGCGGAATGAGCTATCTGCATAATGACTCATTAGTGACGATGCCTATGTACTTCTTCGTGCTGGCAGCTATTATGGTGATCGTGAGCAGACGAATTTCGAGAGAGTAAGCAAGGTAAATGTATGGCAACTAGATGTGTTACTGCATAGAGAAAAAAGCCGATTTTCTGAAATAGAAAATCGGCTTTTTCTTGTTTTAACATAAAACAGCGGCAGTCTCGGACTATTTTAGTTCATGACTGCCGCTGTTTTCTCTGGAAAAGTCACGTGTTCATTTCGATTCTTACTAAAAAGTAAGGAAGATGATGAAAATGGTTAGACAAGAGTCATTAACTTGAGAAGCAAAGTCGTCTATAATCCAGACATCAGATGAATTTGATAAAAGGAGCAGACATGATGAAAAAAATAATTGGTTTCGTGTTGGTTATCGCTATTTTTGCAGGAATAGGATTTGGGGTAAAACGTTATATAGAAGGACCATCGCAACCGGCCGATGGAATTGTAGTGATCGGAGCTAATCAAGATTTGAATAAAGTCAAAGAACTGTACAAAAATAGAAGCAAAGAAATGATCGACTACAAAATGAAATTGGTTACAACAACAATAACTACAAAAATTGCAGAGCAAGATCGGGATGAAACAGGTGAAGAATTCTCAACTCGATATATCAAGTATTCAGTTATTACTCGTTCTACAGCTGAACAATTCATCAAGAAGGGGATTCTTAGAGCCAGACAAGATCCTGAGAGCACGTCTACTATTTCAGATCCAGTTACCGCCATCAAAGAATTATCGGATGGTAAAAATCTGTTATTCTCTTTTAGTGATTACGAAATGAAGAATGGTCAAATTGATTTGAATGGTCAGATGGTGCCTGTACAGCATGTGAAACACCAGGCATGGATCGGGTATATGCCAACTATGGATCTTGTTATTGTTGACGACCAAACTTACAACAAATTAAAGGAAACCGAGTCAACAATCTCATTGATTCATTTCCAAAAAGACAGCTTTGATTATAAAAATAAAGAGAAAGTGAACAAGATTTTAGATGAAATCAGAAATGTCTATCCAGATAGCGAAGACAAAGTTAACTTTGTAGATGTACAAGATTGAGTATAAGAAATCGAACTTTAGGTGATGAGTGGGTGACATTGTGGAAGTTGTACGCATGGAAAATGTAGTGAAAAGTTATGGCGAAGGCAATAGTAGGGTAGATGCGTTAAAAGGGATTACTCTTTCGATTCAGCAAGGAGAATTTGTCTCCATCGTAGGGGTGTCCGGCTCGGGAAAAAGTACACTGCTGCATATATTAGGAGGGTTGGATCGGCCAACTTCAGGACAAGTATTCATCGGGGAAAATAGTATTTACAACTACTCGGATAATGAGCTTTCGATATTCAGACGAAGAAAGGTCGGGTTTATTTTTCAGTTCTTTAACTTGATTCCGGTATTGAATGTCCAGGAAAATATCGCTTTGCCTACGATTTTAGATAATGAACAGGTAGATATGACGTATCTCGATGAAATTATTGAAACCTTAGGGCTTCAGGAACGGAAGACTCATCTGCCATCCGAACTATCTGGCGGCCAACAGCAACGGGTCTCCATCGGCAGGGCGCTTATCAATCGTCCGCACTTGATACTGGCCGATGAGCCCACGGGTAACCTAGATACGAAAAATACAAAGGAAGTCATGGATTTATTACGTTTGACAGCGAAAAAATACAATCAAACCATTGTGTTGATTACGCATGATTTATCGATTGCTTCGGCTTCCGACCGGGTCATTACGATAGAAGACGGTAGTATCATTTCAGATCAACGGCTAGCTGCGAATAAGGCATAGATTGGAGGAAAATGAAGTTGATCAGCAGTTACAAACAACTAAGCAGCCGGTATTTAAAAGGGAATATCAAGCGAACCATCTTGACCTTGGTCGGAATCGTACTCTCTGTAGCGTTAATTTCAACGATCGGCTTGTTTATGAAAGGATCGCAGCTCTCCCAAATTGATAACATCAAAAAGCTGAATGGGTTTTCGTTTCATGTCGGCATATCCAATTACGATGAAGCGATACTGAATAAAATCAGATACAATCCCCAAATCGCATCGTATGGATTGATGTCCCAGGGAAAGACCATCCCGCTCGGAGACGTTTCGGTACAAATGAATTTCGCCGATCAACGTGCGTTGGCGTTTTTACCCTATAGCCTTCTCGATGGACATCTACCAGCCAATGAGCATGAGGCAGCTGTCGATTCATGGACTCTTCCTTATATCCATAAAAATCTTAAGCTCGGCGACTCCTTTCAAGTGAATGGAGAAACCTATAAACTGGTTGGGCTGCTAGACAATCGCGAGTATACACAGAAAAGTAAAGTGGGTCGATTATTAACCTATAAACGTGATTTTGCCAGCGGGGAAGGCAGGATTTTAATCGAAATCAACCAAAAAGCAAACTTTAATGAGGTTATAGACGAGATCAAATCATTCACTGAGAATGAGAACGTGGTTATCAATGAAGAATTGATCAGAGTGTTGAAGCCACAGTCGAATCGCTCGATTTTGGCTGTGCTCGTCATCGTCATCAGTATAGTTGTGGTCGCGACAGCTGTCGTCATCTATAACGCCTTTCAAATCAGTGTCGTTGAGCGGATGAAGCAGTTCGGGTTGCTCCGAAGCATCGGCGCGACGCGCAAGCAGATTCGACACATCGTCATGAGGGAAGCAGCTGTGCTGGCTGTTATCGCCATTCCGATTGGAATTGTATGCAGCATCTTGGCTCTTGCTGCGCTGCAGTTCATTTTTTTCCTGGTATTAGAAACAAGCGCAAGAGTATCGTTCTTTCACATCGACTGGCAAATCATATTGATTAGTTCGATCATTACCCTGACAGCGGTGTTGGTGTCCAGTTATTATCCGGCTTTTTTTGCAGGCAGAATATCTCCCTTGCTGGCGATCAGCAGCAGGCTATCCATAAGGAAAGAATCGATCAAGAAACAAAAAAATACGGTGCTGAAAAAGACAGTGTCTTTTCCATTGAGCCTGGCCCTAAAAAATGTGAAGAGAAATAAAAATCGATATACCATTACCATCTTATCGATCATTATAAGCAGTGTATTGTTTATTACATTCTCATCGCTCATGAATATCGCATTTGAATCCAAATACGTGAACAATGAGTCCACGAAATCGGATCTAACCATCCATCTGATAGAAGGTCATCGTGATTCCTCCGTAGACAGTAAAGCCATTTTGGAGCAATTGAAGTCGCTTGGAAATGTGTCTGAAGTTAGCGAACAGGATTTCAGCTTTCGAATCAAATTGAAAGATGTGAATCAATCTAGCGCAACCGTTGCGGACATTCAGCAAACCGTTGGAACAAAGCACCCAATTACAATCGTTAATTACTTGGACGAGAATAAAAAAAAGAAAGAATCAGAGCTTGTTATTAAAGTGCTCGTATATGGTTTTATTGTGGTTATTTCTCTGATCGGCAGTGTGAATATCATCAATACGATTACAATCAGCATTATCATCAGGCGCAAAGAACTGGCTGCATTAAAATCCATAGGCATGTCGCAAAAAGATCTGAAAAAAATGATTATCTATGAAGCGCTCATATATGGCGTGTCCGGAAGTTTACAAGGGATCTTCTTCGGTTGTATACTTTCTTATATATTATATGTGGCTGTTTCCGGTATCAAGAAGCTTGAATGGACGATTCCTTATGCGGCTTGTTTCATTACATTTGCTGCCGCTTTGTTCATCAGTTATTTATCGGTTCTGATTCCGCTGCGCAAAATCCAACAGGATAATATCATTGATGTGATCAGGGAAGAATAATAATGAGGGGCCTGGCTATGTGTATAGTCAGGCTTTCTGATTTATTGCCTATGGCTGAAATAGAAAGAGGAGAAGGGGGGCCACACGTTGAGCAACATATTGCTGGTTGAGGACGATGAAGCTCTTGGTCTAGCCATCGAATTTTCATTGAAAAATGAGGGGTATGAGGTGGTCAAAGCCTCAAGTGTCAAAGAAGCGAAGCATCAGTTTGAACATCGTACTTTTGATTTAATTATTCTAGATATCGGTCTTCCAGACGGAAATGGCTATGATTTATGCATGCATTTCAAAAAACAGAGAGACACATCGGTAATTTTCTTAACCGCCCTTGATGAGGAAGCAAATGTGGTGATGGGACTGGATATTGGAGGGGACGATTATATCACGAAGCCCTTTCGCGTGAAGGAACTCATGTCCAGAGTGAAAGTGCAATTGCGCAAGCAAGCTCGTCTAGGGACTTCTTCAACGATCTTAACGTCTGAGAATGTCAAAATCGATATGAACCTAGTCAAGGTGTACAAAAATCAAGAAAGCCTGCCAGTAACGAATTTAGAATATAAGCTTCTTCTCACATTCATGATGAACGCGCACAAAGCACTGAAAAGAGATGAACTTATGCTACATATCACGGAAGGCGATGAGGTTTTCTTTGATGAAAATACGCTATCTGTATACATTCGACGTTTGCGAGACAAAGTGGAAGATGATCCGAGAAACCCGCAGTTTATTGTCACGCAAAGAGGATTGGGCTATCGCTGGAGCAAGGATGTGAGTAGAGAGTAAGATGATGATGAAAAATACGGAGTTGAAAGGCTACATCACGATACTGGCCGTTCTGTTAACGTTATTTACCGTTTATCAATTGATGACCCAACAACTGTTCTACATTCAATTGAAAAGCGATTCAACTGCATCATGGGGGGAAATTACCGCAAGATTGGTCGAACAAAACCCTGAGAATGAAGCGGAAATTATGAAAGTCCTAACTAGCCATTCTACGGATCCCAGTCAGTATCAGGAAAAAGGGAGAGAGATCTTAAGGCAGTATGGGTTATATGAGGGCTTGGAATCGCAGCTTTTTCCGCTGCTAAATAACCATATTGCTCGCCATAATCAATTCATGTATTGGGGATTGGTGTGTTTCGGTTGTATGCTCCTTCTGGCAAGCTACATGCAGCACAAGATGATCTTCCATAAAATTAGACAGCTTACCTCGGCAGCCAAAAAAATCATCGAGGGGGATTACTCGGTTGTCATCAATGAAAACAAAGAAGGGGATCTCGCGAAACTGGCAGTTTCCTTTCGTTCGATGAAAGATATTATTCGCAAAAGCATGCAGGATTTACGTGAAGAGAGAGCATTTCTAGTACAAATGCTGCAGGATATATCTCATCAATTAAAAACGCCGCTTTCCACCATATCCATCTACAACGAGATGATGATGAATGAAGGCTTGCCGCGCCAGCAGCAAGTTCAACTGTTGGGACATAATGATGTGCAAATCTCAAGAATGAACGTCTTGATTCACAATTTGTTGAAGGTAGCGAAAATCGATGCAAGAGCTATTTCATTTGAGAAAGAACCGGCCAATTTGGTAGAGACCATTGAGGACGCTCTAGATCGCTTACAGAGCATGATTACCAATCAGCATATATCGATTGATTGGCATATCCCGGAGGAAGTAGTCGTTGTTCACGATAAAGTATGGATGCAGGAAGCATTGTTGAATCTGCTGAAGAATGCGATAGAACACTCCGAACCCGGTGAGAAGATCAAGATCGCAATTGAAGATACACCGATTTATACAGAGCTCGTGATTCAAGACTTCGGAGAAGGGATTGCTGCTGAGGAATTGCCGCATATTTTTGAGCGATTCTACAAAGCCAGAGGCTCCAAAAAGCATGATTCGGTAGGGATTGGTTTGGCCTTAGCCAAATCTATTATCGAAGCGCATCAAGCCTTGATTAAGGTGGAAAGTGAGAGATATGAGTATACGAAATTTACGGTTACGTTCATGAAATACTAATGTTCACTTCTTAACCACAAAAAACAGCGACAGCCGTGGACTAATTATGTCCATAACTGTCGCTGTCTTCATTTCTAGCAGATCCATTTCTTGTTTTTGCAAGAAATGTGGTCGGTATTATATCAACCTAAGGTCAATTAATGAAATAAGTAGCCGTGATGTGGTTGATTGTATAGGTGGAAGGTGCCGCAAACTGCAAATACAGATACCCGTCCTCAGTCGCAGTGAAAATTCTTCCTACATTGCTGTTGAAAAATGTCCCGAGATGATTGCTCGAGTCATATACCGAAAAGTACGAATAGCTCCCTTGTGCATAGACCGTAAGCTGTTGGCCTTTCTTCAAATAGATCCCTTCCAGTGAGCTCAGTTCATTGGGACGAAGTGCAAAATACTTAACGAACTTCTGTGTTTGTTGAACCTCAGGGTTGACAGCATCGACAGGTGCAGTGGAAGCATATGCAGGTGCTGCTGTAGCCAGGGCGACCAGTACTGATAATGACATAAGCAATTTCTTCAAACGGATTCAACTCCTCTGATAGTTTTGCAAGTAATATCTGGAAGTTATGTTAAATATAACTCAACTTCGGATTCTTGTAAACACTAAATTCCGATTTTTTTTGTAGGAAATGAAAAAATATCAATACGTGAAGAAAGGCTGCCAAAATGATTGGCAGCCTTTACTATGATTAAAGATATTGTAATTCATTGATTTGATAGGTTGCGAACTCAAAACTATTAATCAATTGGGTCGGTCAATGCTAAAGATTTCACCTAGCTTCGAGTAGTTGTTACCGGCTAATCGGCTCACAGGCTTTAATCGTTGTACATCGATACGCCCGCCCTCAACCAATTCTTCCGCAATGTGAAAGCACACGACTCTCCCGATAATGAGATCACAAGATGGAGTCGTTCCGCCAAGAGCAAGAGATTGCTCTAACGTACATTCCATGCGGATTTTGGCTTCGGCAATCCCCGGAACCTTAATCTTGGCACTCGGGAGAGAAGTAAGTTGAGCGAAATCAACTTCGCTCTCATCAGGCGGGAGATTGGCCGCGGTTTGATTGATTGCCTCGATATAATCCTCATCCGATATATGAACAACAAACGAACCCGTTTCCATGATATTTCTAGATGTATCTTTGCGAACGCCATTTTTCCTTTGAACAGATACAGAAATCATGGGCGGATCGGCAGAGACGATATTGAAATAGCTATAAGGTGCGGCATTTAACACGCCTTCAGCAGACAATGTTGTGATGAACGCGATTGGTCTCGGGAGGATACTGCCGATGAGCAGTTTATAATTATCTCGCTCGGTTTGCTCCTCCGGATAAATGGTTAACATGGGCTCACCCCTGAATGATATGGCTTTGTAACCAAGATGAGGCTGCATGAACCTCGGAATGCGTTAATTGATGGCCATGCTGCTCCCAATGGACGGTAACATGTGCTCCCGCTTGGGTTAACAGCGTCTGCAGTTCTTCCGTCTCTTGCGGTGCGCAAATCGGATCGTTCTTTCCTGCACCGATAAATACAGGCGTCTCGGTAAGGTCGGGCAGTTTCAGCCCACGACGCGGAACCATAGGGTGATGCAACACTGCTCCTCTTAGGGAACCTTGGTGGTGAAATAAGAGGCTTCCGGCAATATTGGCTCCATTGGAGTAACCGACTGCAATGAAGTTTTTGCGATCAAGCTCATACTTGGTCGCCGCTTCATTCAGAAATTCATTTAGCTCAATGGTTCTAAAGATAAGATCCTCTTCATCAAAGACGCCTTCGCTTAATCTGCGGAAAAAGCGAGGCATGCCGTGCTCAAGTACGTTCCCTCTCACGCTTAACACGGAAGACTCCGGCGATACGATTTGCGCTACCGGAAGCAAATCATGCTCAGTTCCGCCAGTACCGTGGAGAAGGACGAGTGTAGGCTTTGAAGGGTCCGTGCCTTTTTGAAAAATATGCTGCATTTATTTTCCCTCCAATTCGCGTACTTGGATAGGAGGCAGGAGTTTCTCGATTTGCGCCCGGAGCGGTTCATATTGTGCAGGCAGCTTCAAGTCCGTACCAAGTTCCTCAAATGTCTCGTCACGGGTGAATCCTGGAGGATCGGTAGCAATCTCGAATAAGATTTCCCCCTGCTCACGGAAATAAATTGCATTGAAATATTGACGATCGACGACCGGAGTTGGGTGATATCCGGCTTGCGCAACATGCTCTCTCCATTCCTCATGATCCTTAAAGTCTTTGGCGCGCCATGCGATATGGTGTACGGTTCCGTATCCGCCAGAACCGCGTTCCATTGGTGCAATATTAATGTCGATTACATTGCCCAGATCGGCGCTCCCTTTGAAGCGCATCCAGTCTCCTTCTTGGCCGATCATTTCGAGTCCCATCACGTTTTCAAGCAATTCAGAGGTTGCCTTCGGATGAGTACTGTACAATACAGCTCCTCCAAAACCTTTAATGGCCTTATCCACAGGGATTCCTCCAAATGACCATTTGCTATTCGGACCATCCTCTCGCGCCACGATTTCGAGCTGCAGCCCGTCATGATCCGAGAATTGCAAGTATTGTTCGCCAAATCTGTTTGTTCGGGTTGTTTGTACACCGAAATGTTGCAACCGCGCTTCCCAGAAGTCCATGGAGCCCGTAGGAACGACAAACGTTGTCACTCCCACTTGTCCGCCGCCGACGCGGCCTTTCCGTCCCGTTTCCCAAGGGAAAAATGTCATAATCGTTCCGGGACTTCCGTTTTCATTCCCGAAATAAAAATGGTACACCTCAGGGGCATCGAAATTCACTGTCTTTTTTACAAGACGAATACCTAGTATCCCTGCGTAAAAATCGATGTTTTCTTGCGCATTTCTAGCAAATGCCGTGATGTGGTGAATACCTGTTGTATGTTTCTCCATGATAATTGCTCCTTTTGCATTTATTTTTATTGTTTCCCATAACCTCTTTTTCAATTTAGAAGACCTTCGTATTGGAACGCTGCTCTCCTTTTCTAATAATAATTAATGATAAGCTACTTTATAAAAGTTAGTATAACACATATTATCTCGAAATCAAGATATTAAAAAGCAAAGGGAGCAGAATGCTTAATGAATTTGGAATATGAGACAAGAAGCGGGTAATAAAATGGTGTGGACTCTAAGATGGAGAGGAATGATCCATATGTGGGTGTACCCTAATAATTGGATACCTACCAAATCGCTCGATGAAATGGCCAATACAGAATATGACGTGCTTATTGTGGGGAGTGGCGCAGGTG
>Ga0102589_1004389_pt1 | contig 13309 bp, 12 predicted proteins | sample AraplaMF_Col_mLB_FD_76858 | JGI IMG/M metagenome (GOLD analysis project Ga0102589, IMG submission 76858) | Arabidopsis root microbial communities from the University of North Carolina, USA - plate scrape MF_Col_mLB | ecosystem: Host-associated > Plants > Roots > Endosphere | place: USA... | reverse complement strand
AACACGTAGTAAATTGATATTGTGAAGTGATAACAATAGCGCATGGAAATGCGCAATGATTTAATTACCTTACAAATATGAGTACGTTCGCCTTTCACTGGGGATTTGCTAGTACTATTACATCTATACTAGGCCGAAATTAAATTACTATCTAAAAACAGACAGGTCACGTCTATTTAGGTGTAGCTTTTTATTTTCTCTATATTTCTTTTAATGACAATGAGTTCCATTTGTCCTATTATATATATAGGTAATTTGGAGGTATTAATAATGTTTGAGATGAATGATGTAGAAGTGAACATGTTAGAAGAAGTTAAAAATGGAAGAACAGAATTTTTTTTTAGTAAAAGAACGGATGATATACCGAAAGAAGAAATACAAGGGATATTTATGTTAAAAAGCTTCGGGTATATACATGGAGAAGACTATTCTGATGAAGACAAACTTGGGTATGTAAATGTAACTTTAACAGATAAAGGTAAGTATTGTTTTATATCTGAGGAGGAAATTAAAAATCATGTTTCAGCAAAGTTGAAGAATACATAAAATATAAAAGGTCATGTGGTTTTTTATTACGCCTTGAGATGTGATTTTTATTTGATGTCAGAAACAAGCAGAGGGGACAATTAAATTGGTAGTCTCAAAATGTATTAGCATCTTATCGAGTGGGAGTAATTAAATAAACGTCAGAAAAAGCTTGGAGAGCCCTATTTGAAAGGGGATTCTACCAAGCTTTTTTGTGAAAAAAAAAACGATAATTATGCGAACAGGTTAAAACGCACAGCAAAGAGCAAATTTTATAAATACTATTAGTAGATTAACAGCGTCTCTAAGTAAATCAAAGTAGCAACCTAAATTTGAATATGTTGTTGGTTTTTAGGATCTAATTTTCGTATGGTCATTAGATTAACAATAGGGGCATAGTTTCCGATATTTTATGATTGTTTGCGTATTGTTTTATTTCTCTTATTAACTTAACCGATACATGGACAGTGCGTGATCTTTTTTGGATATTTTAGGGACTAATTGGTTAAATGAGGGTGATGGTCTTCAGCAATCAATAGTTAAAAGACCAAGTAATTTCGAGAATTGGCTTGAATGGTAGAAAGGAAAATAAGGAATGACTCATTATGAATATATGGAGTTGGAGCAACACTGGCAAATGACTATTTCAATTTACAATCAATACAAGAAAAGGTGGTACAGGGGGAGCTATCGTCTAACTAAGCATTTAAAACTAGGTGCTCAAAATGGTGAGTATCTAGCATTTTGAGGTTCATTCTTATCTTTAAGTTCAAAAATTCCTTTTTTAAAATCAGAAAAAACTAGTATACACGTCCATACATAGATTTAATCGCTACATATTCTAGCAATATAGAGAGCGCTCTCTAATACTAAAAAAATGAAAAGAGGGAATATTTTTGAGTGATCAATTTCAAAATCAAATAATACCTTGTCCAGTAACATCCACAGAACAAATACCTTTAAATAGTGAGGCTACTCCACTAATCGCTACACCAGTTACAGCTCCAACTATTAAAATTCCAGTTGTACTTGCAGAACCAACACTTCAAATAGTTGTGGAATCAGATATTACGCTGAATCCTGCTGCAACTGAAATCAAAAGAGTGAAAAAAAATGTATTCCTAAATCAAGTTAAATTAGTGCCTGTTAGATTTGCACGTATTGATAACACTGACTTTTTTAGGGTAACAAGAGCTAAATTATTTGTAGCAGGACATATTCGTAAAAACATTGAATATGCTTCAGCAGCATGTAATGGTGCACTTCAAGATAGAATTGCCGATGTTCCGTTTTCTGGTTTTGCAGACTTAACTTTCCCGCAAACACCTGGAGGTCCTACTCCAATCTTGGGTATTTCTGAGTTTGCCGAAGCGAACTTCCTGAACGAACGTACTCAAATGGATGCTCGCTTGGATAAGGTCTTCTTCCAAAATCTCGTGAAGTACAATGAACAACCATTTGGCGAGTTAGTCGCTGCAAACTTCTTTGAACTTGATTTTTCACCAATTATGGCATCTCCAGAAGGTACTTTCAGCACATTGCGTGAAAAAATTGTTCTGGATCTTACAGTAAAAGTACTGCAAGTTCAACAAGTCCGTCTTGGAGCTGGAAGTACTGTAGTAACTCCAAGTCTTTTCGGACTTACTCCTCCTACTAGCCCTTGATCATCTATAGTCTTTAGTGGAGCAGAACAAATTATAAATGCAGTTCACAGCAACAAAATGTAATCGAAAAAACACCCCTGTTATAGTGAATGGGCATTATTAAAAAATCTAATATTTGAGTTGGGCAGTTGAAAGTTCAGTTGATTCTGAATTTCAACTGCCTTTTTGCAATATAATACGTTGAATCTGGATTATGGAGTTTAATTATCGCGTCTCTTATTTCTAGTTATGATATAGCATCTCTATGTATCTTATAAAATAGATGCAGGAAATGGAAGAAACCTTTTTACAAACATGATTTGCGATGATACTATATATTAGGCGATAATTTCAAGGGGAGAGAATTCTTTCCTACAACTACTGAAATATTTCGTAAATTAATGAACGACAGAAGGTATAGTAAATATCGTGACAAATTTAATGTATGTATTTTGTTTAATAGTATGGGGTCTTAATTTTATTGCAGTGAAAATTCAAGGAACACCAGTGAGCTTAGAATTATCCTTGACTTATCGACTAGTCATTACTGCAATTTTATTTATTGCACTAGTATTGTTTCTTAAGCCAAAAGGGAAGCCTACACGGAAAGATATACCTTTTATCATTGTGTTTGGTGTGTGTAACTTTGCTTTAAGTTATTTATGCTTGTACTATGCAACAATATTAAGCTCAGCGGCAATTGTAACATTAATCTTTTCTTTAAAAGTGATATTAACTCCACTAGCTCTTCGTATTTTCTTAAAAGAGCAACTACATCCTCGTGTTTTGTTTGGAGGCGTGTTAGGAGTGTTGGGTGTTTGTGTTCTCATTTATCCTTCGTTAAGCAGTTTTTCTAGCTTAGATGTTATAAAAGGCATTTTGATTGCTCTTTTAGGTACAGTACTTACAGCTATTGGTGATGTAAGTTCTGCGAGGAATGCCAGAGGAAAGATTGACCCTATTTATTCGAATGCTATTGGTTTTACTGTAGGAAGTATTTTAATGTCAATCATTGTATTGTTCCAGGGGCAAAAGATCATCATTCCTACATCAATAACATACATATCAGCTTTATTGTACTTAACATTGATCGCATCTTTCTTAGCGTGGCTATTTTATTTAAAGCTTGTAGAAAGAATAGGTGCTGCAAAAAGCGGGTACATGGTAGCTTTATTTCCGGTAATTGGAGGAATAGCCTCTGTTCTAATTGGAGAATCACCGCTTTCAATTTATTTGATAGTAGGGTGTCTATCTAGCTGTATAGGTGCAGCTATCGCTTTAGGATTTAAAATTCCCCGAAGAATTAAACAAACGTGATTCTAGTTTTTGCGACAGCGTAAATGCTAAACGGAAATATAGTAGTCCACTCAGAAATGGGTGGCTTTTTCTATTTGTTATTTCTTGTTCTACTAAGGACCTCTTTAGGGCTACTAAGCTCAACGGATTTCCTTAAGGTATAAGTCGAAATAGAAATCACCTACATGTTAAGGAGAAGAGCAAAATACTAAACGTGAAAATGATAACCTAATTGGGTTTATTATTAATTTGAATGGTAAACGATCGGAAGGTTCTATTTTGAAAAAGACAATTAGTTTGTTCATTACACTTCTTATATTTTGTAGTTTGTTGTTTATGTGTAAAAGTGAAGTTAGAGCTACTTTTGTAGGGGTGATTGAAGAGATGGTAAACGATCGGAAAGCCTTAGTTTATGTAACTGAATCTGAAAATAATGCAGTTAGAGGAATTGTTTATGTAAATCTTGCGAAGAATCCCGACGAAACATTTAAGGTTGGCGATAAAGTAAAAGTTGGTTATAACGGAACAGTACAAAATACAGCGCCAATGGCCATTACTACACTTACTGTTGAATTAGTTGAGTAATATAATCGTTTACAATGTGAAATTGCTTTGAAAAAAAAGTTAAATCATATTTAGTCAACTTGAGATATGATTTCAAAACAAAGTTATTGGAGGATCGAAAAAATGTCAGAAGATTTAACAGTAAAAATGAATGCAGGAAAACTGAACATTCGCGTTGCAGCATGGATTGTTCACGACGACAATCTATTAGTAAGTCAATTTCCTGACGGGACAATTTCTTTGCCAGGAGGAAGAGTACAGTTAAGAGAAACTAGTATTGAGGCAATCGAGCGTGAGATATTGGAAGAAACGGGCGTGCTACTAGGTACCCCGAAATTATTTGCGGTAATCGAAAATTTCTTCCTCGATAAGGACTATTTTCACGAGATGCTATTTATATACCGTGGTCAAATTCCGATTCAGTCTACATACAACGGACAGGATTCCAGTAGTCAAAAAATTAGTTGGATTCCTTTAACACAAGTGAATGAGTTGAAACCAGATATTCTTATTGAAATATCCCAAATTGTAGAGATAGAAAAACTACATCACTTCACAAATATTGAAGCAAGATAGCCTTGCAATAACTCTTCTCATTCATGTGAAGTAATCTGGTAGGGAATGATGATTGTTCTTTTGGTTGTGGTCGAAGAGGGCGTGATTTGGTGAGTATAGGCATTTGCGTAGACTGTTAATCCTTAAATAGCATAACCTATATCGATATCGAAAGGAGGAAAAAATATGCAATACGATTACAGGCATGATGGTTATGGAGGACAACATGGTGGCAGACATCCATATTACCCGGTTTCACCAACCCATTATTATCCGACTCAACATTATCCAACTCATCAATTCTACCCAATGCATTACTACCCAACCCATCATCGACATCCACACCACCACCATCATCACCAACACCACCATCAACAGCCTTATCCGAACCCACGCTATTACTAAAAAAAACGACAGAATCTTTATAAGAGTCGTCGTACCTTGTTTTCGAGTGTGTGAAAAAGTGAATTCACAGTGGGCTATTTTTTTGGTTTAATAAGGATCATAGGAAAGTGATCCTCAACTTGTATGTAGGTATAGGGATAACTTAGTATTTCAAGCATTAAGAATAGTATTCGGTATTATGCAATAATAAGTTTAGCTAGTGCTGACAATACTTATAAAAAAAAGTAAAGAGATTGTTAGTACTAGTTAATCGCAATGATAAAAATTTTTTGATGTTTGCTGGGGAAGTGGACCTTAAGAAGGCAATATTGATGTGAATAGATGAAAAGGTCACTCTGTTAAAGTGACCTTGAATGAAGTGGTGTATGGCTGAAACCATACCCAGTTTATTATTTTCTAATAGCTCAATATAATCTTTTAAAGATTAATACATGAATGTAGCGCCAACAATAATTAAAAGAATGAACAGAACAACAATTAGAACAAATGTTGAACCGTTATTGCCACCTCCACAGCTATAACCTCCGTAGCAACAATTGTTGTTATAATTGCCACTGAACCATCCCATGAAGCATTCCTCCTTTCTACATCTATAATATGTATCGGTATAAAAAAGGGGGGAGGTATTTATCCAACATAAAGAACTTTAAAATTAAAAATTCTGGGAATTATTTCTCCTTAATATACTTTGAAAAAAAGGGCCACTGTATGGAAGTGACCCTCAGTAACAATTCAAGGCGGTGTAGCTAAAAAATTAGCTTATTATATTATTATGATTAGATAACTTTTTTGTATAGTGGATTGCCTTAGGAATTAATTTTAAAAAAAATCCAAGGATTTCTATAAGACCAAGATCGCTTAATGGCCATCTTGGTCTATTTTGTGTGACGAAAGTGGAAGTATTACATAACAATTTATACCGACTTCGACTGTGGTTCTAATTAAAAGTATAAAAAATTTCGCTAGGAGCAACATAGAAGAGTATTATAAATGTTTTGTTAAATCAAATAAAGTGTTTAGAGAGGTGAAAGATTTAAACATGGATATCATCCTAGCGTTGTTACCAGCTCTCTTTTGGGGAAGTATTGTATTATTTAACGTCAAACTCGGCGGTGGACCGTATAGTCAAGTACTTGGAACAACATTTGGTGCACTTATTTTCTCTATAGGTATTTACTTTTTTGTTAAGCCGGAGTTATCTCCTATAGTGTTTGGGGTCGGAATTGTATCAGGTCTTTTTTGGGCTTTAGGTCAGGTAAACCAATTGAAAAGTATTGATTTAATAGGGGTTTCCAAAACAATGCCTATTTCGACAGGGATGCAATTGGTATCAACGACTTTATTTGGCGTGATCGTGTTTCATGAATGGTCGACAACAATGTCGGTTATATTAGGTGTTCTTGCACTAATAAGTATCATCATTGGTATTGTTCTTACATCACTTCCTAACCCCGAAGAGAAACAAGAAGAACACGGAAGCAATTTGAAAAAAGGGATTTTAATTTTACTTGTTTCAACTTTTGGTTATTTAGTATATGTAGTAATAATTCGCTTATTTAATGTAAGTGGATGGTCTGCATTATTGCCACAAGCAATCGGGATGGTAATAGGTGGGGTTTTATTAACATTTAAGCATAAACCATTTAATAAATATGCGATTCGAAATATTATTCCTGGTTTAATCTGGGCTGCCGGAAATATGTTTTTATTTATTTCACAGCCACGTGTAGGAGTCGCAACAAGTTTTTCTCTTTCTCAAATGGGAATCGTCATCGCTACTTTAGGTGGGATTTTTATACTAGGTGAGAAAAAAACAAAACGACAATTGATCGCAATTATTATCGGGATTGTTTTTATAGTCGCTGCTGGAATTATGTTAGGAATTGCGAAAAGATAAAAAGGAGGACCTTATATGTATCCAGATTTAGAAGGAAAAGTTGTTGTGATTACAGGAGCTGCAACTGGACTCGGAAAAGCAATGGCCATTCGTTTCAGTGCAGAAAAAGCGAAAGTAGTTATTAATTATCGTTCAAGTGAAGCGGATGTAAATGCTGTAGTGGAAGAGGTTAAAAAAGCCGGTGGGGAGGCCATTGCTGTACAAGGTGATGTTACAGTTGAAGCGGATGTCATCAATCTCGTACAAACAGCTATCAAAGAGTTTGGGACCCTCGATATAATGATTAATAATGCAGGTATTGAAAATCCAGTAGCTTCTCATGAAATGCCGTTAAGCGATTGGAATAGAGTCATTAGTACAAATTTAACAGGTGCGTTTTTAGGAAGTCGAGAAGCGATTAAATACTTCGTGGAGAACGATATTAAAGGTACTGTTATCAATATGTCCAGTGTTCATGAGAAAATTCCTTGGCCTTTATTCGTCCATTATGCCGCTAGTAAGGGGGGCATCAAGTTAATGACAGAAACGTTAGCCTTAGAATATGCTCCAAAGGGGATTCGTGTCAATAACATTGGACCTGGAGCAATCAATACGCCTATAAATGCTGAGAAATTTGCAGATCCAGCTAAACGTGCCGATGTGGAAAGCATGATTCCGATGGGGTATATCGGAAAGCCAGAAGAAATCGCTGGAGTTGCAGTATGGCTTGCTTCATCACAGGCTAGTTATGTAACCGGAATCACTCTATTTGCAGATGGTGGGATGACTTTATATCCTGAATTCCAGGCTGGCCGTGGATAAGTAAATGTGTTCAAAAAAGGTATCAAGGTTTCTTGATGCCTTTTTATTACTTACATATTTTTTAAAAGAGGATGTATCAAAAGGCGATTTTATACAAAAGGGAAATGCAATGTTGTACGATGGGTTAAAGAAGAAATTATTATTCAAGTGGGAGTGACGAGGTTTGAATAATTCTTGGAATAGATTTATCTATAGGATTGGTTCTCCAATTTACGATAAGTTCTTTAATTCGGGTGTTTTTTTGAATGCTCGAAAACAAATATTTCAATCCATAACATTCAATCATCAACAAAAGATCCTGTTTGTAGGTGTAGGGACAGGAGCTGATTTAGAGTTAATTAATCACAATGACTTAAAAATAACGGCTATTGATTATTCACCTGATATGCTCGGAAAAGCAAGGGGAAAGTTCGAACATTCTACAATCACATTTTTAGAAATGGATGCTCAAAATATGGATTTTGAAAATGAATCGTTTGACTATGTCATAGCAAGTTTAATCCTATCGGTAGTACCTGACGCAACTAAATGTTTTCAAGAGATGACGAGGGTATTAAAGCAAGAAGGGAGAATAATAGTTTTTGATAAATTTGTCCCTAAAAACAAAAAACTGTCCTTGCCCAAAATTTTTCTAAGACCCCTTATTAGCCTATTAGGAACTGATATTGGTAGGAGCTTTGAAGAAATCTCTCCTGATAATATAGTAGTAGAAGAAGATATGCCCATCATGCTCAATGGGATGTATAGGAAAATAATAGTTAGTAAAATATATTGATATTTTTCATTTGAAGAATTAGGTAAAGCACTAAAAAGTTTTGTAATTTATATACTTCAGCCTATGTACGAATAACCAAAACCCTATAAATGATTTATCATATTCTAGTATTATTATCTATCGATTGAAAAGAGGTAATACAATGAGGAATTCTTCCTGCAATTGTGATTGTGATTGTAAAAATGTATTTCGGTCATTTAAAGTATCGTCTTGTCCGATTTGTCAAAGTAGCACTGTTACGCGTTCCGTTCCAAGCAATTTTACGACAGGAGCAATATGGAGAAATCCAGCTACAGAGACGATTGTTGTCACTCTTTTAAATAAATCAGACGCACCACAAACAGTAACGGTATCGGTATTGGATTGGCAAAATTGTGCCCAAGAAGAAATGCCAAAAGAAGCCTTTTTATGTGGAGAATCGCCGTCTTCACTTTTTTATGACCCAGCAACGCCTCTTACTTTTACAATTCCAGCTAAGAAACTACTTGTTATTCATGCAACACCGCAAAATGGTTGGCTACCCAATGATCCATGTTATGAGGTGCTTGTTAAACACCCAAGTGATCCTATCGTTCCAACTGATCCTATTTTTCCAACTGATCCAGTCGTTCCCAATGATCCTGTTATCATGAATACATGGGGAATTAATAGTACAGGGGTGCCTCAAGAAGGAAATACATTGTTCCATCGCCAATTTCAACGAACTATTTTTATTTAGCTTCTTTTGGCGGGTGTCACGGAATCGGAAATTAAACAATCATAGGACCAGTCACTCTCTAATAAAATGAGATCTGGTCTTTTTGTATTTATTATTTTAAAGCGAATCTGAGGAGCAAGTGTGTACACGAATAAAAAGGCTTCATAATAAGATGGGATCAAAATGGAATTTATAGTATGGAACCTTGTTTCTCTCTATTGTAAACATGAAAAAGACTTCCGTTATATACGTAAGCCCTAGAATGGAGCCAAACATAGCAGCTAAGTTTTCCCAGTTCATTGCTTTCATTTTAATTATAAGCTGTTTTCTCAAAGATTGTTGCTATAAAATGTTTAGAATAAAAGCTTTTTCAATTTTTAAAAATAAAGGACTATCATAAATGAGTGTGGAATATTTACAGTAATACTAAGCATAGGTGGGATGGAATGGTGAATCAGGTTTGTGTTAAGCAGTATGGACCTAATATTGCATCACTTGTACACGGAGAGTTACCAATTATTTTAGAGGAAAACGATAATACAACCTTTAATCAAGATAATAACATTACAGGAGTTGTATTAGGATTGAGAACTGAAGACATTAATGAAACGGTTAAATTCTTAAAAGATAAAGAAGTGGAATTTATTGTTGATGAACCAACTAATTGTCCTCCAGGAAAATATATTAGTTTCAGAGACCCCTTCGGAAATATTTTAGAGTATCTCCAATTTGAAAATATGTAACAAGCATTAAAAGTTCAACATAATGGTTGAACTTTTTTAATCTCCTTTTATAATAAAACTGCTTTGTTAGTGGAGTAACAGTAAACCACTGAATTTGCTTAAATAGCATCTGATAAAAGGTTCTTTTGGTCTTTTCTTAATGCTTCAACCGTGAAATAGTTAGATTTTTGACAAGCCGAAATAAGCATTTGCTTTACTCGATTTTTAAAGGCAAAGTTTTTTCAATACTACACTCCGCTCCATACTAAAGTTCTTAATAAATAAAACAGGCCAAGACCGGCAATAATCAAAAGAATGAATAGAACAATAGCAAAGGCAAAATTCGTCCCTGATCCATAAGATGAATAACTCAAAGTAATACCCTCCTTCCTATAGAAAGAAAAGATAGTATATTTTATTAAATGCTGTAACAATACTTCGCAACCTTTATTTTTACATTTCAGTGTGATTCACGTCATACATTTCTACTTAGTTTTCTTTTTGATAAAAATTTTATAGGTGTCTTTACGGGCGCACTAGCATACAATGGTCAATCTGAGTATACTGTGCTGACTAATTGAACCATTGTTATGGCATATTAATATTACTACCACAAACAAAGGATACTTCCTTTTTATATGTATACTATGTTTTACAGAGTAACGAACTCAGGGCCAATTACCTATTTGTATGGAGGAATTAATCTTGATTGATAAATGGGTTCAGCACTGCAAGTTTATGATGAATTTGCTGAATTGATTAGAATGAGAGACCATTTCATAATCTATCTATAAAAATCTATATTTTTACATTTGTTAATAAAAAGTATTGTTCAACCAAAAAAATCTGGACCAATTCTCATTATTTTTATATAGAATCTAAGATAACTTATTTGGAAATGGAGTGAAGAAGATGTTTCCTGTTTTAGATACTGAACGATTAGTGTTAAGAGAACTTACTGAACATGACGCCCAAGAAGTTTTAAATTGTTTTTCAAATCCTGATGTATTACGCCACTATGGGCAGAATCCTTTAACAAATTTAGAGCAGGTTCAACAAATCATTAAAAATTTTTCAAAGAGTTATGATGAAACACGTGGAATTAAATGGGGGATTTCATTAAAAGGACAAGAAGGTATAATCGGTACTATTGGTTTTCAAGAGTGGTCTACTGAGCATAAAAGAGCTGAAATAAGCTATGCACTTTTTCCTGAGAGCTGGGGAAAAGGGTATGCACAGGAGGCTGTTCATAGAGTCATATCATTTGGCTTCCAAGAGATGGATTTAATCCGTATTGGAGCTATTGTTTTTACTGAAAATGAAGCTTCAAATAAACTATTAACCAAATTAGGCTTTGAAAAAGAAGGGATATTAAAAAATTATATGCACCAAAACGGTGTTTCATATGACACGAATATTTTTTCTCTAATTAAATAAAATGTCAGTAGGAAAAAGGGTCACTGGAGGAAGGTGACCCTTAGTCATTAATTTAGAAGGTGTAGGGATAAATTAGTATTACTCTAGGAAATATGAACAATAGTGATGTTGGCGTTGTCGGTTGTTAGTAACAAATGAAAGTAGCGCCAACGATAATTAAAAGAATGAATAATACTACAATTAGGGCAAAAGTGGACCCTGAGCCGTAACCATTACCTGAACAACCCATTATTACTCCCTCCTTTCTACAACTATATAATACGTAGAGCTGTAAAAAGGGGAGATGGTAATCATCTAACTAGTAAAAATAAAGAATAATTTTTCCTACACATTTACAATATATATTACAAGTATTTCAATAGAAGGTGCATTTCCAACAGGCATATTACATAAGAAGACATTTTAGCTATTAATGACTTTATAGTACGAGATAAAACGTGAAAATCACCAGCTACTCCAATGTGAGTGCTGGTGACTTTTAATGATTAATTTAATTTTATTAGACTCGTATTTTTTTAGCTTTTTTTGAACTAAGTTTTTTATAAAAAGACCAGATAATGTTAGAACGATACCGAATGCTGCCAAATAAGTTATTTGTCCATATAATACAATGATAGATGTGCGTAAATATAAATACTACTTGTAATCGTTCCTAGTAATTTAACAGCATAGTTCCTTGTAATAAAACAAAGAGCAGAAGCTCCAAGATCTAAAAATAAAATTACAACATTGTAAAATTTGGATTTATTATTAAGAATTAGATTTAAAAGTAACTGTAACCATGTTAGGATAATATATCGTAGGAGGTGTAGTTTGGCCTAAGGGGCTTGTGAAATAACAGAAAAACACAAATTACCTTTTGACAATTATATTGAATGAAAAAGAGCAAAATTGTTCTCATCGTTTGCTTGTTTATAGTCTTTCTAACAGGCTCACGAGTTTTATGGCTTGAAATATTTAATAATTCAGACCAACCATATGCTGTAAAAGGGCAAGTGGATTTAAGAAGTTGGGATTTTCATGACGGTCATGCCATTACACTCGATGGAGAGTGGGAGTTTTATCCTAATAATCGGATGTTTGGTGAAGAAAAGCGTTTAGAATCCAAGAAGGATCATACTACATATATACAGGTACCTAATGGCTGGAGTTCTTCTTTACAAGAAGAAGAGATGAGCCCATACGGTTACGGCACTTATCGCTTAAAATTACTCGTCAATCCAGAAGACGATATAACTTACAGTATTCGAGTTCCGAGTGTTCGGAGTGCCTCGGAAATTTATGTAAATGGACGGCAGTTAGCAAAGTCAGGTGAAATAGGGGAGAATGCAGAAAATACAGTTGCCAAAAATGTTCCATATACCGCTTCCTTTGAAGCAAACGGTCATAAAGAAATCGAAATTATTGTTCAGGCTTCTAACTTTAAGGACCCTCGTGGCGGTGGAATTGTTCGCTCCATTAAATTAGGAAAAGAAGATATATTAGCTAAAGAAACTCAATGGTCGATCGCTATGCAACAACTAGTTGCAGTAGTTTTTTTTATACACGCAATCTATTCCATCATTTTATTTTTTGTAGGAAACATGGAAGAAAAAAGATTACTTTATTTTTCTCTATTATCGATGAGCATTATGAATTATTACTTATTAGCAAGCGATGACAAATTATTATCTTATTTGTTTCCGATTAATTACGAATGGGGCTTTAAATTAGTTCATCTTACAATGGTCGGCATAGGCTTTTCGCTAATTCAATGTATAAAACATTGGATGCCTCAACATGTGAGTAAGTATACACGTTGGTTTAGTATTTTCTGTGGTATAGCTGCATTTATGGCAATCGTGTTGCCTGCTCGCTATATAGTGACTTATCAATATATATATATTATTATTTTAGGTATTCCGTTAGTAATAACAAACCTAACAGTATTGCGAAAATCTATTAAAGAGATCAGAAATAATATATTTTTACTTCTTGCGATATTAGCATTTG
>Ga0102589_1004388_pt1 | contig 13318 bp, 14 predicted proteins | sample AraplaMF_Col_mLB_FD_76858 | JGI IMG/M metagenome (GOLD analysis project Ga0102589, IMG submission 76858) | Arabidopsis root microbial communities from the University of North Carolina, USA - plate scrape MF_Col_mLB | ecosystem: Host-associated > Plants > Roots > Endosphere | place: USA... | reverse complement strand
CGAGCCGCCTAACGATGCTAATCTTTGGATGCTCATGATGCGTCTCCTAGAAAACGGATGAAAATCCTCAGGTGAATTGGAAGATCGGAGCCGTTGACATCAACTTCAAGACCTAGCCGAAGGCGGTCTAAAAATTTTTGTCTCAGATCTCTTGAAGCCCGAAAAACGCGATCCCAAATCGTCGACACGGTCTTCCAATGGGGTCCGGAAACCGGAGGCGCGAGTTGCCGCTGCGTCTCCTTCCAACTCGCTTCACGGAGGTTTTGGGATGAGAAATGAACTCGATTTTTCACCGATGTACCGGTCCAGCGTCGGCTTCGATCGCGTCTTTAAGCTGCTCAACAATTCGCAGCGCCTGCAGGCAGTCGACTTTTGGCCGCACCATGACATCGTCAAGACAGGCGAGGACGAGTATCGCATATCGATGGCGGTTGCTGGATTCGACGAGAGCGACCTCGACATTACCCAGGACCGCAACTTCCTGGTCGTCAAGGGAAGCAAAGCTGAAGACCAGCAGGGCGAATATCTGCACCGCGGCATTCCAGCACGAAGCTTCGAACGCCGTTTTGAACTTGCCGATCATGTGTGGGTCGAAGACGCTTCGCTCGCCAGCGGGCTTTTGACGGTATCACTTCGTAGAGAGATCCCGAATGCCCTGAGACTACGAAAGATCGCAATCGGATCGGGCAGCCAGGATACCGTGCTGCAGATCGACGCCAATCGGCACACAGCGTAATCCCTGGGTTAGAGGCTGCGGCAGGCTAGCGGGTGCCAGTAGAATGGATCCGGTGGCGGGCCGGCCCGAGTTTCGAAAGCAAGAAATTCTTCCCATGCATCATTCTTCAAACATCGCACAGTTGTCCGTCGAAGAGCGCGAACAGCTCTTTATTGCGGTAGGCCGTCTGCTGGACGGCGCTGCTCTTGAATCCTTGGCCGAGGGTAACCGCAAGTTTGGTGTCTTGTCGAAGACGATGGCCGAAGCCATTCTTCTGAACGCCGACGAACTTGCTCGAGACGATGTTCGTCATGCGGAGAACGTGCTCAGGCAGGCCAACGAACTTATCAAACAGTTCGGTGCGAGCCATCCGTATAGGATGCTCAGCTATTCGGTTCACTGACGACCGCCGGAATAGTGCCCGGATCGTCGCGGCTTTATCCTCGCCCATCGTCATGTCACCCTGCCGATCGCTCGTCAGCAGTCGCTGATAGGTCCGCTCTTGAACGGCTGGCTAAAACGCTGCACGAGTTGCTATCGGAGGCGGCGACACGATTGCCATAGGAGCCTTGACCGGCCCCTGATCGTGACGGAGTGCCATGGCGCACGTTTCATTGCAGATTTTTTCACAGGTGACGGAAATCCATTGCCGTCCGGGCCGCTTTCCACGGGAGTGTCATAGGCGGCCCGATTGAGACGCGCTGTTCATGAAATACCCTTTAATCGATTGGCGGTCCGATCAATTCGATGCTATTCTGTCGCGGGGCACAGCAAGCTTCCGCTGATCTATTTGGGTGATTGGCAACTGCGATGGAGGTTCGCCCGCTGGGCAGACATTGACGCTGCGCGCACCATTTCTTCGAAACTGCCGTTGATGATGCTCAGAAACCGAGCCCGCGTGAGATGATCTTGAGCATGTGCGCCTTGTCGCCGGGAACGTATGGGAACCGCCGGTGTAGACTTGCGAGATTCCGCCTCGACCATGAAGCGCACAATTCCGTCAATGACGTCTCCAACGGCCCGCGCGGAGGCGCGGTGATAAGGCCCGTGTCCCGTCACGGTTGAGGGGCCTAACGCGGATCGGTCGAGCCCGTGAAAGACCGGTTCCGTGTCCTTCCTCCGAAGAGTATCTTGCTGAGTGTGTGGCTCCTGCGGGGCATCATGCGAAACAGCGTACCTAAAGCAGTAGTCTTATGAGGGACTCCTCGTCTTTAACGCCGTTACGGCATGCGAGGAGGATTTGCTTTGCAATCTCTTCTCGGTGCATGTCGAGCGTGACCTGCTTGACTACGCAGATATGATCGAACACTCGCTGGCAAACGGCGAGCTCGTCCGGCCACAAAGTCGTGTCGTCTTTCGAGAAAAACATGGCGGCAGCTCCATGCGCTTACATTTTGTCGAACTTTAGCGCCGACGGTGTTTTGTGCCAACCCAAGCCCGCCCAACGAAACTGCCTTGGTCGAGCTCAAGAGCCGCGCCAGTGCAAACGCGGCTTCCAGTCACCGGTGCTTTGCCGGTGGAAAGAGAGCGCAGTATGTCTGAAATTCGCTACCGATAGCTTAGTAGTCTGAGAGTTGGAAGACTCGGTAGCGCTTCAAGCTTTCGGCGCTCCGCGCTAACTGTCCAAAAAAATGCAGAGGATGTAATCGCCGCTTCGCTAGCCTGACGCCTGCGGTGTGCCATATTCCCTGCGCCCGAGAGTGAGCTAAACCCCCTGGGCATTAAGGTGGCAAGTCCAAGAGTGCCGACGATGAGTGCGCCGAACAGCGCTTTTAAATTCAGCCTTGGCATCCGATCGAGCTCAAGGATATCCTGGCTCACCCAGCCAGTGCGCCTCGATTGCAGGACAAGCAGTCATAATCATTCGATACCAGATCCAATCAGCTCTTCTCTTCGACGTCCATATCAAGTCGCTTGGCGAGAGCGGCTACCTTGTTCGTAAAGTCGTCCACCATCGCTTGAACCTGCGCGTCGATCTGTTCGATTTCATTCGGCGATTGAGCGCTTCGCAATGCGATCGCGCCGATGCTCAGCAAAGTCCGCTGCATGAGGTTTATGTGCTGAAACAAGCCCGCTATATCATCGACCGTTGCCGGTGTGTCGCCCTTACGAAACTTCGTCACCATCTCCCCCGCTGCTTCCTGTGTGCTTGCTGTGAAATAGTCTCAGACTTGGCAAATGCCCGAACATCCTCGCCAGATCGGGCCTGCCCTATGCCGCCCCATGATTAGCGCGGCGCGCAGTCGGTAAGAGGTTTGGCGATGATCGTCAAGGTGGGTGCAGTGGAGGATGGTGGTCAGCCACAAGAGGAGGGCTCGCCACTCGATACACAGGCGAGCCCTCCATGCGACACAGTGGTTCGCCAGGTCGCATGTTGCGGCACCGACCTAATCACATCGGATGAAAAGAGTCCTTTGAAATCGTTGGTACGGTTGCAGACAAACGTACTACGAAAGCCGAATCGTCTCCTACCGGCATTGGGAACCAAAACCTTCCCCTGCGCGTTCAGTGCGCACATTTCACAAGAGGGTAGCTATGGACACCAATCTCGCCATCGCAGCATTTGCCGCAACACTTTCGTTCGTCTTTATGGTGTGGGCAATCGGCCGTACCTACTGACCAGTAAACGAAAAGCCCTGGTAAAGCGAACTGACAAAGGGAGCTCGCCAGCATCCCCAAAACGCACGGCCGTTGTTTTCGTCTACCGGATTCAAGGTATTCTCTGCCTTGATCATAAGCCCCAGTGTTTGATAAACCAGACCTTTACCAGATGGGCCAACGCCGCGTAGGTCACCAGCATCACCACGAGCATTGGCCAATATAGTAGCGGCAGAGGCGCGAAGCCCAGGGCCGACCCCGCCCAGGTGAAGGGGAGAACGATGCCCAAGGTACTTATGACAAGCGAGGTCGTAATCAGTGTCGCGCTGGCACGGCTCTCGATGAAGGGGACGCGGGCTGTCCTGATGATGTGAATGATTAGTGTTTGGGTCAGCAGAGACTCCACAAACCAACCTGTCTGGAACAGCGACGGATTATTCCAGGCGTTAAAAATGAATAGCATCATGCCGTAGGTGGCATAGTCGAAAATAGAGCTGATCGGCCCTACGAAAATCATAAATTTGAAGATGTTGCTGATTTCCCAACGCCGAGGACTGGCAAGGTAGTCTTCATCAACGTTGTCCGTCGGGATCGCCGTTTGTGAGAAATCATAAAGCAAATTGTTGGTCAGTACCTGGATTGGGGCCATCGGCAGAAACGGCAGAAAGATGCTTGCGCCGAGGACACTGAACATGTTTCCGAAGTTCGAGCTCGCGCCCATCTTGATGTATTTGGTGATGTTGGCGAAGGTGCGCCGTCCCTCAATCACTGCGGATTGCAGAACGAGAAGGTTCTTTTCCAGCAAGATGACGTCGGCCGACTCTTTCGCGATGTCGACTGCGGTATCGACGGAAATGCCGACGTCAGCGGCCTTGAGAGCCGGGCTATCATTGATCCCGTCGCCTAGGAACCCGACGACATGACCGTTCCGGTGAAGTGCTGTAATGACCCGCTCCTTCTGGGCTGGGGTCAACTTGGCGAAGACGTCAGTCTGCTCGGCAGCAACTGCAAGTTCTTTGTCCTGCATGACGGCGATCTGACTGCCCAGTATGATCCGTCCCGGCTTGATCTGCACTTCCGAACAGACCTTTCGGGTGACGATGTCGTTGTCGCCGGTCAGGATCTTCACGGTAACACCTCGCGACTTAAGCGCCGCGATAGCCTGACGCGCCGACTCTTTCGGTGGATCGAGAAAGGCGACGTAGCCTAGAAGGGTGAGTTCGCTTTCGTCTGCGAGGCCATAGTCCTGTTTGTTACCGTCGAACTCTCTGAATGCGACCGCGACGACGCGGAAACCGTCCGCATTCAGGGCCTCGGTCTCCGCCTTGGCTGTTTCGAAATGACCAGGGTCTAGGGGGCCGGTCTCGGCTCCCAGCGAGTACCGTGTGCAGACCGCAAAAATCTCCTCTACCGCGCCCTTGCAAATGAGCAAATGGCGCCCGTCCGGGCGGATGACGACAACCGACATTCGGCGCCGGGAGAAGTCGAACGGCAACTCGTCGACCTTGATATAGTTCTCGGTTCTGAGTTCGCCATGGAGCTGCACATGGGCCAGCACGGCCTCGTCGAGCAGGTTGCGTAGACCCGACTGAAAATGGCTGTTAAGGAACGCGTACCGCAAGACGTCGTCGGATTCGTCGCCGCGAATATCAAGGTGACGTTTCAGAATGATACGGTCCTGTGTCAGCGTACCGGTCTTGTCGGTGCATAAAACGTCCATCGCCCCGATGTTCTGGATGGCGTTCAGCCGTTTGATGATTACTTTCTGCTTCGACATTGCGATCGCGCTTTTTGCAAGGTTCACCGTGACGATCATGGGAAGCATTTCGGGCGTCAACCCAACTGCCACGGCGACCGCAAACAACAAAGCTTCAAGCCAATCGTGCTTGGTGAGCCCGTTGATGAGGAACACGGCGGGCCCCATTACAAGGATAAAGCAGATCATCAGCCATGTGAATCGCGCCACGCCGCTGTCAAACGCCGTTGGTAACTGTTTGCCAGCCAGGTCATGCGCAAGTTGGCCGAAGAAAGTCGATGGACCAGTCCGAATAATAACGCCGGTGCCAAAGCCCGAAACGACGTTGGCCCCCATAAAGCAAAGGTTGGATAAGTCAAACGGGTCTGCTTCAACGGTGCATTCGGCGTCCGAAAACTTTTCTGCTGGCATCGCTTCACCGGTGAGTGCTGATTGATTGACGAACAGGTCCTTCGTCTCGAGCAGCCGCAAGTCCGCAGGAATCATGTCTCCAGCAGACAAGCGAACGATGTCCCCTGGTACGAGCGTCTCCAGTGGCACGTCTGCGAAAGAACTGCCTTCCGGTAATGGGATGCGTCTGACGCTCGCACGTGTGTGTACCATCGCGCGCAAGCGGGCCGCAGCTTCATTGGATCTATGCTCTTGGACAAAAGCTGTTGCGACTGCGAGCGCGACCATGACCATGACCACCATGGCGGCACGGACATCGCCGAGGAAGTAGGAAACGATGCAGAGCGTCAACAGCAGCCCGTTTAGCGGGTTCCTTAAAAGGCCCCAAATTTCCTCGACAAGGCTGGTACGCTGTTCCTTGCTAACGATATTGGGACCGAATTGACGCAGCCGTTCGCCAGCTTCGTCGGCCGATAGACCCGTTGGTGCCGAGAGCATCCGCTCATAACAGGCGGGCGGCGTCAGGCCAGCAATTAAGGCGAGGTCGCTGTCAGTCGCCGCTATCAGAGCCTTCGGCGAACGTGCAAACACTTCTTCGCGCGTCTTCTCATTTCGAGCCAGCTTAGTCTCAGTGTCCATTTCTCATGTCCCAGCTTTAGGCGGACCCCGCTTGGCGGGCTTCTCAGAAAAAGAGAATTACGGCGCGGGCTGATACCGCAGCAAGCCAATCGGCTGCTCTAGATGACGCAACAAGGTTGCCATGACACCAACTTCATGCCGTGACCCCATGCGGTCGGCGAGAAAGGTCACGGAACGACTTCGGTAGGCCTCCCATGCCCGTTGAATGCACGTTTAAAGCTCGACCCAGAAGCCACACTTACGGGACGTCTTAAGGGATACTTCCACGGTCGTCATGGTCAGTTTCTGATGATCACAATCGTCTTTTCGGTAGCGGCATGGCGCTTCAAGTGTAATTTTGATTTCGCTAGGAACTACTGCATTGATGCGTGTCAAAGACTACAGAATACTTCTGCCAATTGGCCTGCGCCACGCGAAGTGAGGCACGGACCCCCTAACGAAACGAACTGCCCCTCGCTTCAGGATGAGGAGATGGATGATGAGCATGATTTCGGCGCATCCTGCATTGTCGCGAACGATGCAGGGCGAGGATATGCTTTAGCAGATGAGGTGGTGCCAATGTTGCGGCTTCAAGAGCTAGGCTGTGCTCGCAACACTGTCCGGCGGTGCGGGAGGGTGGAGCGGTGCCACTCAAAAAGCCGGTTCGCTGCACTGCTTTCGATGGCTTGGATGACTGGCTGCGCGAAAGCTTCTTTCGGCACCACGGCAATGCCGATGTGATCCGACAGGAGCTGGCCAGCGAGCAAGGAATGATCATCGGTTTGCGCTCTGTCGAGCTTTGGGTGCGGGAATGGCGGCACGAATTTAAAGTGCAGAAGCGGGCAACAGTCCGGTTTGAGAGCTGCTCTGTTTCCGGCTCGGACAAGATGGCGAGAGAGGCACCGGCGAAGGAGCCGCCCGGGGTTCGCAAAGCCGAAAATTGGTACCACGACCAAGGCTACCGGCTTGTGTAGCAGGTGCTCAAGATGATGGAGCGGTGATTCCTGATGAGTGGCCTCCGGCGTGCCTGGAGTAACCTTCAGCGGGATGGTAAGCGCAATAAGAACGCCGGCAAGTGTCGCGTGGATGCCGGAGAGGAACACAAGAAGCCACAGCACTGCGCCAAGCGCGATGTACGGCCATAGCATCACGACCCTCGATCTGTTCAGGCCGTACAGGACACCAAGCACGATGGCGGCGGCTGCGAGGGCCAGAAGGTTGAGCTTGGACGTGTAGAATAGGGCGATAACACTACGGCGCCAAGGTCGTCGATGATCGCGAGCGCTGCGAGGAAGATCATCAACGACGCCGGCACGCGCGGGCCGAAAAGCGAGAGGATACCCAGAGCGAACGCGATGTCGGTCGCGGTCGGAATAGCCCATCCGCGCAGAGCTGCTGGGTTTTCCCAGTTGAAGCCGACATAGAACAAGGCGGGGAAGATCATGCCGCCGAGCGCAGCCGCGCCGGGTAGGATCCTGCGGCTCCAGGACGAGAGCTCGCCCTCCAGCATCTCGCGCTTGATCTTGAGCCCGACAAGCAGGAAGAACAGCGCCATCGAGGCGTCATTTATCCAATGCTGTAGGCTGAGCCGCCCGATATAGACGTGCAGAGCTTGAAAGTAGTCCTCGGCATGGCGAATTGGCCGTCATGATGGCGGCAAGTGCCACAGCCATGAGGACAAGACCGCCAGAAGCCTCGTTGTCGAGGAAGTGGCGAAGGGTGGACCTGATACGGCCCGTAGGAATAGGCGACGACATAGGTCAGCGCTCCCTTGTGGAAGGTTGATCGTAGTCTCCGTCAATTTCGGGAAAGCCCGCGGCGCACGCAGCACACGCCATTGGGACCAGAAATACGGATGCCAGGCTTGTCCAGCAAAAAGCAGATCCCGACGCCGCGCGTGACTGAAGTTGTCGGGTCATCCAGGCGTCCCGAGGGGGCCGTTCAGCCGCAGCGATCGACGGCACGCCGAAGCCTGCCGTGAATCTCGTCTGTCCTTGCCCGCTGCCGACAGAGGTCAATCATTCTTAAGTTCGGCCATGATTTGGTTGTATCAGTCTCTGGAGTGATCGTGTCTGCGTTCGATTGTGTGCTACTTTGCTTCATTCGTCGTTTGTTGCCCATGCGCCCAGCGATGAGTGTCAGGTTGCCCAGGCCAGGGACCATGAGCCTGGCCAAACTTGCATGCTTACGATGTGGTGCCGAACAGAACCTGGATCTCCGCCGGGCCACGCGGGCTTGCTCAACTTGTGCGTGTGGGCGGGAGCGAAGACAATTTCGGCCCTGCGCCGGGCGTTGCAACGCACCATCCCGAGGCGCCAGCCAGGGTATGCTAAACGACAAGACGGGCAGAAGCGACGTGGCGATCGCATTGATCATCGGCATTTTTCGTCGCCAGCATCAGACCCGGGACGATCAGGAACCCCCGCCGATCCGGAAGAAGTCGGAAGCGGCGCCCGCGGCGAACGCCACGGCTGCAGTGACGAGACACATTCTCAGATAGTCCGGGCGGTGTTAGGTTGAGCCGGGCTCCCTGGGTTTGAGCATTAGCGCACCGACGACGCCCATCAGGATCCCGAACATGAAGATCGACTTGCCGAGGCTAGAGCCGGCCAGCGCGCCAAGAACGCCGAGCGTGAAGCCGTCGATCAAGTCGGAGCTGACGGCCGCGGGAACTGAACCACTCATGTCATTCTGCTCCACGCTCTGTCGTAGACTGTCATCCCGATCAGCATGGCGACGACGAACAGCGCTGTCTGTGGGATGCCAACCGACAGGGAGGCGACTGCAGGGCCGGGGCAGAAGCCGCCGATCCCCCAGCCGAGACCGAAGAGTGCCGAACCGATGACCAGTGGCGCGTCGATCCTTCGGTTCGTGGGCACGTGGAAGCTGTCGTCGAAGGCGGGATGACGCATCTTTTTCATCACCTGTACGCCGACGAAGGCGATGGCGACGGCGCCGCCGAGGACGAAGGCGAGACTTGGATCCCAGTTGCCGAAGACGTCGAGGAAGCCCTGGACTCGAACAGGGTTCAGCATGCCGGAAAGCGACAGGCCCAAACCGAAGACGATGCCTGAGGCAAGAGCTGCGCCGACCTGATAGATGTTTCCGGTCATAGTCCGATACCTCGAAGAACCGTGACGGCGATTACGCCCGTGGATAGGAATGTGGCGACCGCCACCATCGATCGCGGCGACAGGCGGGCAAGCCCGAGAACGCCGTGCCCGCTGGTGCATCCAGCGCCCATGCGCGAACCGAAGCCGACGAGCAGCCCGGCAACGATGATCAGCGGCCAACCAGCTGTGATCACGACGGTCGGCCAACCGCCGACCACCAGCCGATAGACGAGCGGCCCGACCGGGAGGCCAAGCACGAAGGCGAGATTGGTGGTCAGTCCGATGCCTTGGGCCAGACGCCCTACAATGCCGCTAATGCCGGCGATCCGGCCGTTCAGAAGCAAGAGCATGACCGCGGATGCGCCGATCAGCATGCCGCCGGCCAACGATTGGAGATATGGGGTCATGTCTCTTCCTTCGCGCAGAAGATATCGTAAAGGGCGCCGACGAGCTGGGCCGCTTTCTCCTCCGTCAGGCGGTAGAAGATCTGCTTTCCGTCGCGCCGGGTTTCGACGATCCCGGAGTTCCGCAGCACCGTCAGATATTGGGAAAGATGCGGCTGATGGATGTCGAGCTTTTCTTCGAGTTCGCTGACCGAGAACTCGCCCTCGACCAGCGTGCACACGATCATCAGGCGCGCCTGATGCGACAACGTCTTCAGGAGACTTGCGACCTCTCCGGCCCGGCCGGCCATCTCTTCGGGGGAGAGGCCTGCCTTCGCTGCAGCTTTCGATACGGTACTCATTCCCATGCGGCTCCCTGCAATGCGTCGAGCGGAAACTTGAGGTAGCGTTTGCCATTGGCTTCCGGCTCCGGCAGACGTCCACCCCGGATATTCACCTGCAGCGCATGCAGGATCAGTTTCGGCATCGGCAGCGTCTTGTCGCGCTTCGTCCGCAGCGCCACGAACTGCACCTCACTTACGCTGGCAAGATGCTCGTTGGACTTCTTCTGCTCGGCGATCGTGCTCTCCCAACGCGGAGCACGACCGCCCGGCTGGTAGTCGTGTCCCGTGAAGATGCGGGTCTCGTCCGGGAGGGCGAGGATGTCCTGGATCGACTTCCAAAGGATGCGGGCGTCGCCACCCGGAAAGTCGGCGCGCGCCGTGCCGCTGTCGGGCATGAACAGCGTGTCATGAACGAAGGCTGCGTCTCCGACCACGTAGGTGATCGAGGCGAGCGTATGTCCGGGCGAGAACATCACCTTGGCGTCGATCGAACCGACCTTGAACGTCTCGCCGTGTGCGAACAGCCGGTCCCACTGTGAGCCGTCTGCGACAAGCTCTGGCCAGTTGTAGATGCCCTTCCAGAGCGTCTGCACATCCACGACGCGTTCGCCGATCGCGGTTCTGGCACCAGTCTTCCCCTTGAGGTATTGAGCCGCTGAGAAATGGTCTGCATGCGGATGGGTGTCGAGGATCCACTCGACCGTCAGGCCATTCTCCATGATATAGTCGAGGATCGCGTCGGCATTGATGGTCGCGGTGGCGCCGGACTTCTCGTCGAAATCGAGCACCGGATCGATAATGGCGCATTTGCCTGTCGCTGGATCGGACACGACATATTGGACGCTACAGGTGCGTTTGTCGAAGAAGCCTTTCACCTGCGCGCAGCGTGCCGCGTGCTGCTTGAGCCAGGCCGCAGCGGCGCTAGTGTCGAAGCCGTGGGCACGGCCAAACTCGACGACGTCTTCGGCAGCCATCCGCCCGTCCAGAACCTCGCCGATCAGATACAGGCTGAGGGATCTCGTGCCGGATTTGCAATGGGCGAACACCTGGCCGTCGGACCCGTCGAGCACCTTCTGGAACGAGCGCACGTCGGCTTCGGTGATGGTGCCGAGCGTGACCGGAACGAAGGAGTAGGAGAGGCCGCAATGTTCGGCCGCCTGGCGTTCGGCGTCCGTTCCCGGCTGAGCGGCGTCCTCTGCGTCGGGACGGTTGTTGATGAGCGTCGTAAATCCCAGTTCACGCAGGGAGCGGATGTCATCGACGCTCGGCTGCGGCGAAACCGATAGCTTGTCGGAGATTTTAGCGATCGACATGTCTGGCTCCACGTTCGCTTAACAATATATAAAATAATATATTGTATAATATTATATGCAATAGCCCGATCGGGCGTTGTTATGCGACCGTCTCAGCGCTTGACGATGAACCGACATCGCGACGGTAGTCGGGCGACGGACTATCCACCTATCGACGCAGAACTTCCAATTCGCTTTACGAACCGCCGCTCTACCAAGTGGCAGGTAATCTTTCTCTGGTTTGGCTTGTTACCCTCAATCAGGAGCGGGCGGCTGCAGGCAGCAGCTCGCCTCGCGAAAACTAGCATTCCTTATGTATCAAAGCACCAATACGTGGACGCATTGCGACCTCCCGCATGATACTTGTTCCGGCGGCTCAGCCGAGGCGATCCCATCTGGCTTGCCGGGACATGTACTTTCCAAAGGCTGCTTATCCGAGCCACTGGTTGCCCCAAATTCAAGGCCTATCGCCCCATATCAATGCGACATAAGGAAAGACAATATCGCAAAGCCCGTGTTTGGATAGCGCCGGTCTCGTGGGAGCAATGGCGTGCGTGAGGCTGCTCCCTCGAGCCGGCAATGAAGCTTGGAGGTCAGCCCTTGTAACTTCCTTGATCAAGCGGCAATGAGGTCACATTTTGTCGGGTCGTGCCGTCGGAGGACGCCGGCGCGATCTGTTTCGCGGGATCTTTTGGCACCTCAGGCCGAACACGCAACGCCCGCAGCGCATTCAAAATGACGGCAATATCGATTGCTTCCTGGAGGATGGCGCCCTGCACAGGCGTTAGATAACCGAACGCCGCCGCGACCATGCCGACGATGGACAATCCGATGCCCGCCACGACGCTCTCCAAAGCAATGCGGCGTGAGCTTCGGGCAATTTTGATCCCGCTTCCAAGGCGGTCGATCTTGTCGACCAGCAGCACGACGTCAGCTGCCTCGGCAGACGCCGAGGCCCCCCGAGCTCCCATGGCCACGCCGACATCGGCGGCAGCGAGCGCGGGGGCATCGTTAACTCCATCGCCAACCATCATGACAGGGCCGCTCTTGCGTTCGGTTAGTACAAGCATAACCTTTTGATCTGGGGACAGCCCGGCGCGAATCTCATCGAGACCAAGCCCCTCTGTGACACGTTTGGCAACCTCCACCCGGTCTCCAGTCGCAAGGAGAACGCGCTTGATGCCCTGACGGCGCAATTCAAGGAGTGTTGACGCGGCATCTTCACGTAAGGGATCCGCCATGACAAGATGGGCTGCCAGGCAATCATCGACGGCCACCGCGGCAAGGACGGAACCTGACGCCAGGACCGGATGTCCAACAGGTTGCGGCCTGACATAGCTGCCGACGAAGTCGTTCCCTCCCACGGTGACCTTGTGGCCATCGACGATACCCCTGACGCCTTCGCCAGGGAATTCTGCCGCTTCGACCGGTATGGACAATTCCAGTCCTCTTGCCTCGGCCGCTGCCACAATGGCTAGCGCGACAGGATGCTTCGAAGCCTGATCGAGGGATGCGGCAAGTCGAAGTATCTCATCTTCCAACATGTCAGTGTGTCTGTCGATCGCGACAATCTGTGGCCGTCCATCCGTCAGCGTACCAGTCTTGTCGAGAATAAGCGTCTGAATGCCTGACATCGCTTCAAGAGGCTTCGCCCCTTTGATCAGCACGCCGTAATGCGCCGCCCGCGAAAGACCGGCCACGAGCGCAACCGGAACGGCTAGAATCAAAGGACAAGGCGTTGCTACTACCAGCACCGCTACGGCGCGAATCGGATCGTTCGTGAACCACCAGGCTGCTAAGGCGAGTGCGATGGTGATACCAAGAAATCCCAGCGACCAGCGGTCTGCAAGTCGCGACATAGGGGCCTTTGACTGCTGCGCTTCTTCAACCAGACGGACAATACCTGCATAGGTACTCTCCTTTGCTGGTCTCGTGGCGATCAGGTCGAACGCGTCTCCCGCATTTGTCGAACCACTCATGGCCTCAGAGCCCACGGCAAGCAGCACGGGTAGAGACTCGCCCGTAAGTGCAGATGTGTCAACAAAGGCGGTGGTCGATGCTACGGTGCCGTCTACAGGGACTGCGTCGCCCTGTCGGATAAGAAGCCTG
>Ga0102589_1004386_pt1 | contig 13319 bp, 9 predicted proteins | sample AraplaMF_Col_mLB_FD_76858 | JGI IMG/M metagenome (GOLD analysis project Ga0102589, IMG submission 76858) | Arabidopsis root microbial communities from the University of North Carolina, USA - plate scrape MF_Col_mLB | ecosystem: Host-associated > Plants > Roots > Endosphere | place: USA... | reverse complement strand
ATTCAAATTCTACTCCGTTCACGCAGTACGCTTCCAGATCATTGAGAGGTACAGAGATTTTCTCCCCTACTGCGCCTGGTTTCGTCGGCATCTTCGTAATTATCGCTTGCGGCTGGCCATTGTGAATCCGCACCAAGTTGGCGCTTGTCGGGATCGGACTCGAAGGTAGAATACGTTTCCCGCAGATTCGGTTAATCAGACTCGATTTCCCTGCCGAGAAATGCCCACAGAACGCAATCGTAAATTGTGCCTGTCCCCACTTCTCCATCAGGTCCTTCATTTTCCCTGCATGAACCTCATCGCCCGCTTCTGCTAGCTGCGCTGCGAGCGGCTCTAGACTTAACTTGTAAACATTTTGTAGTTCGTTAGTAGTAAGTACACGCATCGCTATTCTCCCCGACAAAAAAAATAAAACCGAATCTCACGGCATTCGGTTTCCCTGAATTTTCCGCAAGATTTCGGTTTCTAGTGTACCATATTTTGTTCTTCTGGAATAAAGATTTCAAAAACTTTTCCATGTTGTAGAATCGTAATATTGCCCGCTTTGACTTTCATCACGACAACTTCAGGCTTTGCTTTCATTTTCTCAAGGTAATGTTCAGGTACGCTTCCCGAATCACTCACCGTTACGCCTTCAATTTCAGTCTCTTCGTTTTCTTGTAAGTTCGTCCCCATTACGGTCTCGTAGATGTCAGAGAACAATTCGAAATTGTCCGTGTACACTGAGATGCATTTCATGTCATTCATCCTCTTCTTTGTTAGATTGCTTTAATCCTTATCTTTCCTTACTTGGATAGGTTTCATACGTTTTTTGCCTTCACGGCAAATGCTGAGCAACGGACAACTTTCACATTTCGGGTTCTGCGCTTTGCAGTGATATCGACCGAAAAATATGATTCTATGATGCGTGAGCGTCCATTCTTCCTCGGGCACACGTCGCATCAATTTTTTCTCCACTTCAAGCACGGAATCCTTCCAATTCGCAAGGCCAAGTCGTTTCGATACACGTTCAACATGCGTATCGACAGCGATCGCCGGAACACCAAATGCATTCGACATGACGACATTCGCTGTCTTTCGACCCACACCTGGGAGCTCCACAAGCTTATCATGCGCTTTGGGCACTTCGCCATTATAACGCTCTAGTAGCATCATGCACAAGTGTTGAATGTGTTTTGCTTTGCTGCGAAATAATCCAATGCGGCGAATATCTTGCTCTAATTCCTCGATCGGCACCGCGATATAATCTTCAGGCCTCCGATATTTCTGGAACAAATTTACAGTTACCTTATTCACCGTTTCATCGGTACACTGGGCTGACAACAATACAGCAATCACTAATTCGAACGGATTTGAATGATTCAATTCACAATGCGCATCAGGGAACATTTCACCAATGGTATCCAAAATATGCCTCACGGTCGCGTTATTCATGTCTCATTCTCCCCTCTACTTGAACATAAAACCGCCTTGACGCGGGGCTTCCACATCAAGACGGTCATTCAGATGCAGCCTAAAGGTAATTTAATTCCTACAATTTCTCAATCTCGATGACCTGATTATTGTTGAAGACGAGTAGAATTTGATCTGCATCGGTCAAGGACTGCAGATTTAATAGGGAATCCCCTTTATGAACATAAACATTCGTCACAAAATTGAATTTATAGTTATTATCCGAAAGTGACGCGCGTTGTACATAAATTTCATTCGTAGAAGCGGTGTAGCGAGCGAATTTGCGGCTTAACGTATCTAAGACACGCACAACCGTATTTCCATCCGCATCAAGACGCACTTCGACACGATCTGATGTCGATAAGCTATTGATGTTCGTACTGATCGCTTGATTGCGAATAATCTGATAGCTCGCCGTCAGCTTCATTTCTTTCTTCTGACCGGAGAAGTCTTTCAGCGTAATCTTGGAGTTCGCAGCATCAATAGATTCCACTTTACCATAAGTGAGTGTTACTTTGCGAACCAATTCAGGAACATTTCCTGAAAAATTCACATTTACGATTTGGCCCGGTGCAAAATCCGATGCTTTGAGCGCTGTACCGTTCTCATCGAGCAGTGATACACCATCATTGACTTGTTCGATATATCCCGTGCTGGATTTAATTTTGAGCATATTTCTGCTTGCATCAACCGAATAGACTTCGAATTGCGCTTGCGATTTGATGGATATGCGGCCGACTTTATCTTGCGTTGTGCGAAGTTGTGCCGAGATCATATCGCCAACTTTCACATCCGATAATGATGTGCCACTGCTCTTTCCATAGACGAATACAACCGCTGAGCTATCATATGGCAATGTGATCGTCTGACCCGCATCTGTCATAAGCGTTAACGTCTGTTTCCATGAATCCAAGCTGAGTAATTTCCCATCATATTTGTATACTTTTTGCAACGTTAGAATTTTATCGCCAAGAACGGTCAGATTGACTTTTGTCTTCTCTGGAAGTTGTGCTTCAAGATCTTTGAGCGTAATATTTCCTGTTCCAAAGTCAAATTTCGTCGTCTCTGTTGCGTAGAAGGAGAAGGCTTTGCCTTTCGCATTCGTTACTGTCAACAATTGCAATTTGGGATTGTATCCAGCTACCGTTAATTCTTGCAGCTGTTCCATTTTACGACCAACCACTTGGATTTTCGAGATACGGTCATCCGGCGTAATAGTCATTTCAATCACATCGCCGTTCGTATCATCCGCAATCAAGTCTGCAATCGTCGGAGTCTTGATGCCATCCACCACGACTTCAACTTTGTCAGCGAGGAGATTCACTTCCGGACGGGAAGTCCCTTCCTTCACATAAGTCACCAGCTTATTCGCTGTGCTGATGTTGATTAATGTACCGCGAACGGTTCTCGCACTTGTTTGCTTCACTTCAAGCTGTGTCACTTGGCCGTTCTTCACGACATAGGAAATGACGTCATTCACTTTCACTTCAGCTAGACTTTTCAGACGTTGATCTTGATAGAGAAGCATGGCATCCGGCGAGATTGTCAAGGTCTCTTCCACGTTGGATGCATCTCTTACTTTGAATGTCTGCTTCGCGACATCGATCGCAGTTACCGTACCCGCGCCCGTCTTATTGACAGGTGCTGATTTCACTTGGACAAGAACGACCTTCTTCTGACCGGAGAACGTCTCACGCTTAATATCTAACGTACTGTCTGGCGCAAGATCCTTCGCAGAAATCGCTTTGCCATTCTGATCCAAGAATGCTGTGCCTGCATCAAAATCATACGTAACATAATCATCATTGCTCAGAACAGTAAATTTCGTACCTGTGCTATGCAGACGTTGGAATTTACCCTCTACGGATTCCAGTTGAATCTTCGAATCAATCACTTCAACATAGCCTGCTGTACCTTGGGTATCAATCACTTTCACTTTCGTATAGGCTTGTACGGTCGATGCAGGTACGGATGTCTCCGAATCTGCTGTGTAATAGGAAGTTCCTTTTAACGTAAAGTTATGAATCTTGCCATCCTCTCCATACAAGCTAAGCTCGGAATCCGACAAGCTCGTAATGACACCCTGATAGACATTGTCATATTTGATATTCGTATGTTGATCCCCACGACTGAAGAACGTAGCCAATTGCGCACGCGTTACATTCCCTGCTGGGTTGAATTTATTGCCTTCCATCCCCGTCGTGAGCTTCAAATCAAGGGCTACATTAATATAGCCGAGCATGGAAGGAGAGATTTTGCTGTTATCTGCGAATGTCGTTGCTTTATTCATTGCAACCTTTGCTTCAGCTTGTTTATCCAAAGCACGAACGAGAATTTTCGTGATCCATTCGCGTGAAGCTTTTTTCGATCCCCATGCCTCTTTGGAACCTGTAGGTTTCATTTCTTCATTTTTATCAAGAAGACCTTTGGAGAACGCAAGCGCGACATACGGTTTGAAGTAGTTGTCCACGACGAATCCGCTCTGGAACGCTACAGAAGAAGTCGCATCCAATTCCTTCTCTAGATTCATATAACGAATCGCCATCGTGACTGCTTCTTGCTGCGTAACCGGATCGTTTGGTCTGAATTTGCCGTTATTTCCAAGAAGAATCTTCTCTAGCGCAAGCTTCGTAATATGCTTTTCTGCCCAGAACCCACTCTTGACATCGCTAAACAGGGCACTGCCGCTGCCTACGGATGTATTGGTTGAAGATCCGTTTGTAGTTCCTGTATTTCCAGTATTGCCAGTATTACTTGTGTTATTTGTATTTCCTGTGTTGCTTGTGTTGTTATTTGTGTTACTTGTGTTCCCTTTATTCGCATCTGATGTCGAATTATCTTTGCTATTCGTTGTCGAAGTAGATGAATTTCCATTAGCCGGTGTTACCGCTGCGTATGCACTTCCTGCCGCACCGAATACGAGAACCGCTGATAGAAACAATGTGACGAACTTTTTAGACATGATGTGACTCCTCTCTCTATGTAACCTATTAAAAAATGCTAAGTATAATAAATTCAACAAAGAAGCAGGAAGATCCTGCTTCTTTCTCTTAATTTCTGCTAAAAGGATGTTCTAATTCGACATGACCCATCAAAGAATCGACAGATTTTCCATCGACAAGAATATCTACTGTTTTTACTTCATCAAACTGAAAGCTCGTCTTGAGCAGCGCTTGAAGCGCCAAATCTTCTCCGGATGCACCCAAATGCGCGTCTTCTGGAATTTTTACATCAATGGTTAATGCACCATCATCTTTCAGCGTTGCAGATAGGAATTCGGATTTATCCCACAATGCAATCAGCTTCTCGTCATCCGTCTGTTGCAACGTCTTCAATGCAGTCAGATACTTAGCTTTCGCATCGCTGAACTTGATTTCCGTGTCCTTCGGTACGAGATTCAAGATCTGATCATCCGTATAGAACGATTGAATTCTCAATGTCTGCTCAGCTGGCTGCACAACCTCCGTCTGATCTCCCGGCTGTGGATCGGCAGATTTCTGTCCGCATCCAGCCGCAATGGCTATCGTTAATAATAATGTGCTAAGTACTAGAATCGTTTTCTTCAAAATTCTCACCTCGTATTAGGACTTTAATCCCAAATATTGTTTAATCCCATCTTTAATGGATTGGGCCACACGATACTGGAAATCTTCCTGGTAGAGAGCCGATTCATCGGTTTGATTCGTTAAGTAACCTACCTCTAACAAACTTGCCGGCATATTGGTCTCACGCGTTACATGCAGACTTTGTTTGCGAACGCCTCGATCCGGGAGTCTGGTGCCTTTTACTAGGTTGTTGTGCATTACTTGCGCGAATGCCTTGCTCTCATCATCTCTAGAGTAATACGTCTCTGTACCACTGATCGATGACTTGTTAATACTGTTCGCATGAATGGAAACAAATAAGTCCGCATGATGCTGCTTTGCAAAAGCAACACGCTCTTTAAGCTCCAAGAACGTATCGTCTGTACGTGTGAGAATAATCTCTACGTCAGGATCGTTCTTGAACACTTCTGCCACCTTCAGCGCCTGTGCCAGGTTGAAATCCTTCTCATTTCTCTTCTTGATGCTGATCGCTCCAGGGTCCTTCGCACCGTGCCCTGCATCGATCACAACGATATATTTGCCAGAGTGCGGCGGAAGCGTGCCTGTTCCAGTGTCCGTTCCTGGGTCAGGACTGCTGCCATTCAGATCAACGACAACTGTGTTAGGATCCTTCGTTGTATATACGGAGAAGTTTTGACTTTGTTTCATATCAATGACGACCCGAACTGTGGCTGGGTTATCGCTATATTGCGAATAACGGATTTTCTCAACAACAGGATGATCCTGAACAATGAATTCAGCTTGTCCACTCGAGGCGAAATTCTGCGTCTTCGAGAAGGCATCCGAGAACTTTGAATTCGGAATATCGACGACGATACGATCAGGACCAGTCAATCGCTGCTGTGTTGGCTTCAGATCCCCTTTACTCACCCCAATAATCAATCGGTTATCTTCAAAGGACATCGTCTGGATTTCTTCAACTTTTGATTCACCTGTACCTGTCGAACCGCCTTGATCTGGGTCCGGCTGTGTTACCGGCGGCTTCGGCTGCGTTACTTCAGATCCAAAATCCGATGTGAATAGGTATACCGACTTGGTCTCATTCTCCCAATCTACAACAAGTCCCATCGTCTCACCAACGAAACGAAGGGGAACGAGCGTTGTATCTGACTTAATGATTGGAGCTACATCGAGGTTTACTTTCTTGCCATTGACTGTTGCCCATTTCTGGGACACTACGAGTTCTATCGTCTTCTTGTCATTATGTATGGTTACCGTGCGCGTCTTCTTATTCCAGTCAACCTGGAAGCCAAGTTCCTCAACGACTACACGAATTGGAATCATCGTCGTACTCTTAATCATCTGCGCTTCTGCGGACGGAGAGAGTGACACACCATTGAGATACAAATGCAATCCCGCACTCGCATGACTTAAACTCGGTAACATGAACAACATCAAACAAAAAAACACCAATGTACCAATTTTCTTCATCCTTCACCCCTGCTTTTCATAGATTTACTTGCGTGAACAAACGGTATCGAACGCCTCGACACCTAACAAATAATTAGACGTCCATTTGTCGACAAAAGTTGCGGTAACTCAACAAAAAAATGAGCCCCAACCCTTTATCTCCAAAGGAATTGAAGCTCTTCCATAATCTATCAAATCGAATTATGCTTGAAATCCTAGATACACATTTATCCCGTCTTTAATCGATTGCGCAACGCGATTCTGGAACTCTTCCGAAAATAACGCCGCCTCATCCGAGAGATTCGATAAGTACCCAACCTCTAACAACACGGCTGGCATAGTCGTCTCACGTGTCACATGCAAGCTCTTCTGGCGTACACCGCGATCAGGAAGCTGTGTCGCTTGAACCAGCTTAGCATGCATGACTTGTGCGAATGCTTTACTGGCATCCTCTCGCGTATAATAGGTTTCTGTCCCGGATATTGTAGGTTTGTTCTCTATACTATTCCCATGAATAGACACAAATAAGTTCGCCTGAACCTGCTTCGCTAACGCTACACGATCAGTCAGTGTTGGATATGTATCGTCTGATCTCGTCAGAATAATTTGAACATTAGGGTCATCACGGAATAAATCTGCGACTTTAAGGGCTATTGGTAGATTGAAATCTTTCTCGCGTCGGTTGTTCTGGCTGCTCGTACCCGGATCATTACCGCCATGCCCTGCATCTATGACGACGATATATTTGCCTGATTGCGGTGGAGTAACAGGCTGTCCCGCACCTGGGCTTGTCCCTACGTCAACATTCGCTTGATTAAAATCAACGATGATTGTGTTGGGATCATTCGCGGTATATAGACTAAAATTTTGGCTTTGGTTTAAATCCAATACGATCCGTACGGTCGACGGGTCATTGGAGAAGAGCGAGAATCGGATTTTACTCACGACAGCATGATTAGGAACTTGGATCTCGCCAGTACCATTCATACCAAACGTTGAACTTTTGAAATACGAATCTGCAAATTTCGCGTTCGGCAGATCAATGACAACACGATCTGGATTTGTCAACCGTTCCTGCTTAGGCAGTAACCCGCCTTTACTGACGCCGATAATAAGACGGTTATCCTCGAATGAGACAGACTGTACGTCTGTGATCTCACCCATCTTCACCTCTTCAGATAAGTCCTTGTCACTCGATGCTCCTGAATTTACAGGGTCTACTACACCGCCCTGATCTGGCACTGGCAATGTTGTCGGTGGCGCAGGCTGCGTAACTTCGGAACTGAAGTCGGAGGAGAATAGAAAAACCGATTTGCTTTCATTTTCCCAATTGACGACGAGACCCATCTGTTCTCCGACAAAACGGAGCGGAACAAGCGTCGTATCCTTTTTGAGCGACGGCGGCATATCCAGTGTGATTTTCTTATCGTTCACTGTCGCCCATTTCTGATCAACGACGAGCTGAATCGTCTTCTTATCATTATGTATAGAGGCCATGCGCGTCTTCTTATTCCAATCTACCTGAAAGCCAAGCTCTTCGACGACAACCCGGATTGGAATCATCGTTGACCCCTTAATCATTTGCGCTTCTGCAGACGGCGAGACAGACTCTCCATTGAGGTATAACTGCAACCCCGCTTCCGCATGCATCATACTCGGTAACAAGAACAACATCCAACAGAACAACACGACAGCGCCTATTTTTCTCATCCGATTCTCCTGATCTTCATAGATTTATATTCTATCAACACAAAAATGATAAGACATGACACCTTCTCACAAGAATAGACATCCAAAACTTTACAAAAGTTGCGCGTTATAGTAAATATAAAACAAAAAAAATAGAGCTTCAACCCTCTATTTGTGAAAGGATTGAAACTCTTTCTATTCAATCGATAATAATTGATCGTTTATGCAAGATTACGCTTTTGCTCGTAAGCTGAGATTTTATCCTCGTGCTGCAGTGTTAGACCGATATCGTCAAGTCCTTGAAGCAAGAATTGACGGCGATGCTCATCGAGATCGAACTGAATTACAAGACCGAACTCATCTGTAATTTTCTTATTCTCAAGATCAACCGACAGCTGGTAACCTTCGTGCTCCGCTGTACGCTTGAACAAATCTTCCACTTGCTCTTCTGACAATTTGATCGGTAGAATCCCGTTCTTGAAGCAGTTATTGTAGAAAATATCTGCGAAAGACGGCGCGATTACGCAGCGGAAGCCATAGTCTAAGATCGCCCAAGGTGCATGTTCACGGGATGATCCGCAGCCGAAGTTCACGCGAGAGACCATAACGGAAGCTCCCTCGTAGCGCGGTTTGTTCAATTCAAACGCTGCATTCACATCGCCATTCTCATGGAATCTCCATTCATAGAATAGAAATTGACCGAAGCCAGAGCGCTCAATACGTTTCAAAAATTGTTTTGGAATAATAGCGTCCGTATCCACGTTTACGCGATCGACCGGTCCGACAATCCCTGTTAGCTGTTTAAATGGTTCCATCGTTTATTTCCCCTCTCGTCCATCATCTTCCGAATCTATTCTATTAGTTCGCTGCTTTTAGTTCCCAATCACGCACATCAACGAAATGTCCTTTGATCGCCGCTGCTGCTGCCATCGCTGGAGATACCAAGTGCGTACGACCACCGCGTCCTTGACGTCCTTCAAAGTTACGGTTCGAAGTCGAAGCACAACGTTGTCCAGGTTGTAATACGTCTGGATTCATCGCAAGACACATACTGCATCCTGCATCACGCCATTCAAATCCTGCCGCTGTGAAGATTTTGTCCAAACCTTCCTTCTCGGCTTGAATCTTAACACGACCAGAACCTGGAACGACAATCGCAGTTACATTGCTCGACACTTGGTAACCCCGAGCGATTTCTGCCGCTGCGCGCAAATCTTCAATCCGACCATTTGTGCAAGATCCGATAAAGACATAATCAATACCGATCTCAGAAATAGGTGTTCCTGGTTTCAGATCCATATATTCAAGAGCTTTCTCAGCTGCTTTACGTTCATTCTCGGAAGAGAAATCATTCGGATTCGGTACCGTTGCCGTAATATCTGTACCCATTCCTGGGCTTGTTCCCCAAGTCACTTGCGGGATCAGGCTATCGACATCGAAGTCAACAACTAGGTCATACGTTGCGCCCTCATCGGATGCAAGCTGTTTCCAAGCCGCTACCGCTTGATCATAGGCTTCACCTTGCGGTGCGTATTCACGGCCGCGCAGGTATTCGAATGTTACTTCATCCGGTGCGATGAGCCCCGCTCTGGCACCCGCTTCAATCGACATGTTGCAGACCGTCATACGTTCTTCCATCGTCAAGGAACGAATCGCTTCACCTGTGTATTCGATAACATAGCCTGTTGCGAAGTCTGTACCGTATTTCGCGATAACGCCAAGAATCATATCTTTTGCCGTTACACCTGGTTTACGGTTGCCGACAAATCGAACTTCCATCGTTTTGGCTTTCGCTTGTTGTAGACATTGTGTTGCAAGTACGTGTTCTACTTCACTCGTACCGATCCCGAATGCCAATGCACCGAATGCGCCATGCGTTGATGTATGGCTGTCGCCGCATACGATCGTTTTACCTGGATGCGTTAATCCAAGTTCTGGACCCATTACGTGAACAACCCCTTGATCCAAGCTGTTCAAGTCAAAGCAAGTGACGCCGAAATCTGCACAGTTCTTCGATAATGTATCGATTTGCTGCTTCGAGATTGGATCTGTAATGTTAAAACGGTCTTTCGTCGGTACGTTATGGTCCATCGTTGCAAAAGTCAGCTCTGGACGGCGTACTTTACGGTTAGACAAGCGAAGTCCTTCAAATGCTTGTGGAGATGTTACTTCGTGAACCAAATGAAGATCAATATACAATACACTTGGTTTGCCTTCCTCTTGATGAATCACATGATTTTCCCAAATTTTCTCAAACATCGTTTTTTTCGCCATTATCATTCACCTCTTCATCGAATCGAAACCCATTCAGATTTGCGGTTATTGCTGATTTCCGTACGCAAATCTTTTCTTTGAATGAATCATAGCATTTCCATTTCGATTGCTCCAAGATATAATAACTATAAGTGTTATAGGTTTTCGTTATAATAAAAACTCTTTCGATGTACTTCGCAGAGGAGCGACCGCGTTAAGAGGTAGTTTTTAATGCCAAATAGAATTAACGATACCGTTTTATTTAGACGAGTTTCCATTCTATTGTGGTAAACAATTCGAAGAAGGGGACCCCTAAGATGGAATTACGTCAATTACAATATGCCATTCAAATCGCCGCAGAGCGAAATTTCTCCCGGGCTGCCGAGAAGCTTCATATTGCACAGCCTTCCCTTAGTCAACAGCTCTCGAAGCTCGAGAAGGAAATCGGCGTCCTCCTATTTCAAAGGAACACCAACTCCGTCGAGCTAACGCATGCTGGTGCAGCGTTTATCAATCAAGCACAGAAAATTATCGATGCCGTCGATCAATTGAAGCAAGAAATGGCGGATATCTCCAATACACGAACAGGAAAAGTTGTCGTTGGGAGTATGCCGATCACAGGTTCTCATATTTTGCCGCATGTGCTGCCCGTCTTTCAGGAGAAATATCCCGATATCGAAATGGTTCTTGTCGAGGATACATCTGCAGATTTGGAGAAATTGACGGCCAACGGTCAGACCGACTTTTCACTGCTATCCTTGCCTCTCCAAGAGCCGTCTTTGGCATACGAGCCTGTTATTGAGGAAAAAATCGATCTGGCCGTACCGCCGAACCATATCCTTGCTGCTCTCTCTAATTGCAATCCGGAACGGCTCATCCGCATCGAAGATCTGAAGGACGAGCCATTCATCATCCTGAAGAAAGGGCAAGGCTTCCGTCAGATTACGATTGAATTATGCCAAGCGGCTGGATTTACACCGCGTATCGTCTTTGAGAGCAGCAATATGGAGACGGTACAGTCGCTCGTCGCCGCCGGCATGGGCATTGCATTCGTCCCTCACTTCATCGCACGTGCGCGTCGTAGCGAGTTCATCCCAACCTATCTGCCGCTGGAAGATCCGTCGCCCAAACGAACTCTCGTTATTGCCTATCGGAGGGGACGTTATCTTTCCAAAGCCGCCGAAGCATTCATTGAAGTGTTCAAGACGACCATTCAACAACAATTTCAATCTTCATAAGATAGACCTGAACCTACATCAAACAACGTCTGACCGCTTTGATCAGGAATTCGAACGGGTAGCTTACCCGTAGGCATATTCAATCCGAGCAATGTACGAACACCTGCGGGCAGATTCGCCGTTGCACGATCCCCGTAGACAGCGACGAATGCAGGAATATCAGGGATATATCGAATATCATAAGGCGCGCCGACTGCGAGGACGGCCGCTTTTTGCTCTGCTTTTCGAAGCTGATTCCATACCTTGCGCACCGCATCTCGCTGCTTCTTATCCGTGTTCAGATTCCTTGTTACGAGGAGGATCGAATCCGATGCTCCGATCTGCTGCTGCTGTGCGGCTGTTAATCCGCCTGTGATAGGAAGGGTTACAATTTTCTTGAATCGTGCCTGTCCTTCCTTCGCAATAATCGCACTAAACTGTCGCTGCATTTCTGGCAGTAAAGCCGATGGACCTAGAATGTACAACGAAGTGTTTGCATCAATCGTGAAAGGCAATAGATGATCTTGATTCATGAGCAGTGTCGCAGCATACTCCGCAATCACAAGCTCTGTCTGCCTTGCTTCTTGGTCTTGCATCGCTTTTTGGGCTAGACGGAATTGATCAACATAGGAGGTTGGCTTATGGGCTTCTAGCAAGCCGTACTTTTGTTTCAATTTCAAGATTCGCTCCACACTAGCATTGATACGATCCTCTGTAATTACGCCCTGCTTTACCGCGTCTGTTAGCCATTTGACGGAGGCATCAGGATTCGGTGGCATCAATAACAAATCAACCCCAGCCTGAACCGCCTGCAGTATAGCCTCCTTTTCACCGAAGTTCGATGATATGGCTTGCATCTCTAAGGAATCAGTTACAATTACGCCTTCAAAACCAAGCTCTTCTCGAAGAATCTTGGTTAGAAACGTATGCGATAATGTCGCAGGAATGTGAACTTTTGCGCCGTCTTTTTTCGAAATAACCGTCTTCTTCTCAATCTTCGGGAATGTAATATGTGCTGTCATCATCATATCCACGCCTTGATTCATCGCCTCACGAAATGGAACAAGCTCTACTTGGTCTAGACGATCTCGATCATATGGAATGGACGGCAGTCCAAGATGCGAATCCATCGATGTATCGCCATGCCCTGGGAAATGCTTCACAACGGAAGGCATCCCTACCTCTTGCAAACCTTTCACCATAGCAATCCCCATCTCGGCAACTTCTTCAGGCTCCGAGCCGAACGATCGAATGCCAATGACCGGGTTGTCGGGGTTATTATTTATATCTAATGAAGGCGCGAAGTTGAGATTGAACCCGAAGGACTCGATCTGCTCCCCGATCAATTTACCCGTCTGCTCCGCGTAGTCCGCATTCCCTGTTGCTCCTAGCGCCATATTGCCGGCAAATCGCGGCAGCCATGGGAGACGTGTCACGATACCGCCTTCCTGATCAATGGCAACCCAGATTGGCACCTTCGTCGAAGCGGATTTCAAATCCGTGATCAGCTTTACTGTCTGTTCTGCTGATTTCAGATTGCGTTGGAACAATATCACCCCGGCATATTGCTGCTTCCTAAGTTGGGATCCCGCCGTCTGATCGGCTTCGCGTTGTAGCGTGTCTAGATCGACGATCATCATTTGAGCAGCTTTTTGAGCAAGCGTCATGGACGTAAGCTGGGCTTGGATTTCAA
>Ga0102589_1004381_pt1 | contig 13336 bp, 10 predicted proteins | sample AraplaMF_Col_mLB_FD_76858 | JGI IMG/M metagenome (GOLD analysis project Ga0102589, IMG submission 76858) | Arabidopsis root microbial communities from the University of North Carolina, USA - plate scrape MF_Col_mLB | ecosystem: Host-associated > Plants > Roots > Endosphere | place: USA... | reverse complement strand
CCGGTCCGCTCTTTGCCGCCGCCAGTCCGTCCCCCACCTCCCCCTACGAGGCCGCTTGCCATGCAGAAACCCGCCGTCACCCTCATGGTCAAGGCCGCCCGCGCCGCCGGCAACGTGCTGCTGCGGCACATGAACAAGCTCGATGCGCTCAACGTGGTCGAGAAGGACCGGATGGACTATGCCAGTGAAGTCGACAGCCTGGCCGAGAAGGAGATCATCAAGGAATTCCGCCGCGCGACGCCGGACTACGCCATCCTCGGCGAGGAAAGCGGTCCGCTCGGCAACAGCGGAAATTCAAGGCAACCCACCTGGGTCATCGATCCGCTCGACGGCACCAGCAACTATCTGCACGGCATCCCGCATTTCTGCGTGTCGATCGCCCTGGTCGAGAACGGCGAGCCGGTCCATGGCGTGATCTTCGATCCGCTGCGCAACGAGCTGTTCACCACCAGCCGCGGCAGCGGTGCGACGCTCAACGATCGCAAGATCCGCATCGCCGACCGCAAGGATCTCAACGGCGCGATGCTGATCACCGGTTTCCCGCCGCGCGAGCGTGCGCGCGCCAGCGCACACCTCAAGTGCATCGACACGCTGCTGACCGAGGCCGAGGACATCCGCCGCACCGGTTCGGCCGCGCTCGACCTGGCCTACGTGGCCTGCGGTCGCGCCGATGCGTACTTCGAGGCCGGCGTGAAGCCGTGGGACATCGCCGCCGGCGCGCTGCTGGTGCGCGAGGCAGGCGGCAAGGTGGTCGACTTCCGCGGCCGCAGCACCGGGCCGATGGACACCCGCGGCCAGATGCCACGCCAGCTGGTCGCCGGCAACCTGAAGATCTGCGACGCACTGCAGAGCAAGATCGTCAATACGGGGTATGCATCGGCGTTCGACTGAGTCGCCCTGCCCTGACGTCAACGAAAGCCGCGCATTGCGCGGCTTTTTTTTGCTTTCGTCTGCGGAGCGGCGGTGTCCGCCGACTGGGGGATTGCTCCGCCCCTTAGTTCGGACATCCTGTCCGAATGCGGGGCGTGGGCCATCCATGGCCCACTGCTGCGCAATCCCCCAGCCGGCGGACACCGCTCTGGCACGTCATTGCGCGGTCTTCGATAAGAACTGAAAGGCAACGGCAACGTCCATGGGTTCCCGCCTTCGCGGGAACGACGATCGACGAAGACCGGGCAATGAAATGCCGGGGCGTCGTTCACCGCGCCGGGGATTGATCCGCAGCGGGACATGGATGTCCCGCGCCCCGCATCAGACAGGATGTCTGACTAAGGGGCGGAGCAATCCCCGGCGCGGTGGACGGCGCCGCTCCGCAGCCGGCAGGCCGTCACGGCCACAGTCAAGATGGATCCCGGCGTGCGCCGGGATGACGGGCAAAGGATGACGGGCAAAGGGTGACGGGCAAAGGGTGACGGGCAAAGGGTGACGGGCAAAGAAAAAGGCCGCGCAGTGCGCGGCCTTTTCCGTCGAACCCACCGTAGCAATTACGGGCGACGAGCCAGCGCCGCCTCGTCCTTGGCCTTCGGCATCAGGTCCTGCTTGGTGACCTTCAGGAAGCCGATGGTCAACAACGGGCACGCCACGAAGATCGACGACAGCGTACCGATGATGATGCCGATCATCTGCGACTCCGCCATGCCCTGCAGCGAACCACCGCCGTACAGGTACAGCGCGAACACCGTCAGGAACGCCACGAACGACGTGATCACCGTACGCGACAGCGTCTGGTTGATCGACTTGTTGAGGATCTCCTCCGGCGACGCGCGCATCGTGCGGAAGTTCTCGCGCACGCGGTCGAACACCACGATCGTATCGTTGATCGAGAAGCCCATCACCGACAGCACGCCGGCGAGCACGGTGAGGTCGAACTCGTGTCCACTGAGCGCGAACCAGCCCGTCACCACCACCACGTCGTGCAGCGTGGTCAACACCGCCGCGATCGCGAACTTCTTCTCGAAGCGGAACGAAATGTAGATCAGGAAGCCCACGACCACGAAAATCAGCGCCCACAGGCCGTTGATCGCAAGGTCCTTGCCGACCTGCGGACCCACCACCTCGCTGCGCAGCACCTTGCCCGGGTTGCCCTCGAAGGCCAGCGCGTTCTGCACGTCGCTGGCCGTCGTGTCTTCCTTGTTCTCGGCGCCGGCCGCGGCCTGCTTGGGCTGCAGGCGGATCAGCAGATCGTTGCCGCTGCCGAAAGACTGCACCTGCGCACCCTCGTAGCCGGCACGGTCGAGGCGCTCGCGGACGTCATCGACGTCGACGGGCTTCTCGAAACGCATTTCGGTGACGGCACCGCCGGTGAAGTCCAGGGCGAAGTTGAAGCCCTTGATCGCCATGCCGCCGACGGCCACCAGCAGCATCGCCAGGGCAATGCCCAGCGACAACCAGCGCAGGCGGATGAAATTGATGTTGCTGTCGTAGGGGAAGACGTTGAACGGTTTCATTTGCGTGATCTTCCCGTCAGATCCAGATCGTCTTGATCTTGCGGCGACCGCCGTAGATCAGCGTGGCAATGGCGCGCGACACGCCCACCGCGGTGTACATCGAGGTCGCGATACCCACGATCAGCGACACCGCGAAGCCCTTCACCGGACCGGTGCCGAAGGCGAACAGGGCGACACCGGCGAGGATGGCGGTGAGGTTGGCGTCGGCGATGGTGCCCGATGCGCGCTCGTAGCCTTCGGCGATGGCGGTCTGCGGTGGCAACCCCAGCCTGAGCTCTTCGCGTATGCGTTCGTTGATCAGCACGTTCGCGTCGACCGACATGCCTACCGTCAGCGCGATACCGGCCAGGCCAGGCAGTGTCAGCGTCGCGCCGAACAGCGACATCACCGCGATCAGCATCAGCATGTTCAGCAGCAGCGCCAGGCAGGTGATGATGCCGAACACGCGGTAGTAGAACAGGAAGAAGACCAGGGCGAAGGCGAACGAATAGGCGACCGCGGTCAGGCCGCGCTCGATGTTCTCGCGACCCAGGCTCGGGCCGACGATGCGCTCTTCGATGAAGTCCATCGGTGCGGCCAGCGAACCCGAACGCAGCAGCAGGGCCAGGTCGGCGGCTTCCTTGGAGCTGTCCAGGCCGGTGGTCTGGAACTCCTTGCCGAACACGCCGTTGATGTTGGCCACCGAGATCACTTCTTCATTGATCTTGGTCGTGCGGATTTCCTTGCCGTCGACCACGCGCACCTCGGGGATGCGCTCGATGTAGACCACGGCCATCGGCTTGCCGACGTGCTCGGTGGTGTAGTCGAACATGCGCTGGCCGCCGACGCCGTTCAGGCGCACCGAGACCGCCGGGGTGCCGGTCTGCGGGTCCATCATCGAGGTCGCGCCGACCAGCTGGTCGCCCGACGCGATCACGCGCTTGTTGAGCAGCACCGGCATCGGCTTGCCGTCCGGGCCAAGCTCACGGCGGTAATAGACGCGGGCTTCCGGCGGCACGTTGCCGCTGGAGACGGCGTCGTAGGCATTGCCCTCGACCACGCCGCGATACTCGAGCGTCGCGGTGGCACCGAGGATGCGCTTGGCCTGCGCGGTGTCCTGCACGCCCGGCAGCTGCACGACGATGCGGTCGCTGCCTTGGCGCTGGATGATCGGTTCGGACACGCCCAGCGCGTTGATGCGGTTGCGCAGGGTGCCGACGTTCTGTTCGATCGCCTCCACCGCCATGCGCTGCATCTCGGCTTCGGAGATCTGCACGGTCAGGGTGTTGCCCTTCACGTCGAGCAGCAGGTTCGGCTGGCTCTTGGCGACCTCCGCGCGTGCCTTCTCGGCATCGGCGGGGCTGGGCAGGGTCGCGATGATGGTGTTGCCGCCGCGGCGTTCGACCGACTCGTAACGCACGCGACCGTCGCGCAGGCTCACGCGCACGTCTTCGGCGGTGGCGTCCATGCGCTTGTCGAGGGCGGCCTTCTGGTCGACCTGCATCAGGAAGTGCACGCCGCCCTGGAGGTCCAGGCCCAGCAGCATCGGCTTGGCGCCGATCTTCTCGAGCCAGTTCGGCACGGTCGAGGCCAGGTTCAGCGCAACCACGTAGTTGCTGCCGAGCTTGTCGCGCAGGACGTCGTTGGCCTTGATCTGCTGGTCAGGGTTGTTCAGGCGCACGAGCAGGTTGCCGTTGTCGAGTTCGACCGACTTGGGCGTGACGCCCGCCTGCTTGAGCGTGGTGCTGATCTGGGCGCTGAGCGCCGGATCGACCTTGGCGCCGCGGCTGGCCGTGACCTGCACGGAGGGATCCTGCGGATAGATGTTCGGCAACGCATACAGCGCGCTGAGCAACAGAACGATCAGGATGACGAAGTATTTCCAGCGCGGGTAAGTCAGCATCTAGGGCCCCTGCGGCGGCCACCCCGGCCGCCGTATGTCAAATTCTTCTGGAGACGGCTTACGCCGACTTCAAGGTGCCCTTCGGCAGCACGTTGGCGATGGCGCCCTTCTGCACGCGGATGCGCACGTTGTCGGCGATCTCGACGGTGATGAAGTTCTCGCCGATGTCGCTCACGGTGCCGGCGATGCCGCCGTTGGTAAGGACTTCGTCGCCCTTGGCCAGCTTCTCGAGCATCGCGCGGTGCTCCTTCTGGCGCTTCATCTGCGGACGGATCATCAGGAAGTACATGACGCCGATCAGCAGGATCGGGAACAGCAGCGACATGCCGAAGCCGGTGCCGCCGGCCGGAGCGGCCGCCTGGGCATAGGCCGGGGATACCACGAGATCAAGCAGGTTCATGGAGATTGTCCTGGATCGAAAAATAGCGGGGGATTATGCCACGGGGCGGGGCCCTGCCCCGCGACCCCTCCCCCTCTCCCTGGCCGCCTGCGGCGGCCGTCCCTCTCCCACAAGGGGAGAGGGCGAGCGGTTCCCTTCTCCCCTTGTGGGAGAAGGTGCCCCGAAGGGGCGGATGAGGGGTGGGGCCTGCCCTAAGCCGGCTCGGCAGCCCGTGCGGCGTAGAAAGACTCCCGGAAGGCCGAAAAGGTTCCCCGGGCGATGGCGTCGCGCATCTGCGCCATCAGGCGCTGGTAGTAGCGCAGGTTGTGCAGGGTGCCCAGCATCGGCGCCAGCATCTCGTTGCAGCGGTCCAGGTGGCGCAGGTAGCTGCGGCTGAAGCCGTTGCGGCAGGCGTAGCAGTCGCAGCCTTCCTCGATCGGGCGCAGGTCGCGCTCGTACTTGGCGTTGCGCACGCGGACTGTGCCGAAACTGGTGAAATAGTGGCCGTTGCGGGCGTTGCGGGTCGGCATGACGCAGTCGAACATGTCGATGCCGCGGGCGACGCCCTCGACCAGATCCTCCGGCCGTCCCACCCCCATCAGGTAGCGCGGGCGGTCGGCCGGCAGCTGCGGGCAGGTGTGCTCGAGCATGTGGTTGCGCTCGGCCTCCGGCTCGCCGACGGCGAGGCCGCCGATCGCATAGCCATCGAATCCGATCGCCTTGAGCCCTTCGGCCGAACGGTCGCGCAGCGCCGGGTGGACGCCGCCCTGGACGATGCCGAACAGCGCCGCGTCGTTTCCCTCGTGCGCCTTCTTCGAGCGTTCGGCCCAGCGCAGGCTCAGCTCCATCGACTTGCGCGCCACTTCCTCTGTGGCCGGGTAAGGCGTGCACTCGTCGAAGATCATCACCACGTCCGAGTCGAGCACCTTCTGGATGTGCATGCTCTCTTCGGGACCGAGGAAGACCTTGCTGCCATCTGTCGGCGCGGCGAAGGTCACGCCCTGCTCGGTGATCTTGCGCTTGTGCGCCAGCGAGAACACCTGGAAGCCACCGGAGTCGGTCAGGATCGGGCCGCTCCAGCGGCCAAAGCCGTGCAGGCCGCCGTGGTCGCCGATCACGTCCAGGCCCGGACGCAGGTAGAGATGGAAGGTGTTGCCGAGGATCATTTCGGCGCCGAGCTCGCGGATCTGCTCGGGCATGACGCCCTTGACCGAACCGTAGGTGCCGACCGGCATGAACGCCGGCGTCTCCACCGAGCCACGCGGGAAGGTCATGCGGCCGCGGCGGGCGGCGCCGTCGGTGGTGATGAGGTCGAAGCTCATGCGGCTCATGCGGTCGCCTCCGGCGCCGGGAACAGCAACATGGCATCCCCGTACGAGAAGAAGCGGTAGCGCGAGGCGATCGCATGGTCATAGGCGGCGAACACGCGCGCCTTGCCGGAGAAGGCGGAAACCAGCATCAGCAGGGTGCTCTCGGGCAGGTGGAAATTGGTGATCAGCGCATCGACCGATCGGATCTTGTAGCCCGGGAGGATGAACAAGCGGGTTTCGCCGGCATACGGCTGCAGTTCGCGCTCACCGGCGTCGTTGACGCGCATCGCGCTTTCCAGCGCGCGCACCACCGTCGTGCCGACCGCGATCACGCGGCCACCGGCGGCGCGCGTGCGATGGATCTGCTCGATCAGCGCGGCGCCGACATTGAGCCATTCGCTGTGCATCACGTGCTGGCCGAGGTCGTCGACGCGCACCGGCTGGAACGTCCCGGCGCCGACATGCAGGGTGACGTAGCCGAACTGCACGCCGCGCTCGCGCAACTGCTGCAGCAAGGCTTCGTCGAAGTGCAGGCCAGCGGTAGGCGCGGCCACCGCGCCGACTTCGCGCGCGAACACGGTCTGGTAACGGGTGTCGTCGTCGCTGCCGGCTTCGCGCTGGATATACGGCGGCAACGGCAGGCGGCCGGCGTGCAGCAGCCACTGCTCGAGCGACTCGGGCACGTCGAAGCGCAGGCGGTAGAACTCGCCGTCGCGGCCGAGCACTTCCGCTTCGCCGCCGGCATCGAGCAGGATTTTCGCGCCGGCTTTCGGCGACTTGCTCACGCCCAGCTGTGCGCGTACTTCGTGGCCGCCGAGCAGGCGCTCGATCAGGATCTCGACGCGTCCGCCGCTGGTCTTCTGGCCATACAGCCGCGCCGGGATCACGCGGGTGTCGTTGAACACCAGCAGGTCGCCCGGGGCGAGCAGGTCCGGCAGGTCGCGGAAGATGCGGTCCTGGAACTCAACCGTAGCGGTCGGCGGCACCACCAGCAGGCGGCTGGCCGAGCGCTCGGGCAAGGGCGCCTGCGCGATCAGCTCGGGCGGCAGGTCGTAATGGAAATCGGATTTCTTCAAGGCGGGGGACTGGCTGGCGGCTTGACTGGCCGCAGGACCGGGCATTGTAAGAGGTTCGGGCCTGGATCCCGGCGTTCGCCGGGATGACGGTCGTTACCGCTCGAACTTGGCCGACAGGATGATCGCCGAGGTGGTCCGCTCGACGCCGTCGATCGCGCCGATCCGGTCGGTCAGCTCGTCCATCGCCTCCACCGTCGGCACCACGCCCAGGGCGATCAGGTCGAACGGGCCGCTGACCGAATGCAGGGCGCGCACCTCCGGCATCCCGTGCAGGACCGCCACCACGGACGTCATCTGCTTGGGCAGCACGGTCACCATGATGTGGGCGCGGATGTGGCCACGCTCGGCCTCGTCGTGGACGCGCACGGTGTAGCCGTCGATCACGCCCTGCCGCTCCAGCCGCTCGATCCGGCTGTGGACGGTGGTGCGGGACAGCTTCAGGCGGCGGGCGATGTCCGCAGTGGAGGCCCGCGCGTTCTCGCGCAGGACCGAGAGCAGCTGCTGGTCGGCGTCGGTAATCTTCATCTCGCCCAGATTGTTCGTCGTATCGACGAGATTGTCCAGTAATTCGTACAAATCCGTACTGTCTACCGACGAATTATTCCAGATAATAGGGAGATTGCGTACTGACAGGAGAAAGACCATGGCCGTCCTCGACCGCCTCGCCCCCTTGCGCGCCCACCAGGGCCTTCGCCGCACCCAGGGCCTGGACGACGCCACGATCACCCGTTTCGCCGCCAGCCACGCCGAGCTGATCGAAGCGATCGAAGCGGCCGGCCAGGAATACCAGCGCCTGAAGGACGACTTCGCCGAGCTGCTCGACCTCGACGAGGACGCGCAGATCCACGCCGTGCTGGCCGGTTACATCAATTTCTACCCGGACGACGCAGTCAATCCGTACGTCGCCCTCGCCGCGCGCGGCCCGTGGGTGGTCACCCTCAAGGGTGCGGTGCTGCACGACTCCGGCGGCTACGGCATGCTCGGCTTCGGCCATGCGCCCAAGTCGGTGATCGCGGCGATGGCCAAGCCGCAGGCGATGGCCAACATCATGACGCCGTCGCTGTCGCAGCTGCGCTTCGATCGCGCGCTGCGAGGCGCCATTGGCGTCGCCCGCGGCGGTTGCCCGTACGAGAAGTTCCTGTGCCTGAACTCCGGTTCGGAATCGGTATCGCTGGCCTCGCGCATCGCCGACGTCAACACCAAGCTGATGACCGACCCGGGCGGCCGCCACGCCGGCCGCGCGATCAAGCGCGTGGTGGTCAAGGGCAGCTTCCATGGCCGCACCGAGCGCCCGGCGCTGTATTCGGACTCCTCGCGCAAGACCTACATGCAGCACCTGGCCAGCTTCCGCGGCGAGGACACGTTGCTGACGGTCGAGCCGTACGACGTCGACGCGCTGAAGCAGGTCTTCGCCGACGCCGACGCCAATGGCTGGTTCGTCGAGGCGATGTTCCTCGAGCCGGTGATGGGCGAAGGCGACCCGGGCCGCGGCGTGCCGCCGGCGTTCTATGCCGCCGCGCGCGAACTCACCCGCAACCACGGCTCGCTGCTGCTGGTCGACTCGATCCAGGCCGGCCTGCGCGCGCACGGCGTGCTGTCGATCGTCGACTACCCCGGCTTCGAGCAGATGGACCCGCCGGACATGGAGACCTATTCCAAGGCGCTCAATGCCGGCCAGTACCCGCTGTCGGTGCTCGCCGTCGGCAAGCGCGCGGCCGATCTCTACAAGAAGGGCCTGTACGGCAACACGATGACCAGCAACCCGCGGGCGCTCGATGTCGCCTGCGCCGTGCTCGAGCAGGTCACGCCTGCCCTGCAGCAGAACATCCGCGCCCGCGGCGTGGAAGCGTTGGAGAAGCTCGAAAAGCTCAAGGGCGAGCTTGGCGGACTGATCACCAAGGTCCAGGGCACGGGCCTGCTGTTCTCGTGTGAACTGGCGCCGCAGTTCAAGTGCTACGGCGCAGGTTCGACCGAAGAGTGGCTGCGCGAGCGCGGCATCGGCGTGATCCACGGCGGCGTCAATTCGCTGCGCTTCACGCCCACCTTCACCATCACCAGCGAGGAGATCGACCTGCTCGTGGCGATGGTGGCGAAGGCGTTGAAGGAAGGCCCGCGGGCAACGCAGGCCGTGGCCGCGTAATTCCCCGTCGGTGCCCTGCCCTCTCCCCTTGTGGGAGAGGGACGACCGCGAATGCGGTCAGGGAGAGGGCGCGGTGCAATCCCGCAGCGAAAGCGCCCTGGCGATATCCCGCCAATCAAACGCCGCCACCGCCTGGTCGTCATCGACCGCGTAGAACACACCCTGCGGAAAACGCGCGCTCGCGCTCTGGTCGAGCCACACGCCATCGGTATTGGCGGTCTTGCCGCCGGCAAACGCACCGACATGCTTCAGCGTGGCACGATCGAACACATGGAACAGGCTGCGATCCTTGAACTGGTCGGTGGCGATCCAGTAACCGCTGCCATCGGCACAGCGTGCCAGCGCCATGCCTTCCGCCTGCGCCTTGAACAGACCGGCGCCGATGTCGCGACCACGGTACTGGCCGTCGAGTCCGTACTCGCGAAGACGCGTGCCGGTGGCGACATCCTCTTCCGCCACGAGCAGGCGATCGTTGGCGACGTCGCCGAACACCGATTCGGCGATGCGGATCGCGCCAGCCTCACCGGTATCGCCAAATTTGCCCATCAGCCTCGCCTGCCAACCCCCCGGCACGCGCCGTAGCTGGTAGCGCTTGAAGCGTTCACCCAGCTGCGCCAGCGGCGGCGGCAGGTCCTCGTTCTGCGGCGACATGTAGTTGTCGCTGACGATCACCTCGTAGCTGTCCTTCTGCGCGCGCACCCACAGCCCATACGGCTGCTTGAGATCCTCGCCGCCGAACACGAGCAGCGGTTTGAGGTCGGGCAGCTGGAACATCTGCACGCGGTGGTTGTCGCGCTCGACCACCAGTGCGTAGTTGTCGATCACGGCAATGCCGTTGGGGCGCTGCAACTGCCCAAGCCCGGTGCCAGGCCCGCCGACGCTGCGGACGGACGTGCCGCTGTCGCCGTCATAGACCACCAGCTTGTCGGTGGCCTTGCCGGTTGCGATCAACCAGCGCTTGCCATCGGGCGATCGCCAGCTGGCCGGCGAGTCAATGTTGTCGTCCGGCGTGGCAGCGGTGATGAACGCTTCGCTCACCACCTTGTGCAGCACGTCCGACTGGCTCAGCAGCGGATCGGCCTGCGCGGACTTCTCGTCCGGTTCCGGCGCGTGCCCCGCATCCGGCGCGGTCGTGGCGCAGGCAGTGAGCATGGAGATGAGTGCCAGCGTGGCCAGTCGTGACGTCACGGTTCCCCCGAAAGATTGAAAGCAAACCTCGGCTTTCTACGCCGCCATTGTGACGCTTTGATTGCGGGTAGGCGCGCAGCTACTTCGCCAGGTTCCGACAAATTCCCGACATATTTCCGCCATCCCCGGCGCGTACAACTCGCGGTTTGTTTGCCGCCGTCTTGCCCACCGAATTGCATGGGGATGCAGATCGAATGAAACGAAACCTCCTGTCGCGCGCCTTGTCGCGTGCATTGTTTGTCGCAGCGCTGGCTCCGGTCAGCTTCACCGCCGCCGCCGATGACGCCGGCGGTCCGGCGCCGGACCCGAAGCAGCTCGACGCTGTCGTCGTCCAGGCCGACATCGCCTATCGCAACCGCACCGACGCCACCGCGCCGGTGCTGTCCTACGACCTGGAATACTTCCAGCGCTTCGAGCCGCTGACGGTCGGCGACATGCTCAAGCGCGTGCCCAGCGTCGCCTTCGTCTCCGATGTGCTGGAGTACGACGGCGCACAGCTGCGCGGCCTCGATCCGGGCTACACGCAGATCCTGATCAATGGCAAGAAGGTGCCTGGCGCCGGCAACGACCGCTCGTTCTTCGTCGACCGCATCCCGGCCGAACTGGTCGAGCGCATCGAAATCGTGCGCAGCGCCAGCGCCAATCGCTCCGGCGACGCCGTGGCGGGCGCACTCAACATCGTCCTGCGCGACGCCTACGAGTTCGACGGCAGCTATATCCGCGGCGGCGTCATGCACTTCGACAACGGCAAGTACAAGAACACTTACGGCGCGGTCAGCAGCGGCGAGGTCGGCGGCGGTCGCCTGCTCGGTGGATTCAATGTGCAGGGTCGGTACAACCCCAAGGTCAAACGCAGCGAGCGCTTCGAGGAACCCGATGGCGACTTCGTGAACCGCGAGGACCAGGACGACACCCGCGACGGCACCGACTATTCGGCCAACCTGTCCTACACCCACGACATCGGCAGCGGCCGCCTGTCGCTGGACGGCTTCTACGTGCGGACCGACCGCGACGAGAAAGAGCACTCGCTGGAGTACAACGACCCGGCCAGCACCAGTCGCGACAACCTGTTGTCGGTCAACGACCAGCTCGAGAACATCAAGCAGGACAACTGGTCGTTTGGCGCCAACTACGAGTTCGACATGCTCGGCGGCCGCACCGAGTTCGACCTCGACTACTCACGCTTCGACGACGACACCGTGTCGACGGAGGAAGAGAGCAAGTTCGACGACGAGGACACGCCGCCGTCGTTCGATGTCCGCGAAGGCACGCACACGCTGAGCGACATCCGTGACGACGAGCTCGGCTTCAAGGCCGCGCACAAGCGCGATGTCGGCAACGCCAGGCTCGAGTTCGGCGTCGACTATCTCGACAAACAGCGCGACACGGGCCTGCAGATCGCTGAGGTGGAATCGGATGACGAGGACGTCGCCCTGCCGGCCTATGACGACTTCGAAGGCATGGCCAGCCGCATCGACGAGACCCGCGTCGATCCCTACCTGATGTTCTCGGGAGCGTCCGGCGCGATCGCCTGGGAGGCCGGCCTGCGCTACGAGACCACGGACATCGACGTCCGTGCCGACGACACCGCCGTCTCCAACGACTACTCGACGCTGCTGCCGTCCGCCCACCTGAAGTGGGACGTGACCGCCGACGACCGCATCAGCCTGTCGCTGGCGCGCACGGTGCGCCGCCCCAACTTCGACCAGATCCTGCCGTTGACGCTGGAGGAAGAGCTCGGCGACAACGACTTCACCGGCAACCCGTTGCTAGAGCCCGAACGCGCCTGGGGCCTGGACCTGGGCTATGAGCGTCGTCTGGGCCAGCGCGGCGTGTTCGGCGTGAACGCGTTCTACCGCGACATCCAGGACCTGATCGAGACGGTCAACACCGGCGAGCCGAGCGCGACCGCGCTGGGCGACTTCGAGGACGAGGTCGAAGAGTTCCTCGACGAGAATCCGGGCGCCGACGAGAACACCCCGGGCTACCCGCAGTTCGATCCGGACAGCTTCGTCTACACCGCCCGCAACGTTGGCGACGGCTACGTCTACGGCATCGAGTTCGACCTGTCGACGCCGCTGACCGTGTTCGACCTGCCGGACACCGGCGTGTTCGTGAACTACTCGTGGCTGGACAGCTCGGTCGACGACGAGTTCGGCGAGCGCCGTTTCAACAACCAGGCCAAGTACGTCTACAACGTCGGCTTCATCCAGAACATCCCGGAATGGGGGGTCTCGTTTGGCGCCAGCTACCGTCGCCAGGGACAGGCCTACTCGCGGATCGTCAGCGAGGAAGTCACCACGACTTACGATGGCGACCTGGAAGCGTTCGTCGAGAAGCGGTTCGGTGATCGCATGTCGGTGCGCCTGACCGGGTCGAACCTGCTGGATGCCTCCAAGGATGAAGCGTTCAACAAGTTCGACAATGCCGCGGACCAGATCGATCGTGATTTTGACGAGTATGAGTTGGAGCGCGAGAGTTCGGGGCCGGTTTATCAGCTGATTGCGCGTTATTCGTTCTGAGTTGCATCGCGCCCCGGGTGCGCTGCGCTTACCCGGGCTACGCACCACACGTAGCCCGGGTAAGGCCGCAGGCCACACCCGGCGTCGCGACACACGTAGCCCGGGTAAGGCCGCAGGCCGCACCCGGGTCGCGTGCGCGCATCTACATCCGCGCAAGCACCAGATGCGAATGCATCGGCACCACGACGTGCCCGTCGTACATCTGCTCCCTGATCGCCCCCGCCAGCCGCGACTGCGCTGCCTCGGTCAAGTCCGCGCGCGCCCTGGCGTCAAGGTGTTGCGTGGCTGGCACCGCCGCCGCGATGACATCCACCTCCATCGCGACAAAACTCTCCGGGTCCGGAAACACCGCCGGCATCGACCGCGCCTGGATGGAGATATCGCGAAACCCG
>Ga0102589_1004373_pt1 | contig 13376 bp, 14 predicted proteins | sample AraplaMF_Col_mLB_FD_76858 | JGI IMG/M metagenome (GOLD analysis project Ga0102589, IMG submission 76858) | Arabidopsis root microbial communities from the University of North Carolina, USA - plate scrape MF_Col_mLB | ecosystem: Host-associated > Plants > Roots > Endosphere | place: USA... | reverse complement strand
AAGTGGCTAAACGCGGCGGACTGTAAATCCGCTCCTTAGGGTTCGGCGGTTCGAATCCGTCCCCCTCCACCAGTTTTAATTTTATAGGGGCATAGTTCAACGGTAGAATAGAGGTCTCCAAAACCTTTGGTGTGGGTTCGATTCCTACTGCCCCTGCCAATTAATTTTATGGCGATTGTGGCGAAGTGGTTAACGCACCGGATTGTGGTTCCGGCATTCGTGGGTTCGATTCCCATCAGTCGCCCCATTTTCAATAAAATTAATAAATACAATAATATAACGGCGATTGTGGCGAAGTGGTTAACGCACCGGATTGTGGTTCCGGCATTCGTGGGTTCGATTCCCATCAGTCGCCCCATTTTTGGGGTATAGCCAAGCGGTAAGGCAACGGATTTTGATTCCGTCATGCCTAGGTTCGAATCCTAGTACCCCAGCCATTTTTGCGGAAGTAGTTCAGTGGTAGAACACCACCTTGCCAAGGTGGGGGTCGCGAGTTCGAACCTCGTCTTCCGCTCCAATTATTAAGGCGGCATAGCCAAGTGGTAAGGCACAGGTCTGCAACACCTTTATCACCGGTTCAAATCCGGTTGCCGCCTCCATAATTTATTACTCAATCGGTTTATCCGATTTTTTTTATCTCCATTGTGCCGGTGTGGCGGAATTGGCAGACGCGCACGACTCAAAATCGTGTTCCTTTGGAGTGTCGGTTCGACCCCGACCACCGGTATCCTATTTAGTAAAGAATCCTTGATATACAGGGGTTCTTTTTTTATTGTAGTAAATTTGTAGAAAGCAATTAAGATCCACTGAAAATCTATTTTTTGAGTGGATTTTTTTATACACACCAAGGATTGTTTATACACAGTAAAAATTTATAACGATATTTGTCTAAAACTCTTTTATATCATATAGGTACTTAAAACTTCAAATAAATTGATTATCAAAGTATGTTCGAAAACCAGCAAAGAATGATTTGTATACTTATTTAAAGAGTGATAAGTTAATAACTATTAAAGGAGATATATTTAAACCTAGATTTTTTTCAAATGGTGAAAAGAATAAGAATGTCAGCGCTAAACTGGACGAAATTAAATAAATTATGCAGATTTGGTGGGTGTTAAGCATTACAATGTTTGATAAGTCGAAATATCTGAAAATTATAAATTAATGTTCTGGTTATTTAAAAAAATGAAGTATATGTTGATAAACGAAAAATCTTGTAAATACTTTAGATGAATTATTAAATGAATATTTGAAATTTTGTTTCAAATTGTACTATGGAACCTATAAAATAGGTTGTTAGACATATCTAAGTACTTAAGAAGATTTACAAATGATTAAAGGATTTTAAGATTTTTTTTTAAAATATGAATGTGCAAATTAAAAACATAATGGGGTGTGTACATGAAGGAAAAAGATGACAAGAAGGGTGATGGAAAAAATGATTATTATGCAGAAGCTTCAAGATTTACACTTGCAGTTTTACTTGTAGTTTTATTGATTTGGGCAATATATGATTGGGTTATAAATGATAAAAGTGGTGGCTTTCAATGGGTATTGATAGCAGGTACAGTTATAGTTCTTGGAGTAACGAGGCGTTATTTAATAAGAAAAGGTAATAAAAAGTAGATAGAAGGTAATTTGAATTATCACATTTTGAAATAGGATTAATTAGTAGAAATTAAAATAACATGAGGTGATGAAATGAAAAATCAAAAAAAAATGATGGCGAGTGTGTTGTCTTCAGCTTTATTTGTTGCTGCTCCAATAAATATTATTAATCCTACTAATACTTTTGCAACTGGACATGTTTCAGAAAGTAGTACGGATGAGTTTAAAGTGGAAAATTCAATAATAACAGAAGATACACAAAGTTTTAGTTTAGTTTCCTCTGATGTCGTTATAGATTTTGATATTAAATACGAGAATGATAATGTAACAGTTAAAACTATTACTAATGATATGGAAGCACATAGTTTCACTTATAATAAATCTGATGATTTTGCTATTATTGATGGAGAAATAATGGAGCTTGAATTTTATGAATTTATTGATTCTAATTTAGTAGTTAGTGAATTGGATGAGTCTTTATCTCCCATCAATTCTACACGTTCAACAAAAAAGCTAGATGATACGCCTGTTTATGTAACATCAAGTAATATTTCGTTTTCAAAAGAAGTTTCATCTATTGGAAATACAGTCACGGTTATTGGAGGAGTTATCGCAGTTGCGTCTCTAATGGGTGTCACAATTCCTAAAAAGGTAATTGAGAAGAAAGTTGCAGATTGGGCAAGCGTTGCTGGCCTTGCTACATATTTTACAATTAAAACTTTTTCAGGTTCATTTACTTATGATCTATATAGAACAAAAGATAAGTTTGATACAGGGTATGGTGGTACCTCAAAACAATATAAGTTTCGTTATCAAAATATGAAAATAAAGGGTTCTCTATGGAAATATTCCATAGAGATAAAATTTTCGGAAATTGGAAATTGGTGGTGGCAATCTAAACCTTACTTATAACCCCAAAATTAAAAATGGCTTTATAGCAGCTCAGGCTACGTTTAATTAAGATTCGGTGGTATGAGAGGTCGGGGAATAGCCACTACCTCACCTTAATTTTCCAAATTGCTAAGTTCCCTTTTGAGAAAAAAGTCAAAGTAGCTGAAGAAGTTATTAATATTTTTAGAAAGTTTTTGAAGGTTCTTCTTAAATTTAAAAGCTTCGTTAGGTTCCTTAAATCTTTCATTGTTTGGAACTTTACATTTGTTTGAGTTTTCCCTTTTCCTGAAATAGAAAAATAATTAAAGATAATAAGGCCCGCTCAGCTGAAAAGCAGAGTGGGTTATTTTCGTAGTAGTAATGGTTAAATTATTATAGGAAAAGACATAATGCCTGTAAAGTAGTAATTACGATAAATGGAGAGGGTATGAGCATGAACAGACATTTCTTTATTGCAGTTCCACTTCCTTCAGACATAAAAGCAGCTCTTCATGTGAGATGTGAAAAAATGAAAACAGACGTTCATTTTAAACGATGGGTTCATCAGGAAGATTATCACATTACTTTGGCTTTTTTAGGTCATGCGGATGAAGAGAAATTACAGGCTGTAATGAATGAAGTGAGGGGAAATCTTCTGAATGTTTCTCCATTCGAATTAACAATTCAGGGGTTCGATACTTTTGGGAGAAAAGAGTATCCAAGAATTTTATGGGCCAATCTGCTTGAGTCAAAGCAACTAAATGTTGTGCAAGAAATAGTATACCGAGATTGTATAAAGACTGGATTTGAATTAGATAAGAAGCCCTTTGTCCCCCATATAACTGTTGCAAGAAAGTGGGATGAAGCATGCGGGAAAATTCCGTCAGAGGCATTGATGGAAGATAATTTTCATCTACCTAAATTTCTAGTAGAAGAAGTGGTTTTGTACGAATCAAAAATTGAAGAAACCCCAAAATATTATAAAAAGGCGGTCATTCGTTTAGAGGGCCAATAGATCTGTCAAAAGCCTGCTACATTACAAAAAGCTCGTAAACCTAAAAAAGAAAAGGTTTATGAGCTTTTTTTTGTTAAAAACATCTCATAATTAATAATTAGTTCATCTTCCGTTCATTTAAGGATTTTATGCTAAAGATGCAAAAAGGAATGGAGGAGTTAACGATGAATCTTGCGTGGAAAGAAATTAAGAAAAATAAAGTAAGATTTTTAATATTAGGGTCAATTGTTTTTTTAGTTAGTTTATTAACTTTTATTATTTCTGGTTTGGCGAACGGATTGTCTCAAGATAATGCCGCTCTAATTAAGGACTTACCACAAGGTCAATTTTATATGAATGAGGACGCAGATCAAACGTATAATCTGTCAAAAATAGATAGCAGTACACAAAATGAAGTATTGAGCAAAGAAAAAGATGCAGTAGCTTTTTCATTACAAATGGGCTTTTTAAATGATCAGGATAATAAGCAGCAAAGCGTTGCCTTTGTTACATCGACCGATTCAGCGTTATTTGAAAATGTGAAACATGAGGAAGTCATATTAGACAGCTCAATGAAAGATAAAGGAATTAAAGTAGGAGATACATTAACGAATAATCAATTTAGTGGCAAGTTTGTAGTAAAGGGATTTGTCGACCAAAAGAAATATAGTCATGCACCTGTTGCCTATATTAATAAAGAGGATTATAAAGAAATTTACCGTGTGGATGAAATGCAGATGATTTTCGTACCAGACGGAGATTCTTCAAAAGAATTTGCTGGATTAGAATCATTTTCAAATAAAGAATTTCTTAACACAATCCCAAGCTATAACGCAGAACAAATGTCTTTAAATATGATTGTTTGGTTTCTAGTAGTCATTAGTGGGATGTTGTTCGCCATCTTCTTCTATATGATGAATGTCCAAAAAATCGGCTTATACGGAATTTTAAAGGCGATTGGTTTGAAAACAAGCAAGTTATTCAAAATGATATGGACACAGATGGCCATCATTACAGTTATTTCACTTGTTTTATCTGTAACCTTTAGCCAGGCCTTTAATCTGATAGCGCCAAAAGGAATGCCCTTCACTTTAACGATTGCGACAACAACGCAATTATCGATCGTATTCCTAGTTATTGGATTTGTAGGCGCTACAATTTCAGCAATCCAAATTAAAAAAATTGAACCATTACAAGCGATACAGCAAGGAGAGGCTTAATATGACTTTATTTAAAATCGATGAAGTTAGAAAAACGTTTACGAATGGCGAGGTAGAGGAGGAAATACTTAAAGGGATAGATCTTTCATTAAAAGAAGGAGAAATCACTGCATTGGTAGGTGCATCTGGTTCCGGTAAAAGTACGCTTTTGACAATTGCTGCAGGTCTTCAGCCTGCAACAGATGGATATGTTATATTTGAAGGGAAAAACCTGTCTATTATGAACGTTGAAGAGGTTCGAAAAGTACGAGCAAGTGAATTTGGCTTTGTCTTTCAATTTGCACACCTTGTACCTTTTCTTACAGTAGAGGAACAACTTCTACTAATGCTTGATGTTTCTGAATCAAAATTAAAGAAACAGGAACAAAAACATGAAGTTGATCGATTACTAAAATTAGTAGGGATGGACCATCGGAAAAATTTTTATCCTTCTTCATTGTCAGGAGGGGAGAAACAACGTGTTGCCATTGCCCGTGCAATCATTCATAAACCGAAAATTCTATTCGCAGATGAACCAACTGCAAGCTTAGATTCGCAACGATCAAAAGAGGTTATGTTATTAATTAAGGAATTAACTAAAACGTTAAACATTACAACTTTAATGGTGACCCATGATGAAGAGATGCTTGCTTATACGGATCGTATTATAAAAATGAGCGATGGTGTCATTTTGCAAGATGTTATTTAGATCGAGTAGTAGAAAGCCACAACCACAGCTTTTGATGGTTGTGGTATTTTTTTGAATCAATGGATGATTTCAGTCTAGGCGCAAATTACGAAATATTTTTAAAAGCCTAGTGTTAAGTTACCAAATCGATAAACGAAAGCAGCATATTGTAGAAGGAAAGGAGGAGGTGATTTGAGATGACGTTTGTTATTGCCTTAATAATTGTATTAGTAGGGTTAATAGCGGGATTCCAATTAAGCGAAGAACGGTCGGAAAAAGGGAGATATATCATTTGGGGTATCATTATAATGATTGCGTTTGCACCATTTTTATCATATGTAATTGGCGTATTGTATGGAGTTTTGGTTAGAAATAGTTGGGCAGCATCGATTATGATGGTTTTATTTCCTATAATTTTTATCATAGGTCTTATTATTTTATTCTTAGGTATTTATAAAAATGAAGAAGAGCATAATAACTAGCTACTTGTCTCTTAAAAGGGGTTAATTCGTTCAGTGTTTTTGTTATCTAAATTATAAAGGTAAAAAGCCGCGAGACTCCTAGAATTGTTTTTACGATGTAGTGTAAATGAAAATATAGCGAAGGATACATATGCCTTCGTGTTCAAGATTCTATTTTTTGCACTGACGGCGGCAGAAAAGCATAGCGGTTTTTTACCATCTGGAAGAAATCTTTTATGTTAAATACTTATGTTAATCGAGCTTTTCGGCTTACTTTACAAACCATTCTCATTAATGCCTTGTGTAACGAAGGGAAGATTGTAAAGACAACATCCATTGTTTTACGCAATGGCATAGGACAAATAATAGGCTTATTTTTGTGCACGCCTGCAATAGCAATTTTCGCTAGTTGCTGTGGAGACATCATTTTTTGTTTTTTCAATTGTTTGGACATCGCCGACTTATCAATATTAATAGTTGTTGCTTTATCAAAAATAGGCGTATCAACAAAAGTCGGACAAAGGGTACTTACCTTGATGCCAAATTCCTCAGCTTCATAGTGTAGTGATGTTGTTAGGCCCACAACAGCGTGCTTCGTAGTTGAGTATGCAGCTGATATAGGAGATGGTCCCAACCCTGCAGCTGATGATGTATTGATGATATGTCCAAAACCTTGTTCCTTCATGATTTGATACCCAACTTGTGTACCATAAACAATGCCCCATAAATTAATATCCACAATGTCTTTCCAATCGTCAATTGACATATCATAAATTTCACCATACATAGCTATACCAGCATTATTGAACAAATAATCTAATCGTTGAAATTCCTCATATACATTTGTAATGACATGTTCAACATTTTCGAAATCGCTTACGTTTAATTCAACAAATCGAGCATTTGAAGTATCTTTATTTAGTTCTGCCTCTAGAAGACGTCCATCATGCTCGTTAATATCTGCAATAATGACAAATACATGTCGACCTACTAACTCTTTGCAGATAGCCTTCCCTATACCTGATACACCGCCTGTAACAATCGCAACCTTTCTCATGATCATCACCTCTCATATGAAATCCTTAATGGACAGGGTCTTCCTGCAATTGAAGTCGTTTAATGATAGCTGAGTATTCTTCGACGACAAGCTCTGCTCCTTTACTATTTAAATGAATGCCATCCAATGTTAAATGTAGCCCTCTCTTTTTGGATAATCGATCAATCCGCAAAGGGTTTTTATACAACAGTACATCTTTCATCACTCGCATAACATTTGTGTTCACATATCCCGAACTTGTAACATGTTTTAATTGATGTTCAAAAACCACTTGCATATTTAAAAAGCTAACATTTTCATATTTAGAAGAAATGGAATGAATAATGGAGGAGAGCTCTTTTAATTCCATATTGGGAGTATTTTTTATTTCCTCTCCTATTAAAGCTGGTGTTACTAAAACTACATGTTTAGAGGAGGCTAAAATTATTTCTAAAATATTTGCGTAGTAATCTTTAAACTCATGATGATCTTTTGAAACCGGTTGTGCCTGCACTTTCAAAAGTTTAGTGTAGACATCATTGACACCAATCCAAAGAAAGCTAAGGTCATAAAAAGTAGCTAGCTTCGATTTTTCTAAGCGAGTGTGTAAGCTTTTCACTGTCTCACCTGGTTTACCGAGATTATCAAATTCTATATGTTGATGTTTAGCTCTTAATCGTTTGAAAAATGAAACCCCTGGTCGACCTTCTGTTAAGCTGTCTCCGATACATGCAATTTTCATTTTTATCCCACCTTTTTTATTTCTCTTAAAAAAATGGTAACTGCCTGATTAAAGAGTGATTCTAGTGCTTTAAACTCCTGCGTATTTGTTAGCTGACATAAACCTCCTAGCCATGTGCCTAGTAGAACTGTCCACTCATCGATATTGCCATTAACAAATTCTCCTCGATCAATGCCTTCTTGAAGGATCGCACGATAAGCACCCATTGGTATAACCGCTAAATTGTATAACTGTTCCACTGATTCAGGGCTCGATTTTGGATTGGAAGCTAGTTCTTGCCCGGATCTTAATAAAGGTGTTTGGTAATGATAGAGAACATGCATGGCCATGCCATATAGTTTCTCAGCTGCCGTGGAGTAGATACACTCTTTTTGAAGCCATTTGTTGTGCCAATCTTGCATTGTTTGTTGTGCTAGAAGTACAAAAAGCTTTTCTTTGTTTTCAAAATGGTAATAAATATGTCCCTTGCTGTAGCCTGAAGCGGTTGAAATATCTCCGACTGATGTTTGATTATAACCCTTTTGAGAAAACAAACTAACTGCATGTTCCATAATTTCAACTTTTGCTTTCTCGCTATCATAACGTCTTTTATTCAATGATTTACCCCTTTATAAGATTTGAACGGTCGTTCTAATTGTATTATACAATATTTTACTATTAGAAGAATGGTTAAATACCTAAGTCATCAAGTTTTAACAATTGCTACTGACAGAGCCTGCTATAAAAGTTTCTTACCATTTAAGCTAAGACATAATTCGATTTGGGGGAATATATGGGGAGAGTAGCTGGGTTTGAATTAAATAGTCAGGAGCCAGAAAAAGCTACTGCGTTTTATGCCAAGGTTTTGGTTGGGAGGTAGCTGCACCTAATTGGGAATATTGGGGCGTAACAACTGGGGATGATCATAAATCAGGGGTTAACGGCGGTATTTCGAAGGGGCCACATGACTATCCTTTTGGAACACCTTGCCTATATGGTAGACCCAACTGGACTAGGCTTTGGCATGATTCAAAACAAATAACCTGACAAGTCTCTGCAATGGATTGTGGGGGATTTTTTGTTAATAAATAGAATTGTAAATAATATCTAAAAAAGTATATTATAAATAGTAGAGAAAGGGAGGGAAAGACATGAAAAAAATATTGAAAATAGTATGTGCGTTATTATTAACTGTATGGTTAATACCGTTTCAAAGTGCGCAGGCAGCGGGCTTCAAAGACGTGTCCAAGGATAATACATTGATAACGGAAATTGATTACTTAGTAGAAAAAGGAGTTATTTATGGCTATCCTGATAATTTATTTAAACCAGATATCAATGTAACGAGAGCGCAAGTAGCTGCCATGCTAACACGTGCTCTAGGATTGCAAACGACGAATGTCAAAGATCCAAAGTATCGAGATGTACCTATTACACATCCCTATTATAAAGAAATTGCGGCAGCGCAAAATGCTGGCATTTTCCTTTCGGCACAGAAATTTAATCCAGATGCAACTCTTTCAAGAGGGCACATGGCAATTGTGCTGCAAAGAGCATTTAAATTCAAAGGGTCTGGGGTAAGCTATTTTACAGATGTTTCACCTAAGACAAGTGGCTATAAGGAAATCTCATTAATTGCTAATAATAATATAACAAGAGGATATGATGATGGTTCATTTAGGCCCAATTTACCTTTAACGCGAGCACATTTTTCAGCATTTTTAGCTCGTGCATTAACGCTATCGAATCCGAATCTATTAAAAGATAAAGCGTATGACTACACGTATTCGTATTATTCGTTGAAAGACAAAAAACAGTATACATTAAAATATCAGTATAGTCATTATGACGATAAGAATGATGTGTGGGCAGTAAGCGATTTGAATTCTAATAAGGTATTTAATAGTGAGCTTTTATTTAGCGATGGTGAGGTTTATGGTCAAGGTGTTGACCGTGATTATGATTTATTTTACGATTTATTTTTCGGATTACCCCTTAGAATTGGCGTGATTCAACATGAGGATGATGACGGGATAATTTCAGGAGTCCGTCTTACTGTTAAAGCAACGGATAGCACTATCCAAGCAGGTGGTGTCAAATATAATAATGTAATTGTTCTAGAAGAAAAGTCCATATATAGTGATGGGGTTTCAACTTATTACTTTGTCGATGGCATTGGTTTAATTAAGGAACTTTACAATGATGTTGTTGTTTATGAGTTGCTCGATCGTACAGCCAATTAAATGTTAGCCACATGAAAAGCAAGTCTCCTATTAATGAGGAGGCTTGCTTTTTGTCATGAAGCATTTAATCTAATGTAATATGAAAAAAACGATGAAGTGCTTGTCGCCAATCCTTTTCGTTATGAGTGGAATAGGTCGTTAGGGATTGTCCCTCGTATATACGAAATTCATTGTTAAGCATTGTGTGCCGTCCGCGAGGGGTACGAATCATAGCGATTTTATTTTTTTGTTTAGAAAGCCTTGGTGCAAACTTTGCATCGTTAGCGTCATCGAAAAAACTATAAAGTAAACGCCAATCATGTTTGGTTTGTTCGTACAGCATCCAACCGTTCGTTTCATCTCGCTCAATTTTATAAAGTTCATTACCTTCACGGTGTTGATGCCCAGCTATTAGTGGCACTGGTTTACAAGGAGCTACTGCACCTACCCCAACATCTGAAATATAGGATTGACCGGCGAAATGGACAAGTAATAGTTGGTGCATGGGTACATCCTCAACAGGAGTACCTGCTTCAACGTTGCGCCAAAACTGTGCATAGCGATTTGTTACAGAAAAACCAAGCTCGCGAAGTAGCCAACTAAATAAAATATTTAGTTCAAAGCAATTGCCACCACGATGTTGAATAATGATTTTTTGAAAAAGGTCAGGGATAGCGAAGGAGACGCCATATTTCAAGGCAACATCTAGGTTTTCATAAGGAATTATATGTAGATGTCTTGTTTGGAGCTGACCTAGTAGCTTAATAGATGGCTCTAAAGATCCTTGAAATTGAATAAGCTTTAAATATTGCTGTATTTGTGAATTCACCATATCCGCCTCACTCCTTATTAAATAACATAACCGAAATGGCTTAAGAATACACGTAATTATTAGTAAGAAAATAATAGAAAAATAGGTAAATAACTTGTAAAATTAAAATATTAGCTACTATAAGAATAATATTTTCTATTAGTTAAGTTAATAATAATGATTGTAAGGTAGGTATACGAATGACAAGCGAAATTAAATGCGAAATGAAATGGATAGAAGTAAATTCATACGATGAAATGAGCGAAGTAGCAGCGGATATTTTCACTAAACAATTACAAGCAAAGCCAGCAAGTATTTTAGGATTAGCAACTGGTGGTTCTCCTGTAGGGATGTATAAGGAATTAGTGAAACGCCAACAAGCTGGAAATATATCTTTTAACGACGTAATCACTTTTAACCTAGACGAATATGTAGGTCTCGATCAATCAAGTCCTGCAAGTTATTGGACATTTATGCATGAGAACTTATTCAATCATGTAGATATTAAGGAAGAAAATATACATTTACCAAATGGTAAGGCAGAGAATTTAGATGCTGAGTGTGTCGCTTACGATGCTCGAATCAAGGAAGCGGGAGGAATTGACCTTCAGCTATTAGGCATCGGTGTTAACGGACATATTGGCTTTAACGAACCAGGCACATCTTTTGAATCTCTGACAAATATTGTAGAGTTAACAGAATCTACACGTACAGAAAATGCCATCTATTTTGATGACTCTAAAGATGTACCGACGCATGCTATTACAATGGGCATTCAATCTATTATGAATGCCAAGGAAATCGTCCTAATTGCATTTGGTGAAAAAAAGCTAGAGGCAATGGAAAAATTAAAAAGTGGGATCATCACAGAAGATTTCCCAGCAAGCCAATTATTAAACCATCCAAATGTAACGATTATTTACGGCGGAACAAAATAGAATTTAAGTGATAAGCGTAGACTTTAGAAGTCTGCGCTTATTTTTTTGAATTCGAGTGAAGAGCTAAGGTGACGGATTGAAATCAGAGCGACGGAAAGAATTGTCGAAGTGACGGAAAGAAGAGCAAAGGAGACGGAAAGAAATCAGAGCGACGGAAGATAGGGTCCAAGCGACGGATAGAACCGTTGAAGCGAGGGAAAGAAGAGCCAAGGCGACGGATAGAAATTAGAGCGACGGAAGGTATGGTCCGATCGACGGAAATGAGGACGAAAGCGACGGAAAGAAGAGCCAAAGTCGTGGATAGAACCACCGAAGTCGTGGATAGAACCACCAAAGTCGTGGATAGAACCACCAAAGCGATGGATAGCCCCGCCAAAGTCAGAGCATTCACCCAGAAATTTAGATGCCATAGGCACTAGCTTCGCCATTAATCAATGCTACAATATTATCTATATGCTAGAATGAGAAAAACAATAGGAGGGGTTAGGGTGAAAAGCACCGTACCACATTTAGAGAAGGGCGATACAGTTGGTCTTGTGGCTTTATCAAGTCAAGTAAAGCCTGAAAAGCTTGGAGATGCAATAGCCTTTCTTGAAGAGTTAGGTCTTAACTATATAATTGGGGATACGATTCAGGCAAAGTACGCTTACCTGGCAGGTAGTGATGAGGAGCGTCTGGCTGACTTTCATGAGATGGTGAGAAATCCAGAGGTGAAGGCAATTTTTTGTGTTAAGGGGGGCTATGGCGCTGCTCGAATTGCGGAAAAGATTGACTATGCACTACTTGAGGAAAATCCGAAAATCTTCTGGGGCTTCTCTGATCTTACATATTTACATTGCGCGATTAACGAGTATGCTAATTTAGTGACGTTTCATGGACCGCTCCTTATGTCTGTAGATAGAATAGATGATTTATCAAAGAAAATGTTTTTACAGCTATTTTCACCGATGGAATTACAGTATACGGAGGATATTTCCCCATTAACAACGATTGCACCTGGTGTAGCTCGCGGTGAGATTATTGGTGGCAATTTACGTCGCCTCGTTAACACATTAGGTACTAGATTTGAAGTACGCACGGAAGGTCGCATTTTATTGATTGAGGAGCTTGGAGAAACTATTCCAACAATCGATTCGATGTTACAGCAATTAAAACAAGCGAGAAAGCTTGAACAATTAGCAGGTGTTATGATCGGTTCCTTTACGCAAACGGAAGCGGATGAAGCGGCACTATTCACTTTAATGAAGGACTATTTTGCGGATTTAGACATTCCCGTTGTAGCAGGCTTTAAAATTGGCCATGATTCAACGAATATTGCTATTCCATTAGGAGTAGATGCTATTTTAGATGCACAGGAAAAAGTATTGAAAATTTTACCTGGTGTGCATTAAAAGAACGCTCAGCACTATATATTGTGCTGAGCGTTCTACTGTAATGTTATTAATAAGGCTCTGCGTTATGGCCTTTATCTACAGCTGTATTAGGCGCTTTATCACCATCAATATTGCCAAGTGGCTTTGATGAAGAAGAATCATTCTGAGCTTTTTGCAACCCTTCTTTTAACAAGCGACCATACTCCTCGTCTGCTTCTTCCGCTAATGCGATCATCGCTTTTTGAATAGCACTATTACAGACTGCTAAATCACGAATTAAGTTTTCAAGCAGCTCATCTCGCTCCCACTGTTCAAAATTGCGATATGTTTCTCCAGCTTGCTTCGTATTACTTTGACGATCAATGGATTCACGAACGAGATTGCCTTCCACATGTGGTGTATGTTCCTTAGCCGTTTGGGTAGCTTCCTTTAGACCATTTAACATCGAAGGC
>Ga0102589_1004372_pt1 | contig 13379 bp, 11 predicted proteins | sample AraplaMF_Col_mLB_FD_76858 | JGI IMG/M metagenome (GOLD analysis project Ga0102589, IMG submission 76858) | Arabidopsis root microbial communities from the University of North Carolina, USA - plate scrape MF_Col_mLB | ecosystem: Host-associated > Plants > Roots > Endosphere | place: USA... | reverse complement strand
GACCTCTTCTTATTGATAAGAAGAGGTCTCTTATTTTGTATCATAAGATTACCCTTCTCATCTTCCAAACGAAACATCGTCTGCTGGATTTGGCACCGCACTGCGTACAGCCAGTTGCCGAGACATCATAGGGCCAGTCCCTCCGTCTCTCTTGATAAGAAGTTTATAGTTGTTTTAAAAATAGTCTTTCACTACTGTAATCTCTTTTTATTTAATTGTCAAATGCTATTTCAGAAAAATATATAGTGCGAAAATTCTCACATCAATTAGCTACGTCTCGTTTTAAAAACGCTGCCCAAGCTACGCCCATAAAGAAGACAAAATGCGCGACTAAGACGAAGATTGAAAATGGAATCGTCATGCCGTCAAACATCGTCTTCATTCCGTCCATATACTGCACAAAGTTTGTGTTGGCGAACAGTAAAAATTTCCCCCACCATAAACCAAACTCTGATACTAGTCCTGTTACAGCTTTTGCCCCGATACTTACGACAATAGCTAGACTTGAAGCAAGCGCGCTGTTTCTAAATAAAGACGACAGCATGAATGCGAACGTCATCATCATAAACGTTTCCATATACGCACTATCATACGTAAGCGTAATGTTTTTAAGCAGCTGCGCATCTCCTTCTAGACTGGTAAAGCCAAAGAACAATGCTCCCCATACAAACGAAAAAAGCAAATAGCTCAGTAAATAATACAAGCTAATTAAAATGAGGGTTAGGTACTTGGATGCTAAAATCGTTGAACGTCTAGCAGGACGAATTAAAAGAAGCTTAATGGTACCTGCTTCAAACTCTTTTGCAACCATTGACCCTCCAACAGCAAGAGCAAAAAATTGAACAAGAATGAGCATACCTGAACTAAATGACAGGAAGTTCAAAATGTTGTCTTCTGTTCCTGCACTGTTTGCTACTTTCTTCATTAAAAGAGCCATACAAAGAGTTAAAATACCGATTGTAATAAACGTGACTTTTGTACTTCTTTTATGAAACCATTTCATATGTTCATTTTGAATTAACTTAAGCATGGTGCTCTCCTTCCGTAACGGACATAAACGAATCTTCAAGCGTCTCATACACAGGAGTGATTCGGTAGACTAAAATATTGCTGTCCACTAATTTTTTATTCACAGCTGGAATTTGTTCTTTTACAATCGCCACGTCGATACTATGTGATCTCATCGTTACTTCAAATTCTTGTGATAAAAGATCCGCTGCTTTTTGCGCATCAGACACTTCAAATTCTACGTACATTCCTTGATCTTGACGATTTGGAGATAGATCTTGAATGGCTTTTAACTCACCGTCTTGAATAATGCCAACGCGGTCACATAGTGCTTCTACTTCTTTTAATAAGTGGCTCGCGATTAAGATTGAAATTCCTTCTTCCCTGCAAAGCGTTTGTAAATATGTACGAAATTCTCTCATTCCCGCTGGGTCTAGACCATTTGTTGGTTCGTCTAATAAAAGCAATGCAGGCTTATGTAAAATAGCTTGAGCCACTCCTAAACGCTGTCTCATCCCAAGAGAATACGTCTTCACTTTTGCATGAATGCTGTTTTCAAGCTTTACTAAAGCAATCACTTCATCCAAGCGTTCTGATGTGATCCCTTCATGCATATTCGCAAAGTGTTTTAAATTTTGATAGCCCGTCAGATAATCATAAAACTCAGGGTTTTCAATAATCGCTCCAATTGATTTCATAGCTGATGTAAACTGTTCTTTTAAAGGAAAGCCGTTAACGGTAATCGTGCCCTCTGTTTCTTTAATGAGTCCTACGACGGTACGAATTAGCGTTGTCTTTCCAGAACCATTTGGACCAAGCAATCCGAAAATCTCACCGCGCTCAACCGATAAGGATACATCATGCAAAATGGTTTTCTTCCCAATTACTTTACTGACATGATCTACTTGTAGCACTGTTTCTGTCATCATGTACATCCTTTCTTTAATTAGCAATACGCCTTCTATTGTTTCTCTTTTTTAGCTATTTGTCTACTATAACCTTATTTTTGGAAAAGTAGCCCATTCAAATCATTCGTATTATCCGCTTACATTTGATAAAATAAAACAAACTTTAGTTAGAGGAGGACTTCTACATAATGAACTTAACCGTATACCTTGCCGGGCAAATTCACGATAATTGGCGGGACGAAATTAAAAACCAAGCAGAACAATTAAACCTTCCCCTTACCTTTGTCGGTCCCATGACAGACCATGACCGCTCCGACAACATTGGAGAAGAAATTTTAGGAAAACAGCCTAACGCTGTCTTAAAAGATGAAGCTGCTTCTCAAATTAATAATTTACGTACGCAGGTGCTCCTTAAAAAATCTGATGTGGTTATTGCTTTATTTGGCGAAAAATACAAGCAGTGGAACAGCGCAATGGATGCGGCAACAGCCATTGCATTAGATAAACCGTTAATTTTGGTTCGCCCTGAAAAACTGCATCACCCGCTTAAAGAACTGTCAAACAAAGCGCAGGTTGTAGTCGAAACGCCAGAACAGGCTCTTCAAGCATTAGCTTATATTTTTGAATAGCAAATAAGAGCTGTCGGTTCTGGACAGCTCTTATTTTTCATTTATCCCTCAAGCTCATTACTAGGGGAAATATTTTTTTAGCAAGCTCTAAGGCTATTCCTTTTAGTTTCTTTCATTTTCAACATCAAAACAAGCAAAATTGTACTTAGCTACTCATTTTTTTGATCCTGACGTTCCATAATCTTTAATCATTAATTTTACATCATAGTTAATTGGAACTTCACTAAATGTTTGATCCCAATTGTCTTTAACCCTCATCCATACTCTGGGCCTCTTAATTCTCAATTGGTTTCCGAACCCGGCTACATCGACTTTATATTCTTTTTGCATTTTTTCTACCGTGTTTCTTACGAGGTGCTTCACTTTTTTTTCTGAGTTTTTTTGCACCTTATGTAAAAATTGATTTTCTAAAGGATTTCCTGAGACCACCCAATTTTCAGATAGCCTTCCCTCGGATTCAATATGCACATTGAAGGAGATGCTATTTCCTTTAACATGAGGTTCAATATGACTTTTCATGGATTCTATTTCGTATACAATCAGCTGACCGGTCTTTTTATCAAAGCTTTTCACTAGCCCGCCTTTCCCTTTTCCTGTGATCCAAGTCAGACCATCTAGTTCTTCTTCATTCAAAAAACCGATCATTTTGTTTGTTTTCCCTTTAATTATGGCAGCACCAGCAAATTTGATTTCCCCATTTGCCGATAATACATTTTGCAATAGAAAACTAGTCCCTGATTCAATATTGCTCTCTAATTTAATGAGCGAAGTGGGAGGTAAAATTCTTGTTGTTCGATAGGCATTTTCCACCATTCCAGCCAAACGAAATGCCGGGATCTCTCCTGCTGTCTTCGATTCTAGCCCGTCGCTAGCTCTCCCTTTACTAATAAGTACAAGACAGCTTGGTCTAATCTCATTATCACGAAGAAACTCATTCACTAATTTTCCTAAGCTATACGTTCTTGCAAGAGCCTCGCCAATAATAATTACTTTTAGATGTTGGCTGGCAATCGAAGTCTCTCTTCTCAATGATAATTCACGGGTCATTTGATGAATAGAATCTCCCGTTTCAGCCATATTCACGTAAGCCTTCTGCTGAGATCCTCCTTGGACAGTTGTTGAACTTGCCACTTGCGGGGTGATCAGTTGGTAGGTTGACGTAATCAAGTTCCTTTTGGGATACTCTTCTTGTTCATCAAATTCTTTTTCAGTCATGGACTTGTTAGCTTTATCAAGAGCCATACCTACTCCTAAACTTCGTTCTTCAATTTCATGACTGCTCCAACAGCCCGCCAGAGGAACGAGCAAAAAAACAGAAAGCAAAACCGATAAGAAGAACCGTACGTGATTAGAGGCTTGTCTCATACTTTTTCCCCTTTATTTTTGAAATGATAAGAAGCAGTACCGGTAAAAAGCCAAATAAAATCAGGGCAGCATTGCCAACCATATCTCCTAATTTAAATACATCATTGATATTTCTAGGAACCATGGAAATGAGATAAATAACCGGAAGCACACCATACATAAATGGATGGATATTTTTTTTGAAAAGCTGAGACAGTCCTAATGAAGCAGCGTAATGGTTAACAGTAAAAGAAGTAAACATTTGCATAATCCATACCACCAGCAGCAAGGAATCAAAGCGTTCAAAGATTAACCCAGTTAATTCATAACTTCTTATCAAATCAAGCGTAGGCCACGTTCTCGTAACCACTCCACCCACTGAGAACGCTCCGATAACCATCACGACGGTAATAACATAAAGAAGCAAAGGAATCGCAGTACCAACTAGTACAGCTTTTACTGCTTTGTTTGGTTCTTTCATAAATGCCAATATTAAAAGCATGAATTCAGGCCCAGTAAACGCAAGAGCTGTTGTCCTTATCCCTTTTAACACCGGCGTAATACCTGAACCTAGTACCGGGCGCAGATTATCCACTTCAAATATTTTGATACTCATAAAGGCAACAAGTAAAAAAAGAATAACCGTAATAGGTAATATAATCTCAAATAGACGAGCAATTGGATTTATCCCTCCTCTGATTAGGTAGAGACTTGCCCACATAAAGGGCATAATAATAGCCCATTTAGGGGTTCCTTCCAGCAATAGATATCCTGTTACTTCTGCCAATGAACGAGCATGAAACCCACCAAGTACTAAAAAATAACCTATTATGAAGAAACTAAATAACTTGCCCATCCATTTCCCTACAATTTCTTGGCTGTATTGATAAAAGGTTTTTTCAGGGAAGTGTTGACTTAATTTCACCATAATTACTCCTGCTATCATGGCAATTATTCCGCCTAAAATAACACTTAACCAAACATCTGGTGTTTTTACTTGTTCCGCAACTGTTCGGGGCAAGGTAAGAATTCCTGTTCCAAGTATAAAATTGATAACAACCACAGTTGCTTGAGGTGTCGTAATACGATCGTTTGAATTGATCATTACCCACAGTTCACTTCCTTTCATCATAAGCTACCCTTTTCGTAAGGCTGTTTCAATTGGGATTCTGCTGAAGAATCAGTCATCAATGATGACAAAATATGTTTATCAATAAGATCTTTATCTGATAGTCCTTCAACTAAGACAATGATGCTCGAATGCCGGTACGTCCTATAATAAACTCCCTAAAATGAACGTCAGAGTTATGACCAATTTCTTTTCTAACTTCCTTTACATTTGAATTGAAATCACGTGTAAATGGATTAGCTAAATTTTTAGATACAGATTCTTGTTTGTTTTCATTTTCATCACTCTTCCTCTGAAGTACGAGTCCAATTAAACAATCTGGAGATTATATATGGGATGAAAAATGCCATTAACGCTTGCACAAAAACTTGCCACTCTGGAAGATAGGAAACCATTGATTTCCACATACTAATCACCCTATTTATCTTTATATTAAGGAGGGTCTAGACACAAACACCCTTAAAATATCGTTATTTACTCCATGGGAAATTCTTTTATTTACCAGGTAGTATTATTCTTCTCTTTATTTCTTATGCAAAGGGAAGTTAATCTGATTTGAATATAGGAGAAATTTATGAAAAGAAGCCTTTGCTCATGTTGAGCAAAGGCTTCTTTTGACGAGTTTCTTCTATATTATATTGTTTTTATTAAGATACAGATTTTAATTTCTCTGTTAAATGTAAAAAAGCTTCTTTATCTTTATTCTTTAAGGAATGATCAATTTCCTCGAGGATTTTACTTCTTTTGAAGTCATTCATCATTTCGTCCAAAAACAATTCAGCCAACATTTCATCACGTAAATTTGGATCAACTCGCTCCATTCCGTTAAGTACATTATTTTCCATAAAACGTCAACCCCTTTATCTTTTCTCTTTTGCAAACAGTATTCCCTTTTGCCGTTTTTTTATGCAAGGTTGATAGATGAAGTGAGATATAGAGTAATATGCATGATTACGTTCCTATATTCCTTTTAGATATTTTTCATATTTCTTCAATTAGATAAAAAAGATATGACCACATAATTAATAACTAATTGATTAATGAGAAATAATGGTGATTAACAATTAATTTTATTTATTAGAGAAAGGACAAAAATTAGCTTTTAAAGATTAATGTTTTATTAATTACACTTATTTACGGAAAATAGAGACTTTCGCCTTTTATCTTATACCAATCTATCTTCTACTTTCCTTTTAGAAAACCGATTTATCCATTCTAACTTGCACATAAAATTCAAAAACACTTAATGATTATATATTTTTAGTGAAACATTTTCAACTTTAAATACATAATCGTTGTATTTTATATAAAGAAGTAAATGTATAAACTAACTTATAAAAATAATAGTTTTATTATTTACTCAAAATGACGACAAATACGCAGTTTTTCTATTTATATATATAAGAGATGAAGTTTTATGACATATGATTAAAAAACGAAATATACAATATGATTTTATATAAATGTAATTTAAATTTATCAATAAGAGTAATGACTAACGTACTTTATTAAAAATGACATCAGTTACTACACACTTTGTAGAAAAATGATCCATTTGTCGTCAATTTAAGTAAATGGATAAACTTTATTTTTTATAATAAAGTTTATCCATTTACTTTTATTTATAGAATACATAATACATTTATTTTGAATAAAGGTTACGTTGTTCAAAATTTATCAAATGTAAGTCATTATGAAACTTAAACTTAATAACTATCTCTTTGATAATTTCTTATAAGGGAAGTGGAAGATGAAATAGTAGATGATAAGGAGTAAAATTAGTAGTTTTTCCAACGACAGTGAATATTTAGAAGAAACAGCAATAGGCGACCCATTCCTTCTTTTAAGAAAGATAAAGTCACCTACACAATTTTCCTATTCATTATTAGTTATCCTCTCAATTTTTCATATTTATCAATTTATTGATTTACATGTTCCTGTTCTAACTGATCTACTACATCCTCCTGGCACTCATTAATAAATAGATACGTAAGGTATGAATGTAAGTCAAAGCGTTCTTCCTCAATAAACGTAGAAAAAACCTTTTTATATTCGCTCAATAGCTTAACCTCCTTTATGTAAGTTCCTATTTTCCATTCTTGCCCAGCTAGCAATCTCTTATACATACAAATTACCAAAATATTTTGTACTGGCCCCGCCTACGCCATATACAATGACAGCCACGCTTGCTATCCAACCTACTTCTCATTATAATTGAAATCGCTTACATTATAAAGAATAAATGACAGAATATTATGACTTTACAACATTGTTTAGGTAATTATGAAAAAATTTTATAAATAGCTAAGAAACCTTTTTGTCTCATAAAGGTTTTTTTAGCTATTTTAGATGTGGAAAACGGAATAAATATATTACAGTATGTTAATTATGGATTAAAGATGTAAAATACATTTTCCCAATCCCCTAACAATTCCATAGGAGAAGATATATGGACAATTATAAAAATGATAATACGGCAAGACGTTATATAGCTCACGTTAGTATATTAGGAACCACTCAAATTCACTTAAGAAATCCTTACATTATAGCTTGGTGGTCAGCAGCTTTTCCCGGTTTTGGACATTTACTTTTATCCAAATATCTTAGAGGCTTTGTTTTATTTATTTGGGAGGTTGTTGTTAATCTTCAGTCAAATATAAACGTCGCTATGATTCATTCCTTTCAAGGGGACATAGACATGGCTAAAGAGTCACTAAACACTAGGTGGCTTATCGTTTATATCCCTGTTTATCTCTTTGCCATATGGGATAGTTACCGAACGACGGTTGATTTAAATAAAATATATCTCTTAGCTGAACGAGAAAATCATGTATTTAATTCTTTTAGTATGGGATCTATGGAGATTAATTACTTGGATAAAAGAAATCCTGTTATGTCTATCATATGGTCCTTATTTATGCCAGGTTTAGGTCAGCTTTATATTCATCGAATAGTTGTTGCCTTTTTTATTGTTACTTGGACGGTTGTTTTCTTTTACTATTCACATCTTCTTGAGGCTATTTCTCTTCTCTTTTTAGGTGATATCCAGAAAGCTACCAAGGTATTGAATTCAGAATGGTTACTATTTTTCCCTTCTCTTTATGGCTTCGCCACTTATGATGCTTATATCAATACAGTTGAAAATAATAAACTCGCTGAAAAAGAACAGAAAACCTTTTTAGAGAAGAACTATCAACACCCAGATTTTTATATTGAAAAGGAAAAAAGGTAACAAGAGGGCCTGCAGGTCTCTTTTAATTTTATGTGAATGAAAGAATCGTAATTGGAGCATACTAACCAAGATGCCAGAAGGTGTCATTGGATAAAGTCGCATAAGAGCAAAAACCGCCTTAGAGAGAAGGTGGTTTTTGCTTTTTAACTGTAATAATGTATATTTCTTTAGTTACCATAAAACAATTTACCGGTAGAAGGTCCGGTATTTAATATAAATTAAAAAATCTCCTTCTTTTGAAATTATAATTTCATGATATAATAAAAATTGAAATTATAATTTCTATTTTTATTATACTACAGTGGAGGTTTTTTTGTGGAAATTCAAGAAGAAACATTACTTTCTGAAAAGACTAAAGAGTCTGCGAGTTTGTTTAAAAAAGCATGTGAAGTAATTCCTGGAGGGGTAACCGCAAACATTAAATATTTTAATCCTCATCCATTAATGATGGAAAAAGGACAAGGAAGTAAGCTTTTTGATGTGGATGGAAATGAATATATTGATTATCTCTTATGTTATGGTGCCCTCATCTTAGGTCACGGACATCAGCAAGTATTCGAGGCTGTAACGAAACAAATGATAGAGTCAGGTACAACTATTTTTGGTACCCCACATAGAATGGAAACGACGATGGCAGAAAAATTGGTTGAATTGTATCCTGGTATTGAAATGGTTCGCTATACAAATTCGGGATTAGAAGCTACACTTTTAGCTATTCGTGCAGCAGTTGCCTATACAGGTAAAGAAAAAATTGCGAAATTTGAAGGTCACTATCATGGAGGATATGATCAAGTTTTAGTAAGTGTGAATCCTGATATAGATCAAGCAGGGGAGGCAACAACTCCTAAAGCAATAGGAGAATCAAGAGGACTGCCAGACTATTATCTTGAAAATACTGTGATTCTTCCATTTAATGATCTAGAAGCAACAGAAAAGATCTTAAAAGCTCATGCTCATGAACTGGCAGGTGTAATTTTAGAACCTATCCAAGGTGGATTTATTCCAGCTGATCAAGATTTTATGACGGGTCTCCGCAAGATTACAGAGGAACTTAATATTGTGTTGATTTTTGATGAAGTAAAGACAGGTTTCAGAATTTCCCTTGGTGGAGCACAAAAAGTCTATGGAGTTAAACCAGATATTACTGCTTTAGGAAAAGTACTTGGCGGAGGTTTTCCTGTAGGGGCTATTGGTGGTAAAAAAGAAATTATGATGATTAGTTCTGCTAGGGGTGGGCGCGATATTTTAACAGCTGGAGCAGAGAATAAGAATAAACAAAATCCTCTATACCATAGTGGAACATACAATGGTCATCCAACTATACTTGCGGCAGGTTTAGCTACAATTAATGTATTGGAGCAGAAAGGTACAATGGACCAATTATTTGCAAATACTCAATTGTTAAGGGATCAATTAGAAGAAATATATAAATCCCACGGGTTGACTATGCAAACAGTTGGTATGGGTAGTATTTTTAATATTATTCTTGGTGAAGGGAATATCAAAAATTATCGCGATATGAATAAAGCAGATACAAAACTACGCGAAAAAATTGATTATGAGTTATTAAAACTAGGTGTTTATACAAAGCCTCTTAATCGTTATTCTATGTCTGTTGTTCATACAAAAGAAGATATTCAACGTACAGTAGCAGCACATGACGAAGCAATTCAGCGTGTAATCACTAAATAAAGTATCAATTTACTAAGAGCTATAACGACTATGCACATGCATAATTTGTAATAGCTCTTATTTTTATTACATGCTTCAATGTAATATGTGAATGTTTTCCGAAAAGAATAGACTAATTGTTATTGGTAATATTTTTAAAATCTTAATGGTATACACTAGAGGGGTATTCTAAAACTGATCAATTTTTCGAAGGGCATTTTAGTTTATAATGATGGATATATAATTTAAAATAATTTTTTATTACATATAACTTGATTAGAATGAAGGAGATTATTAAATGAAAAATGTTTATAAACATATTGCAGAACAGATGCCTACTATGAGTAAATCAAATTTGAGGATAGCTAAATACATTTTAGAAAATCCTAATACAGTTCCTTTTTTAACGGGGGATAAGTTAGCCGAGATTACAGGGGTTAGTCCGGCGACTGTTGTACGTTTTGCTACTTTTTTAGGATGTTCCGGTTATCCAGAACTTCAACAATATATGCAAAGTTCTGCCCAACGACAGTTGACAACAACTGAGAGGTTAAAGATATCCAAAGAAGTATATAAAGATCAGGATCAAAGCGTATACGATATCTTTTTAGACGATATTTCAAACATTAGATCCACTTTAGATGGACTAGATATTGAGGTTTTTAAAAATGCGGTAGAGAGCCTACTTAAAGCTAAAAGGGTATATATTGTGGCAAATAGAAGTGCTACAGCTTTAGGTGTATTTTTACAGTACTATTTGCAATTTCTTTTAGAACAAGTCGAGCTTATTCATTCAATTGAGAATGTATCAGAACGTATATATGATCTAAATGAAGATGATGTAGTAATTGGAATCAGTTTTGCAAGATATACGGAAAGTACAATTAAAGTTTTTTCGTATGCAAAGGAAAAAGAAGCAACAACTGTTGCAATAACAGATAATCTATTATCGCCTCTAATACCTTATGCAGATATCCCATTAACAGCATCTAGTCAAATGCCGACTTTTATTGATTCATTCGTAGCTCCACTTAGTCTCATAAATGCACTAATTATATCTGTAGGAAAAGAAAAAGAAGAAAATTTCCAAGATAAACTAGAGTCCCTTGAACAACTATGGGATAAATTTAATGTTTTTCATAAAATTTAATTGAGCACTCACAGGAAAAACTACTGATTCGCTGATAAGCCAGTAGTTTTTTTCTGTTTTTAAGCTATATACGATATACACCTTTAGTTAACATAATGTTTTTTTGAATTCATAAAAAAGAATCTATTAGTTTTAAAAAAACAAATAAGAAATATTATAGTATTTATCTTCAATTAATAAAATGATTAACCTATAATACAATGTAAGAATTGTAGATACAGAACTATTTTAATCGAGGGGCGATAATAAGATGGAAAACTTTTATTTGTTCGTGATTACATGCATATTTCTAATTATTTTACCTGGTCCAGATACTGCTATCATGACAAAAAACACTCTTACTGGTGGCAAACAGGGAGGATTTAAGACAATGCTTGGAATTTGTTGTGCGCTATCTATTCACACACTAACTGCTATTGCAGGACTTTCGGCAATTATTGCGAAATCAGCTCTGTTATTTTCTGTCTTTAAATATATTGGTGCTGTGTACTTAATTTATTTAGGTATCAAGTCATTATGGACATTGAGAAATCAAGAAAAAACTGAAACGGTTGTCGAAAGTAAGTATAAGAATAAGTCTTCTTTTAAACAAGGTTTCCTTACCAATCTACTAAACCCAAAAATAGCTGTTTTTTTCTTAACCTTCCTACCCCAGTTTTTAAATCCTGGAAGTCATACTATTATACCTTTTCTTATACTTGGGATAACTTATATTGTATTAACTGTCGTGTGGTATTTATTTTATATCTATTTACTTAACCAAATTAGTGCGTTTATGAAGAAGCCTAAGACACAAAAGGTTATCGAGGGAATAACAGGTACTATATTGATAGGATTTGGTATAAAACTCGCTCTGGAAAAGGCTCGTACTTAGATAGTTCTAATTTCAACAAAAAAGTAATCGCTTTCATTTTTTTGCTTTCTCAAAATGATTTAATAGGTTATACTAAATATCTACAAAAATATTAAATGATATGTAAGTAAAAGCAATTACACCCTTAATATTTAGCTAAAAGAAAAGTTTACCTCTGACAAATCAGGTAGGCTTTTCTTTTTAGTACATAAGTTATCAATAACTTGAGGAAACTACTCAAGATGGATGAATCATCACTTAGCTAACTCCTAAAAACAGAAAAACTCCCTTAACGCATGGGGGGAGTTTTTCTGTTTTTTCTATGTATACTAACTATATACATCTTTAGTTACCACACAAAGGGAGGTCCTTTTATTTCACTATATGTTGGTTCTCATGTCGGTTTTTGTACAAAAACTTATATCTTAGTCAACACGACTCCGCATAGAGTAAGAATAATTCCTATTAAATGAGCACAGAACCCAACAGTAGCTGGTTTTCTAATGCTCATTCTGTTTACTTGTGACAACACTATCAGATAGATAGTGTCCTACATAGATTCCACTTGCCGCCGCCTGTGATAAAGAGTGTGTAATACCTGAACAATCCCCAATGAGATACAAACCGGATACACTCGTTTCAAACCGTGTAGTTGTCTCTATGATAGGAGAATAAAACTTCCCATCCATTCCGTAGAGTAGCGTATCCTCATCAATTGTTTCGCCGATAAATGCTTCTAGGCATTGTAGAAATCTCTTTAAAATATGTATATATATAGAAGGAACGTGTGCAGTGAGATCTCCACACTCTGCTTGCAGAGTAGGACAAATACGATTGACCGCCATCTGTTCCACTGTTGTCGGCCGCCCTGTTCGTAAATCTCCTAAACGTTGTACAATGATACGCTCTCTGTTGTCATTAATGCTTCCAATTATTTTTTGTGCATGCGCATTGGCCTCCGCAAGAGTAGGGAAGTAACGGGAAGTGAATAAAGTGAAATTTAGATTCGAAGTGCCGTGCTCTTTCTCTCGAAAGTTTTGACCATCTGGCATAACAAATCCTTCTTGATGTTTACGAATAATTCTTCCTCGTGGATTCATACAATATGTGGTAGACACAAGATCTTCATGTATATAAGAAAGTTTGGTCTCAAAGGTATCTTGCAAGATAGATCGAAGCTGCTGCTCTTTCATCTCCACTCGCACGCCCAAATCTAATCGGGTTGTACCTTGTTTGACACCTAGCATAGAACATTGTCTTTGTAACCATTCTGTACCGGAACGACCTGTCGCAATTACGACTTTATGAGAGTGTATTATTCCCTGATTTGTAGTAATTATAAAAGAATGCGCCTCTTTTTTTATCTCTGTGATATCTACCTCAAATTGAATTTCAATCTTGCGAGACAGCATGTCATACATTCTCTGAAAAATTTGTGTTGAAAGAGAAGTGCCT
>Ga0102589_1004366_pt1 | contig 13403 bp, 14 predicted proteins | sample AraplaMF_Col_mLB_FD_76858 | JGI IMG/M metagenome (GOLD analysis project Ga0102589, IMG submission 76858) | Arabidopsis root microbial communities from the University of North Carolina, USA - plate scrape MF_Col_mLB | ecosystem: Host-associated > Plants > Roots > Endosphere | place: USA... | reverse complement strand
GGTTCAGCATATATACAGAAGGAATATGTCAAAGGTATTGAGAAGCACCAATTTGGTGGGGTGTATACGTATAAACATGCTTTTATAGCTGAAAAATAATAAGGTTGAAAAGAGCTAATTACTTGATACAGAAGTATTGGCTCTTTTTTAAATTTTAAAGTAAATAATTCGGAGTTTGTTCTTTCTCTGTGATGGACATTTTTTGTTATAAGAAATACATCTCTAATTTCAACGTTTTTTTGCACCGGTTACTCCTTCATAACACATTTGTGCTAGTGTTAACTACCTCCCTAAAACTACGTTGAATGACTTATGATAGTATCTTTAGCTCAGCACGGCGGATAACCTGTTTGATGAAAAGGAATTCTCAAAAAGAGTGCTATAAAACAAGACAAGCCAAAGAAATGGATAAGGAGTGAGCAAGCGATGGACAACATAATAAATGCGGGCAGCTTTGGTTTGCAAAGCAGGACGGCTCAAAAAGCGGTTGGCCAGTATTTGTTCGATTGCTTGAAACTGGAGGGCATTACCGAAATTTTCGGCGTCGCAGGGGACTATAATTTTACACTTCTTGATACCTTGGAGTGTTATAACGGTATCCGTTTTATAGAAGGGCGGAACGAATTAAACTCGGGCTATGCCGCAGATGGCTATGCAAGAATCAAAGGAATATCCGCTCTTATTACGACCTTTGGGGTCGGGGAGCTTAGCGCCTGCAATGCGATAGAGGGAGCCAACAGCGAGCATGTGCCAATTATTCACATTGTGGGTGCGCCTCCTGAGAAGGATCAAAAAGAGCACAAGCTGATGTACCACACCCTAATGGATGGAAATTTTGATGTCTTCCGCAAGGTGTATGAGCAGATTACGGCTTATACCGCAGTACTTACGCCGGAAAACGCCAAGATTGAAATTCCGGCTGCGATTCGCATTGCTAAGGAAAAGAAAAAACCGGTATACCTGGTTGTAGCCGATGATTTAGTGAACAAGGCGATCGCGGTCCGGAAAGAGCCGGTACCACCACGTCCAACGTCCAACCTGAAAACCCTTCAGGCTGCGGTGAATCATGTCCATCGGCTGCTGGAGCGTGCAAAGCGTCCGGTTATCCTGGTGGATGTGAAAACAATGCGTTTCGGGCTTCAGACAGCAGCTCGGCAGCTGGTCGACGCCATGAACGTTCCTGTTGCAACGATGATGTATGGGAAGGGGGCATTCGACGAGAGCCATCCAAATTATATCGGAATGTACCTAGGCTCTTTCGGAGGTTCTGAAGTCCAAAGTAAGGTGGAAAGTGCCGAAAGACTCTGTATCATTGAAATGATCGCGGGGAATCCGATGGACGCACCTAAATATATGCGACAGATGCGTAGTTATATGGAGAAGCAAGAAATGCAGCGTAGCCAGAAATAGTTCCAAATAACAAGAATGTTCCCGAATGATGGATATGACCTTTAATAGGTATCCTTGACAAACGGTTATGTAGAAAATTAGCATTTTTAATTCGTTTACTACAGTTGGGTTCCTGAAATTTGCTAAGAAATCTGTTCTATTACTCCCACAAGTTAAAAAACATTAAAATGATGTTTTTTAACTTGTGGGTCACTATACATCGCCATTAAGTAAAAAAGGTTGTATCCTAAAGCGAAAAAAGTGAACTTAATTCTCATGAATAAAAGTGGAAAGAAAAAAATTCGTTTTGATGCATTTCAAAATCTTAAGTTGATAGATGAGGGGTACCGTCAGGAAAATGCGGATTTATAACGGCGAGCTTATTTTCAAGACGATTCCCCCGCTTTTAACAACTGTAGCCTTGGAATACAGTTTGATTAAAAATGTGATTTTAATTGAAATTGAATATCATATTTTCTTTTTATCCTATATGACAAAAGTGAGAATGTTACGATATTAACGCGAAAAAAAGTGCTGTTAATGGTAGGTGAAAGAAATGGAAATTGATGAAAATGCTAAAGGAATTTCTTTTAGGGCATTAAAATTAGAGGATTATGACGTTGTTTTAAATTGGAATAAAGATGAACGATTTTGTGAAGCAAATGGCTGGCAAAAAAATAGAGATAAAGATGAATTATTTCAATGGTGGAATCATTGTGTAGATAAGCAACGAAATGATTTTATTCGTTTTGGAATTGAATATAATAATAGACTTATTGGCTATGCAGATTTAGCAAAGATAAGAAATAATAGTGCTGAAATTGGTATTGCTATTGGGGATAGCAAACTCTGGGGCATGGGAATTGGTACTCAAACTGTTAATAGTCTAATCCATCATGCAGTCAAAGAATTAAGAATCACTATATTTTACGGTGAAACGCATGAAACAAATCTCCGTTCAAGGAAGATGATGGGGAAATTAGGTTTTACTGAGGTTAGTCGTATTGGTAGTGAAATTTATTTAGACAAAAAGGTTAAGTTGATACAGTATAAATTATGTTTGGAGGAATAAGAAACGGGAGGGCGAATCATAACTATTCGCTTACCGAAATCATTAAACTTTATTATAAAAATATATAGCTTGCAAAATTTTAGCCCCCGCATTTTAATCAAAATACGAGGTTTTTTTATGATGAAATCAAAGTTTTTAGCTACTTTTCACTCAAACTTTATTTCAATCCAACATCGGAATGATTAAGCTGTATGAATCATAAAGTCATTTTAAAAATAAGCTCTGAGATGAATGGTGGAAAATTAATTTTTCACCATTCACAGCATTGTATTTTCAGAATAGATAATTTTTTAATGGGCTATTATGTTAAACTAAAATATAGATTTTTAATATGGCAAAGGTGGTGAAAAAATGGCAGAGAAAAACAGAAGAAATAAGCTGTATTATACAATCGCTTTTCTCGTTTCAACAAGTTACATCTGGGTTTTAATTATATCTGCATACAACATGGGTATCCCGCAATATAACAGTTTGATTTACGGTATTCTTCTCATGACAGCTTTTACATTTATAATTACAGTTCCATTACTTTATATAGGTTTACCCCTAATATGTATTGGCGCTGTACTTGCCATGTTTCGAATATTCTCTGTAAAGCGAATGTTGACTTATTATGCATTATCTTGGTTGATCCTATGGCTTGCTTTAGAGATCCCTTTAAGCATTTATGGTAATCATGAAGAAAAATACATATTTACAGAACAAGTAAAAGAGCAACACATCATAGAAAAGGTAAAAGAGGCAGTAGAAAAAAACAATGGTCCTATTAAGATTACGGATGAGCTTAAACAAAGTATGCTGGAATGGAATGAGGGTACAGGGAGTCCCGAATATCCTATTTTAGAGATTAGATATGAATTATTAAACTGCGATAAACAAAAAGACGAAAAAATAAATGGGTATTCCTGTACAGCTTCTATTGAAGCGCATTATAAACAGGAAAAATGGTTGATTGATTTTGATTCAAAAGAAAATGCAGGAGGAATGAATTTATCTAAAAATAACCAACAGGCTGAAGAGAAGGCGAAACAGGAAGCTCTTACTTCTGAAGAAGAAACGAACATCCGAAAAAATGCTGAATCTGAGGCAATTCAATTTTTAAAAGAGAAGTACAATTTAAATTTAACACTCGTTAAACAAACATTTGAAAAGAGTATAAACTCAAACAAGAAAGAAAATAGACCATCGAATCCAGTGCATGAAATAAAAATTAACGGTTATTTAAACGAAGATTCCAAAAAAGATGTCACAGTAAGGGTGGAATACGATCCTTTAACCAAGAAGTACTGGTCTCATATATATGCATTTGAAATGAGTGATGAAGCACAGAATGAAATACAAAAACAAATCGATTTAAAAAAGGAGAAAAATAATTAATATGGAATCCGATTTGGTATATTATTTTAACCCCGCCTTAAAATTAGGGCGGGGTTATTGTTGATTTGAAATAAAGTCGTGATGTTTATAAAAAAATTGTGAACCTTTACCCTCCTAGGTATTTTTGTCAGAAGATGTTCTTTTTGACTAGAACAAAAAGAACATCTGAATAAAAAGTGGATTAAGGAATTATTTAGTGACATAGAGTTGTTCCGTTAAAGGGCCATATTCTTGAGGGAATCCCTGGTCCAAATTTGATACTAATAGAACAGTTCTAATCATATTCTTATGATAGAAAACATTAAAAAGGGGTGTAAAGTTAGTTGATAAAAGTTAAAGTTAGTTTACGGCCCATTGTAAGTAAGATAAATTTACCCACCGTTTTGAAAACAGCTATACTTCCGGGTGACTCAATTGAAAGATTATTTATTGCAACCCAGGTAGGAGAGATTTTTTACATAGGAAACGGAGTTATAAGGACTTTTTTAGATATTCGCCCGCGAGTCATAAAATTAGGTACTTCTGAGGAAGGTGTTTCTGGTAGTGGATATGATGAACGGGGATTGCTAGGGCTAGCATTTCACCCAGAATTTTATTATAACGGTCTGTTTTATCTTCATTATTCAGTAGCTGGAACACAAGGTCCAGGTGCCCTTTCTGAACATTTTAAGCCTAACCCATGTGATTCCAGTACTTTAAACCTAAGGTGGACAAATAGAGAAACGCAATATGATCATATTGATACAGTTGAAGAATGGATTTTACAATCGAATGGTCAACCTCAAAAACGACGGACATTACTTAACTTAAGAAGACCATTTTTTAATCATAATGGTGTCAATAGCTTAAACTTTTCACCTGAAACCGGAAAACTTGTTTTAACAACTGGAGATGGTGGGGCAGGCTATGATCCATTTAATTTAAGTCAGAATGATATGGAGATAGCTGGTAAAATAATTGAAATTGATGTAGTTAAGAATACATTTATTAATAATCCACCCGTAGTCACGCGCTTTAATGAACTTCCCTCATCTATCCAGGAAACGCTTACGGTAATTGCCAAAGGGGTTCGCAATATAACAGGCATTTCATTTCAAAGGTTTTATAATCAGTATATCAAATATGTGGGGATTGTCGGACAGGACCTGGTAGAGTCGATTTTTTCATTCGTTCATTATAAACCAATACCGGTTACTCAGCTTATTCAAGCTTCTTTAACTGACCAAGAAGGATTTATTAACTTTGGCTGGCGAGGGTGGGAAGGTGCTTTTCCTACTTCGTTTATAAAGGGCTGTTCTGCAAATCCGACTTTGGTTGAGAAAACAATTGCTTATTACAATGAAGCAGTAAAAACTTTAGTAGGGCGTCTTCAGCCTTTAACTAGTTATTTTCATAAAGATCCCCGACCCGATAAGTTTGGAGGAACTGCACTTACAGGAGTCCAGCCATATATGGGGAATGAAATCCCAAATTTAACGGGAAGCGTCGTGTTTACCGATCTTGCCAAGAATGAAGAATCTCGACCTCCGGTTAGAGGAGTTTTAGCTTATACCAGGGGAAGTACAAATTGTAAACTAAATGATTTTAGTGTTATTGAAACGGATTATAATTTTGGGTCTCAATCAGCTTATTATGTTAATTTGGGAACGAATCTGGATCAAACCAGACTATATTTAGGAGTTTATGGCTCTATGAAAGTAACTGATTTTAACCAAGGTACTGTTTTTGAAATTGTTCCATGATTTATAACTATAGGATTTGATAGATATTCCCTTTATAAAAAGTAACACCGGAAAGTGGCAGGAGAAATCCCTCAGCTATTACTTTTCTTCAGGTTGGAGTAAGCACTAACACCTTACCATCAATCTGTAAACGTTAAGTTAATGGGAGTTATAAGCTTTTTAGCAAATACTTCAATTCCATATCCTAATGGAACTAAGATATCTTCTGGCTTTAAAATTCTTTTCATAGTATCCGCCCGATACATTGTACCCCTTAGAAAAAGCTTCTATTTTTGAATATTCACGGAGGGACAGTCCTCATTCCAATTGATTACTAACAGGCAATACAGCATAAAGCGCAAGGGAATGAATAGTATAGAAAGTGATGAATTGGATGTTTTTAGGGGGTGTTTGAATCGATCAGTTTGTTCGTTATTGGTATCAATCAATGATAGAGACAGATGCAAACTATGTTCACGTAAGAAAGATGGCCCTTGCAACCAAGTTAGTTATTACAGCTGTATTGAGTACATTTGCCGCTATGTTTCAATCAGCGGGGGGCTTTATGCCTGGTATAGGCTTTCTGATTAGTATTCTAGCGACCTTACCAATTTTTTTAGCTACTTGCTTTTCTATCCGCCAGGGAATCCTTTCTTATACCCTTACGATTTTCCTTTTATTTATTATTCAGCCGAGTGAACTAATTATCTTTCCCTTTACAACAGGTTTATTAGGTATAGCGATGGGGGCGGCCTTCTTACAATTTAAGAGGAGAGTTGTGGTTGTTTCCTTTTCATCAATATGTCTACTTACAGGTATTATAATGCTTTTGTATGTATTTCGTTTTCCAGTGCTAGGCCCTACTGTTGATACAACTATGGATTCGAAAGTTATTGCAATAATATGTGTATTGAGTTTTCTTTACTGCTGGATCCTCGCGGAGCTTTGTAGAATACTCATGAATAGATTGTGCCAGGTATTGTCTTAGCAGTTGAGTGAAATCTTTTTGAACGAATATAAGATGAAGCCGAATACAAAAGAGAGAATATGTAACGTTACTGTTGAAATAAAAAAGAAGATCTCATCTACATTTGGATGAGATCTTCTTTTTTATTGACCAGTAAATGTCTGATACAGCAAGAAAATATTTAAAGCGATAACTAACGCAGCAATTAGCCAAGCAATTGCGTTTGTAATGCGATGGTTCACTAGCACACCCATAATCTTTTTGTTACTTGTAAACATAATAAGAGGTACTAATGCAAATGCGATTCCGAATGATAATACAACTTGACTCATGACAAGGGCATGAGTTGGATTCACTCCTAACGCAATAATAACAAGAGGTGGAATCATTGTAATAAATCGTCTTAAATATAAAGGAATATGCATGCGGATAAATCCTTGCATAATAATATCACCAGACATTGTACCAACAGAAGAACTAGATAAACCAGCAGCTAACAATCCAATCCCAAAAAGGCTAGCTGATACAGGGCCAACTAAATTGCTAAACTCATTAAAAGCGACATCTAAATCTTTAACATGTAATCCGTTTTTGAAGAACAAGGCAGCTGCTACAATTAGCATACTTGCATTAATCGCTCCAGCAATCACCATGGCAATAATGATATCAATGAATTCAAAGCGGAAAATCTTTTTGCGCTGTTCATCTGTTGTTCCGACTACGCGGCGTTGTGTTAAAGCAGAATGTAGATAAATCGCATGTGGCATTACTGTTGCGCCTAAAATTCCAGCTGCAAGTAAAATGCTATCTATACCTTGAAATTTAGGAATAAACAGTCCTGAAAGAAGAGGGCTTAGCTCTGGTTTCGCATAAAACATTTGTACACCAAATGCAATAACAACGATAAAGACCATTCCTGTAATAACAGCTTCTAATGGACGGAAGCCCCTGCGTTGAAACTCCAGTATAATGAATGATCCAACTGCAGTAATTAAAGCAGCGGGTAACATTGGAATACCAAACAGTAAATATAATCCTAACGCAGCACCGATAAATTCAGCTAAATCAGTAGCTATAATAACGAGTTCTCCTTGTATCCATAAACCAATTGAAACGGGTTTTGGAAAATGTTCACGAGCAACTTCAGGCAGGTTCTTTCCGGTAGCAATTCCGAGCTTTGCTGATAGAGACTGAATTAATACGGCCATTAAATTGGAAGCTAGAATCACCCAAAGTAATAAATAACCATATTGTGAACCTGCCGCAATATTTGTAGCGAAGTTTCCTGGATCAATATAAGCTACGGATGCGATGAATGCAGGGCCAAGAAAAGGCAATAATTTTTTTAATCCTTTTGTCTTGCCGCTTAAAGCTAAGTGGGCAGATTGAATTGTTGTATTTTGAGGAGGGACATGTTCATCTTTTGTTATATCTTTATTCATAGTAGTTTTCCCCTTTAGTTTCTTAACTTGATGCAATTATTGTATTTATTCTTTTGTTCTATTTCAATACATTTAGATATTTTAGATGATGTTTTTATTTGAACATAACTGTTTCCTTAATGCAAATTATATGACTGTGTACAATAAAATGTGTGATCGGAATAACTATGTAACAAAAATAAATAAAATAGCTTACATACAGTTATAACTTTAGGGATTGTAGGAAAATAAAGAGAGTTGACTTACAATATGGAGTGGAAAAAGGTGCTTTCAATTGTAAAATAGGATTCACAGCATATTAATTGCTGGAAACTAATTTGTATGTTATATAATATATTGGGATTACATTACAACCGTATTGGATTGTTATGTGATCTCGTTTTTCATTTGCGTTAACTTCAGGGAAAACATTGTAAATAGGAGAAGGTTATTTGAACAATAGGTAACAAATCTTTTCTTATTCTTATATGTTCCGATATGATCGTTAACTTATACATGATTTTAAAATATCGAATTAGATAGGTGGTAAAAATAAAATGTTAAATACAAAACCATACAGAGTACTGCTGTATTACATGTACACTACAATTGAGAATCCTGAAGAGTTTGCTGCTCAGCATTTAGAATTTTGTAATTCACTTGAGTTAAAAGGGAGAATTCTTGTAGCAGAAGAAGGGATTAACGGAACGGCTTCAGGTACTGTCGGGCAAACAGAGAAATATATGGAAGCAATGAAGAACGATCCACGATTTGCTGGAATCGTTTTTAAAGTGGATGAAGCGGATGAGCATGCGTTTAAAAAAATGCATGTGCGTCCTCGTCCAGAGCTTGTTACACTTCGTTTAGAAGATGATATCAATCCGAAAGAAACAACAGGAAAGTATTTAGAACCAAAAGAGTTTTATGAAGCAATGCGAGAAGAAAATACAGTTATCATTGATGCGAGAAATGATTATGAATTTGATCTAGGCCATTTTAGAGGCGCAATTAAACCTGATATTAAATCATTCCGCGAGTTACCAGATTGGATTGATGAAAATCAAGAAATGCTCGAAGGCAAAAAGATTTTAACGTATTGTACAGGTGGTATTCGTTGTGAAAAATTTTCAGGCTGGTTAGTCAGAGAAGGTTTTGAAGATGTAAGTCAGCTTCACGGCGGGATTGTAACGTACGGAAAAGACCCTGAAGTGCAAGGTGAACTATGGGATGGACAATGTTATGTATTCGATGAGCGTATTGGTGTACCAGTGAACCAAAAAGAACATGTTATTGTTGGAAAAGATCACTTTACAAAAGAACCATGTGAGCGTTATGTAAATTGTGCAAATCCAGAATGTAACAAACAAATCTTATGCTCAGAAGAAAATGAACAGAAATATTTACGTGCATGCTCACACGAGTGCCGTGTGCACCCACGTAACCGTTATGTGAAAGAACATGAATTAACAGAAGAGCAAGTAGCTACTGCATTAGAAAAAATTGAAGCAGAAAATCAAGTGAAATTAGGATAATAATTGACTTTAATAAAAAATGGATCCCATCGTAAAAGAGAGGATCCATTTTTTATTTGTATTTAGATAATAAAAAAGATTACACATTGCTTGTTTGCAGCAGCTTTTTTATACAAATCCTTAATTTCTAAAAAGTAACTATAGATATATTCTAATATTTCATCTGAGTCGTCATCTTCAACAAGTGGATAAAGTTGTTCATCCATTAATTCTTGAAAGTTGTACATGTTGTTGAAATCAGATTCGCTTAAATCTTTTATTGCAGAATAGGCTTCTTCGACTTCACTAGTTGTAAGATAAAATGTACCGAGAGAATCGTTATCTATAATGGAGTCATTTAATGGTACGACATGTCCAAGTGGTGGCTCACCTCCGCCAATCTCACCACATAAAGTAAAATGAAGTAACTGCCATGATTTATCGATATCTAGATCGGAGTCTTTAAAATAAAGATCCAACTCTTTATTTTTGATTTTACTTAATTCTTCATCTGTAACTAATAGATACTGTCCAATCATCCCCATAATAGCCAGCTCCTCTAACGGTTTTGAATTTAGTATATCATATTTTATGTAGGTGTTTTTTGGGGGAGGGAAAAGGATTTCAGCTCATTTATAAGATATGAGAAAATATAGATTACTTCTGGTGAATCAAAACAAGGGAAATGTTTAAAGAAAAGAGTAGGCCATAAAAATTTGTGGTCTACTCTTTTTATAAGGATCCATTTAGTTATTAAAACTAAATGTTATAAGGATGTTTCCGTGTGTTTTCTTCCTGAAATTTTGATTTTTATGGCGGAAGTAAAGCTTTCGTATTATTGATATTTGCTAAAAAGAAGAGCAGCTACTTACTCTTGTTATAATCAGATTTTGTTAAACCATAAACAACAGTATCTTCATACACTCCCCAGTACAAACAACTTTGTTTAAATGTTCCCTCATGCTTCAATCCAAATTTTTGTATGACTTTAGATGAGGCAGGATTTTTAGTGAAAGCATCAGCATAAATACGGTTTAGTTGCAATTCTTCAAATGCATATGTAACGATGACTTGGCCGGCTTCTGTGCAGTATCCTTTCCCCCAATATGATTTACCTATCCAGTATCCTAGCTCACCTTTATTATGTTTTTTATTAATAAAAAGGTATATGCAACCGATGAGCATATTTTGCTCATTAACCATTGCAAAGTGAAAACTGTCACCCTTATCCATAGCTGTATGAGTAGAGGTAATCCACTCTTCTGCCACGTCATCTGGATAAGGGTGAGGAATAATTGTAGTAGTCTTAGCAACCTCTTTATCTCCTGCTAATTCTTGAACTCTCGGAGCATCGTCTAATTCAAATGGGCGTATTGTTAATCTTTTAGATAAGAACATTGGATATTGCATTTTTTCTCATCCTTTCTAACCACACAATTCTTTACTATAATACATAATTTTAAAATAAAACTTTATTAAGAAGTTGAATCTTCTGTTAAATAAATAAGTCAGATGTATAATATAGTTATGCTACAAGGAAGTGAAATTTTCATAATTGGAAAAGGGGAGTTCTATATGCGTATTTTAGTATTAGGAGCTGGAGGAATTGGAGGATATTTTGGAGGCCGTTTAGTAGAAAAAGGGGAAGATGTTACGTTTCTCGTTCGTAGTGGACGAAAACAACAGCTTGAGAAAAATGGTCTTGTTATTCGTAGCATAAATGGAAATTTCTCCTTTATACCACAATTAATCACAAAAACTGAATCCGTAGATCCATTCGATTTAATTTTATTCTCAACAAAAACCTATCATTTAGAAGAAGCAATAAACGATTTGAAGCCATTTGTTGGTAAAAATACAATTATTATACCACTACTAAATGGTATAGCTCACTTATCTACATTGCAACAGGTATTTGGTGAGGATAAAGTTATTGGAGGTTTGTGTTTTATCGAAACAACATTAAACGGTGAGGGAGATGTTGTTCAAACTAGCTCTGCTAACCGACTTGTATTTGGGGAAATAAAACATTTACATACAGAGCGAATACAGGGGATTGCCAACACATTAAAGGGTACAAAAGCAAGTTTTGTTTTAAGTAATCATATCGTGCAAGATATGTGGCATAAATATTTATTTATTACTGTTATGTCAGGCGTGACTACGCTAATGCGCGCACCAATAGGTCCGATCCGTGAAAGTGATGGGGGACGGGACTTGATTCGGAATTTATTTAAAGAAGCAGCACAGATTATGAAAGCATCTGGGGCCCCCATTCAGGATAATATTGTTGACGAACATATGAAGACGATTGAGAAGATTTCATATGATATGAAATCTTCTATGCAGCGGGATATGGAAAAAGGTTCATCTATCGAGGGGGAGTACTTACAAGGATATTTGTTGAAATTAGCAAAACAATTTCATGTAGATGCTCCATTGTTAAAAATTATTTATCAAAATTTAAAAGTTTACGAAAAGATGTTGTAAGGGAACATTCAATATTTTATTTAATTTAAAACGAAGGTGGTGTCACTGAAAATAATACAATTGCCATTTCGTTGAAATTATTTTCCCATTTATGTTTTAAATTTGCTGGTATCTTTACACTATCACCAGCGTCTAATACATATTGTTCTTCATTTAGATATAACAAAATTTTTCCTTCTAAAATGACTGCAACTTCCTCACCTCTATGTTCCAGAGGATTTTCTGACGAAGAGGTATTGGGAGGAACATTCATAATCGCTGTTGCCAAATTACCAGTGCAATCAGGTGACAATAACTCATAAGATAAATTATCAACAATCATTTTCTTACGTTTATTGGATCTTACGATTAAATCATCTGTGTTTGTTTCTTCAATGAAAAAACTAAATGTTGGAACATCAAGGGATTTAGCTAAGACCTTTATGGTTTGTATTGAAGGATTTGCTAATCCACGTTCGATTTGGCTTAACATTGAAGGGGTAATTGCAGCTAATTTTGCTAACTCCTTACTGCTCAAGCCTTTAGCTTTTCTATACTTTTGTACTTTTTTTCCAATATCTATATTTTCCATGACTATACTCCTTAATATTTCGTTAAAATATATTTAAAATAATGAAATTTTTATTTAATGTTATCAATGTTTTTATGTCAAACTACCTTAAATTATAATTTAACATTCACATCGCTACAAGAAAATAAGGAGAATCAGATAAATGAAGGAGATTGAAAAGCTTCGCTCCATATGCAACCAAAGTATTTCCTGAAAGGCACCATCGAGGCTCCTTTAATGGAGTTTCTTCCGTGAAATAGTCTTTAGAGCAGGAATATCAACGAAATATATCAGGATCTATTAAAGTAAGGGAAGGAGTTGTGTATATTAAATCTATCCATAATATTTAAAAGCAAAAAAGTTTCTTTATTCTAAACTATAGAAAAGAAACTTTTTGCTTTTGAGATATGTTTATTTTAAATTTCATGGTGAAAGGGTGTACCTAAGAAGATGAATAAGAGCTTTAATTTTCGAGAGTAGATATAGGAAGATTAATATTAACTGTCGTTCCTTTGCCTACTTCACTTTCAATAAGTATCTTTCCTTGGTGCTTTTCGATAATTTTATAACAGATCATTAATCCTAAACCGATACCATTTTCTTTGATACTATAAAATGGTTCTCCTAGATAAGGTATACGATCTTTTTCAATTCCACACCCGTAATCAGTAAATAGAATGTTTACCTGGTTTTTATCAGGTACATCTTCGATTTGAATCAAGATTTCCCCTCCCATTGGAGTTGCTTCAATCGCATTTTTTAAGATATTTATAAAAGCTTGCTTTAATTGATTCCCTTCGCAAAGGATGAATGAAGTATTAGATGTAAACTCAGTTGTAATTTGTATGTTGTTCATCATTGCTTGAGGCTGAAGTATCATTACAACTTGTTTCATTAATACATTA
>Ga0102589_1004364_pt1 | contig 13416 bp, 9 predicted proteins | sample AraplaMF_Col_mLB_FD_76858 | JGI IMG/M metagenome (GOLD analysis project Ga0102589, IMG submission 76858) | Arabidopsis root microbial communities from the University of North Carolina, USA - plate scrape MF_Col_mLB | ecosystem: Host-associated > Plants > Roots > Endosphere | place: USA... | reverse complement strand
TTAATTCTTTTTTAGGTTTCATTTCTTGTGTAACTACACACTTACGTAATGGAATTTTTCGATTCATGAGTTGACTCACTCCTCATTAAAGTCTTCAGCGTAAGCATCATACTCATCTTTTGAAGCATGTTCTGGAATTGATGATTGATAATCAATTCCTAGTTTATCAGCATCAGATTGTGATTTAATATCAATTTTCCAACCTGTTAAACGCGCAGCTAAACGTGCATTTTGGCCTCTTTTTCCAATCGCAAGAGAAAGTTGATGATCTGGTACTACTACTGTTGTTGCTTTATCCTCTTCATTTACAAGAACTTGAATTACTTGAGAAGGGCTTAATGCATTTGCAACGAATTCAACTGGGTCACTTGACCAACGAACGATGTCGATTTTCTCACCTTTTAATTCGTTTACAATAGACTGAACACGTTGACCTTTTTGTCCAACACAAGCACCTACAGGATCTAAATCTGAATTACTTGTAAATACAGAGATTTTAGAACGGTCTCCTGCTTCACGTGCAACAGATCGTATTTCTACAACACCATCATAAATTTCTGGTACTTCTGTTTCAAATAAGCGTTTTAGTAGACCAGGATGAGTACGTGAAACAAATATTTGAGGTCCCTTTGAAGTTTTCTCAACTTTTGTAACAAATACTTTAATTCTATCATGGATTTTATATTTTTCTGTAGGTATTTGCTCTGTCACAGGAAGTACTGCTTCAATTTTACCTAAATTTACATATATTGCACGAGAATCGATACGCTGAACTGTACCAGTCATCATATCTTCTTGACGATCAATATATTCTGAGTAAATAACACCGCGTTCTGCTTCACGTACTCTTTGTGTTACGACTTGTTTCGCAGTTGTAGCAGCAACTCGACCAAAATCTTTAGGCGTTACTTCTAGTTCAATAATGTCTCCAACGATAAAATTCGGATTATGTTGACGAGCTTCTTCAACAGTAATTTCTAAACGTGTATCAAACACATTACTAACTATTTCTTTTCTTGCAAAAACTCGAATTGATCCATTATGTAAGTTAAAGTCAACTCGAACATTTTGTGCTTGATTAAAATTTCGTTTGTAAGCAGAAATTAAAGCAGCTTCAATCGCTTCAATTACTACGTCCTTACTTATTCCTTTTTCTTTTTCAATAATTTCCAGTGCTGTTATTAACTCCGAACTCATTAATAGTACCCCCTACTTAGAAAAACGTCACAGCAAGCCTTGCACTTGCAATTTTTTGCGTTGGAATTGTAATCATTTTTTTTCTTGTTTTAATCGTTAATTCAAGTTGAACTTCCTCAGACGTATAAGAAATTAATTTACCTTCAAATTTCTTCTCATCTAGAATTGGTTCATATGTCTTGATATTAACTTGCTTCCCAATTGCCTTTAAAAAATCTTGTTCTTTCTTTAATGGACGTTCAGCACCTGGCGAAGATACATCTAAAAAGTATAGATTTTCAATTGGATCTTTTTCATCTAAAATTTCACTAAGTCTTTCACTCACCGCAGCACATTGCTCTAAATCAATTCCAGACTCATTATCTATAAATACTCGAAGGAACCAGTCTTTTCCTTCTTTTACGTATTCGACATCAACTAATTCTAATCCTAGTTGTTCAATTATTGGTTGTGCTAGTTCAGTTACAACCTCTGTGACCTTCTTACTCAAGAAGAATCCTCCTTCCAAACATTACAAGATGAAAATTCCCTGCTATTTAGCAGGGAAATTATCTTTAGTATTTCCAATTTACGTAAAAATCGTTAGTAAAAACTTTTACAATTCATACGAAAAAGATGAATCGGGTCTTTAGGGTAATAAGAAAGAGCAGGTTGCCCCTGCTCTTAAAGAAATTCCCGCGCTAAAATTACATCTGTACTAACTATACCATAATTCCCAAGTTTTGCAAACTGTTAAAAGCCATCAAATAAGGATAGCTGATTTTGGTCAGGTAAATCTTGTAAACAGCCTTGTTTATCTAAATATTCAAGAACTGTTTTTGAAATCTTACTTCGTTGTTGTAAGTCTTCCTTCGATAAGAACTCGCCATTTTCTCTAGCTGAAACAATATTTTTTGCTGCATTTGTTCCTAAACCAGGAATTGCATTAAATGGAGGGATTAATTTATTTCCATTGACTAAAAATTCATCTGCACTTGATTTGTATAAATCCATTCGTTCAAATGAATAACCTCGCTCACACATTTCTAATGCTAATTCAAGAACAGTCATTAAACTTCTTTCTTTCACAGAAGCATCTAAACCTTTAATGGCGATTTCTTCTATTTTCGCTTTAATCGTACTAGGTCCTGCTACCATTGCTTCGATGTCAAAATCTTCAGCTCGAACTGTAAAATAAGCTGCATAATAAAGAATTGGGTGGTGAACTTTGAAATAAGCAATACGCACAGCCATTAATACATAAGCAGCTGCGTGGGCTTTAGGGAACATGTATTTGATTTTTTTACATGAATCAATATACCATGCAGGCACTTTGTTATTTCTCATTTCTTCTTCCCACTCTGGTGGTACTCCCTTACCTTTACGAACAGATTCCATTATTTTAAATGCAAGTGATGGCTCAAGACCTTGATAAATTAAATAAACCATTATATCATCACGACAACCAATTACTTCTGATAGCGTACATGTGCCGCTGTTAATTAATTCAGATGCATTTCCAAGCCAAACGTCAGTACCATGTGAGAGTCCAGATATTTGAACTAGCTCAGAAAATGTTGACGGTTTTGTTTCTTCTAACATTTGTCGTACGAATTTTGTACCAAACTCCGGTATTCCGTACGTACCTGTTTTACATCCAATTTGAGCCTCAGATACACCAAGTGGTTCTGGACCAGCAAAGATTTTCATCACTTCTGGATCATCTGTTGGGATTGTTTTTGGATCAATTCCACTTAAGTCTTGAAGCATACGGATAACAGTAGGATCATCGTGTCCAAGTATATCAAGCTTTAATAAGTTATCATGAATGGAATGGAAATCAAAATGTGTTGTTTTCCATTCAGATTTTACATCATCTGCTGGAAATTGAATTGGAGAAAAATCATAAATATCCATATAATCTGGAACAACGATAATACCACCTGGATGCTGTCCTGATGTTCTTTTTACGCCAGTACATCCCATTGCTAAACGATCAAACTCAGCACCTCTTAACATTAAGTTGTGATCATTCGCATAGCCCCTTACATATCCATAGGCAGTTTTATCTGCAACAGTTCCGATCGTACCTGCTCTATATACATAGTCCTCACCGAAAAGTACTTTTGTATAGTTATGAGCAGTTGGTTGGTATTCTCCACTAAAGTTCAAATCAATATCGGGTACTTTATCCCCTTTAAAGCCAAGGAATGTTTCGAACGGTATATCATGACCATCCTTCTTATAAGCTGTGCCACATTCAGGACAATCTTGATTTGGTAAATCAAAACCTGAACCAACCGAACCATCATTGAAAAACTCCGAGTGTTTACAATTCGGACATACATAATGTGGTGGTAAAGGATTTACTTCAGTTATTTCGGTCATTGTTGCGACAAGTGATGATCCTACTGAACCACGGGATCCTACTAGATAACCATCATCTAAAGATTTTTTAACTAGCTTGTGTGAAATTAAATAAATAACCGCAAAACCATGACCTATGATACTTTTTAATTCTTTTTCTAACCTAGCTTCTACAATTTCAGGTAAATCTTCGCCATAGATTGAACGAGCCATACTGTAACTCATATTACGGACTTCATCTTCTGCTCCTTCAATTTTAGGCGTATAAAGATCATCTTTAATTGGTTTTATTTCTTCTATTAAACTAGATATCTTCTGAGTATTTGTTACTACAATTTCTTTTGCTTTTTCTTCCCCTAAGAAAGCAAATGCCTTTAACATCTCATCCGTCGTTCTAAAATGTACATCTGGTAAACGATGTCGGTTTAAAGGATTCGCTCCGCCTTGCGAACCAATGAGGATTTTACGGTAAATTTGATCTTCTTTTTGTAGGTAATGGACATTCCCTGTACCTACGACAATTTTTTCTGTTTTTTCGGCCATCTTAACTAATTTCGTAATGACTTCTCTTAAGTGTTGTTCATTTCGAACGATTTCTAACTCAACTAAGTGTGATAAGACCTCTGGCGGCATTACTTCGATATAATCATAGAATTCCATTAGTTTTTCTGCTTCTTCAGGTGATTTTTGCACGCTTGCTTCAAATACTTCACCTTTATCACAAGCCGAACCTACTAATAAACCTTCACGGTGCTTTACTAATAAAGATTTTGGAACCCTGGCAACGCGATGATGATAATTAATATGAGAATAAGAAACAATTTTAAATAAATTTTTAAGTCCAACTTCATTCGTAGCTAACAATGTTGCATGTGAAGGTCGAGCACGTTTATATGCATCACCTTTACCCATATTGTTATTTAATTCATCATGATAATTCATACCTTGTTCCGCTGCATCTTTTAACATTTTAATCATTAAAAAGCCTGTAGCTTCTGCATCATATATTGCACGGTGATGTTGTGTTAAATTTATATCGAATTTTTTACAAAGTGTATTCAAACGGAAATTTTTGAAATCAGGATATAAATTTCGAGCAAGTTCTAATGTATCGATTACACCATTTTCTGTAATGCCAATCTCGTATTTTTTGAATCCCATTTGAATAAAGCCCATATCAAAGGAAGCATTATGTGCAACCAATATACAATCTTCCATCCATTCTTTGAATTCGCGTAAAACAATATCAACATTAGGTGCATCCTTCACCATTTCATCTGTTATACCAGTTAATTCAATGGTTGTTGCAGAAAGTGGATGATGCGGATTTGCAAAACGTTCAAAGCGATCTATTATTTCACCATTATGAATTTTTACAGCTGCTAATTCAATAATCGTGTCATATACAGCTGACAGTCCTGTTGTTTCAACATCAAATACAACATAGGTTGCATCGTCTAAAGATACATGAGATGGATTATAAGCTGTTGGTACACCATCATTTACTAAATTTATTTCTACACCATATAAAATTTTAACTCCATGCTTTTTACCTGCGCCAAATGCTTCTGGAAAAGATTGAACAACAGCATGATCAGTAATTGCAATTGCTTCATGGCCAAATTTACTTGCTTGTTTAACTAGATCACCCGCAGATACAACTGCATCCATTTGACTCATATGGGTATGGGCGTGCAATTCAATTCTACGTTCTCCCTCTGGTGCTTCGTCTTTACGCTCATCAGGTGTTATCTCATTGATATCATTCGCAATCATGACTAAATCACGTACGAATGTATCATTTTGAACAGAACCTCTAACTTTTAACCACATACCTTTTTTAATTTTATTAAGTATCGGTATGTCTTCTTTATCTCGTGAGAACATCTTAACTAGTATAGAGCTTGTATAATCAGTTATTTTAAATGTGATTAATACACGACCGCTTTTTAATTCACGTACATCAGAATCAAAAACATAACCCTGTATAATTACTCGTTTTTCTTCTTCTATTATTGATGAAATTGTATTAATTTCGTTTTCTTTAATATAGTAACCGACGACTAATGGTCCTTGTGGCTCTTCTCCATCAGCTTCCTCAGCTTCACGTTTATCTAATTCAACGAGTACTTCCATTGCTCGCTTTCGATCTTCCTCTGCTTTTTTCTCAAGGAATTCATTTTTTTCTTCTATATTATCGTTTATCTTATTTTCAAAAAATAACTTTGGAAAACCAACATTTTGATAAAGTTCCTGAAGTTGTGGTGCGTATCTATTTGTAAATGCATTCTCTTCTATTACACTATTTAAATGAATACAAACTTTATTTTTTTCAACCGAAGGCATTGCACCTTCAATATGATGGAGGATAGGTGATTTTGAATCAACCGATTGGATCATATAAGACCAATAATCGATTACTTTTTGTTCCTCAACAATTGTATTATCAGTTTTTATAACGACAGAGATATCTGCTATATGTTTAAATGTTCTTAGTAAATTCGTAACGAATATTTGGAACGTAGCAAAAGGTAAAACATTTTCAATTTTAAATGTAAATTGCCATTTTCTTTCGCTTTTATTCACTTCAAGATTAACGATTTCCCCGTTGTTAAAATACGTTTCACGCAACTCTTGCGGAAATTGTAGCTGATCTAGTAAAAGCTGAAAACGTTCCTGTCGAGTTTGTCCCATTTTTTCACCAACCTTCGAAAATTGCAATTGTTTCTACATATCAAACAGTATCCTAGACTTCATGCAGTCTGAATCTCTAATTTGTACTTTGTCTACAAACTGAAAGTACCTCTAAAAAAGAGGTACTTTATTTGTTTCGTTATACGCTTTAATAGCGTATGAACTTAGCTATTCTATTTTAACATATTTACTTCATTCATAAGGTTAGAAATTTCTACTTCTTTGCTAACTTGCCCGTCTCTTGTTTTTAATTCAACAATTCCTTCAGGCGCACGTTTTCCTACTACAATTCGTACAGGTATACCAAATAAATCTGCGTCTGCGAATTTAACGCCTACACGTTCATTTCGATCATCTACTAATACATCTTGACCATTTTCTTTTAGCATTTTGTAAATATCTTCTGCTAATTGTACTTGTTCATCATTTTTCGTATTAACAGTTATGACATGCACATCAAATGGAGCAAGATTTTTTGGCCAGACAATTCCTTTTTCATCATTAAACTGTTCCACGATTGCAGCTAATGTACGTGAAACGCCGATACCATAGCATCCCATAATGATTGGATTTGATTTACCGTTTTCATCTAAGAATGTTGCATTCATCGATTCTGAATATTTCGTACCAAGTTTGAAAACATGTCCAACCTCAATACCTTTTGCAAATTGGATGACACCATTTCCGTCTGGTGATGGATCACCTTCTTGAATAAAGCGTAAATCAACAAACTCTTTTACAGTATAATCTCGATTTACAGTCACATTAATATAATGGTATCCTTCTTCATTTGCACCACAGCAACCATTTACAATCCCTTGAACTGCATTATCCGCTAAAATCATTAAATCAGGTTTTACACCAATTGGACCTAATGACCCAACTTCACAATTCATTAATTCTTTTACTTCTTCCTTAGTCGCTAACTCAACGCTATGTGCACCTAAGTAATTTTTTAATTTAATATCATTGATTTCATGGTCACCTCTTGCAAGAACAAGAACGAATTCCTCGTCCGCTTTAAAGATGATTGATTTAATGCTTTTTTCAATTGGTAAGTTTAAATAATCGATCACTTCATCAATTGTTTTTTGATTTGGCGTAGATACTTTTTGTACCTCGTCCATTTTTTCATCAGTTTGTTCATAAACTGTCACAACTGGAGCCATTTCAATGTTCGCAGCGTAATCTGATTCAGTTGAAAACGCAATTGTATCCTCACCGATTTCAGATAATACCATAAATTCATGTGTATCTTTTCCACCCATTGCACCAGAATCGGCAACAACTGCTCTGAAGTTTAATCCACAACGTCTAAATACATTGCTATAAGCAGTAAATAAACGATCATAAACTTCATCCAAACTTTCTTGTGATGCATGGAATGAATATGCATCCTTCATCAGAAATTCACGACCACGTAATAAACCAAAACGAGGGCGCTTTTCATCACGGAATTTAGATTGAATTTGGTATAGTGTAATCGGTAATTTTTTATATGATTTTAATTCATCACGTACGACAGAAGTAACAACTTCCTCATGCGTTGCCCCTAAGGCAAATCCACGTCCGTGACGATCGCGTAAACGCATCAGTTCTGGTCCGAAATTATCCCATCTTCCCGATTCTTCCCATAATTCTTGAGCTTGTAAAGCAGGCATTAACATTTCCATCGCACCTGCATTATTCATTTCTTCACGTACAATATTTGCTACTTTTTGAAGAACTTTATTCCCTAAAGGAAGAAAGCTATAAATACCAGAAGCGTTTTGTCTAATAAATCCCGCTCTTAGTAAAAGTTGATGACTCTTAATATCTGCATCTGAAGGTACTTCTCTAAGAGTTGGGCTAAACACTATACTTTGTTTCAAAAAAATTCACCTCAAATTTCTTTCTACATAAATAATCTTTTTATATCATTCCATGTAACAATAATCATTAATAACATTAATAATGCAAATCCAATAAAATGAACGACGCCTTCTTTTTGACGATCAATTGGTCTACCTCGTAATGCTTCGATCGCGAAAAATGTTAATCTTCCTCCGTCAAGAGCTGGTAAAGGTAGTAAATTCATAATCCCTAAGTTAATACTTAAGAATGCAGCCCATTTCATCAAGTAGAAAATGCCAGACTGTGCCGCTTGATCAGTAACTTGATAAATACCAACAGGACCAGAAAGACTATCAATCGAGAATTTGCCAGTCACTAATTGTCCTACTGCAAATACGATTTCCTTCGTCCATCCAATCGTTTCTGTTACTCCATATTTAACGGATGATAAAACATTCTTTTCAACTGGTGCATATACACCAATTAAACCATTTACTTTATTATCTATTTTCTCTGCTTTTGGTGTAACTGGAATTGAAACGACTTGATCATTTCGTTTCACTTCAAATAATAATTCTTTATCAGGACTTTCCCTTACAATCTTAACCACTTCTGCCCATTTACTTACTTCTTTATTATCAATTGATAAAACTGTATCTCCTGATTTTAAGCCAGCTGTTGAAGCCGCACCTTTTGGTAATAATTCACCAATTTTTGCATCATCAATTGGAGTACCTTGAAGCAATCCTAAAAGGATAAAAATAAATAACGCTAAAATAAAGTTCATCATCGGTCCAGCAAAAATAGCGATTGCTCTTTTTCCGACTGATTTACTATTAAATTGTCGATTATATGGTGCAATTTGATGACCTTGTCCTTCACTATAAATAAAAGCTTTTTCATTTACGCGTAATGTTGATAGCTCTTCGTTTCCTTCTTCAATACCGATAATTTCTAATTTGTGCTCTAAATCAATTGAATCTACTTCAATAAAACGAAGATCTGAAAAACGATCAAATTGATCTACAACAATTTTAGAAACCTCACCACGATCATTAAATTGTAAACCTATATGAGACCCAGGTTTAACTTGTACCATTTCAGGGTCTTCTCCTGCATATCTAACATAACCGCCTAGTGGAAGTAGTCTGATCGTATAAGTTGTTTCATTGCGATAAAAAGAGAAGACCTTTGGACCAAATCCAATTGCAAATTCTCTACATAATATCCCTGCTCGTTTTGCAAAATATAAATGACCTAATTCGTGAAAGAATACTAGTACCCCAAAGATCACAATAAACGCAATTACTGTATTCATGATATGACCACCCTTACTTTATTTGTGATGAAACGAATTGTCTTGTTTGCTCATCAATTATACGAATTTCTTCTAACGAAGGTTTGCTAATACACTCGTGTTTTTCCAGAGCATGTTCAATTAAATTTTCAATCTGTAAGAATGATATTTTTTTCTGTAGGAAAGCACTTACTGCTTCTTCATTCGCAGCATTTAATACTGTCGGAAGACTTCCCCCTATTTTTCCAGCATGATATGAGTATGCTAAACATTTAAATCTGTTAAAATCCATTTCTTGAAAGTGAAGCTTTCCAAACTGAATCAAATCTAGTGGTTTGTGATTATGAACTGGTTTTCTTGATGGATAATTGAGTGCATATGCAATTGGTACCCTCATATCAGGAGTTCCTAATTGAGCCATAACACTACCATCATCAAACTCTACCATTGAGTGAATAACACTTTCTCGATGTTGGATCACTTCTATTTTTTCATACGGCATATTAAATAACCAATGTGCTTCTATTACTTCTAAACCCTTGTTCATCATAGTGGCAGAATCAATCGTAATTTTTGCCCCCATAGACCAATTAGGATGGTTTAATGCGTCTTCAATTGTTACATCTTTTAATTGTTCTCTTGTTTTATCTCGAAAACTACCGCCTGAAGCAGTGATAATTAACTTATGTATTTCTTTTTGATTTTCACCATTTAAACATTGAAAAATTGCCGAGTGCTCACTATCAACAGGTAATATTGAGACGCTGTACTTTTCTGCTTCTGCCATAACAAGATGTCCTGCAGTTACTAATGTTTCTTTATTTGCTAACGCGATTGTTTTTCTGTTTTGGATTGCCTTCATAGTAGGTACTAATCCTACACTTCCAACTACTGCATTTACTAAAATCGTACTTTCGTGGTGGACTGCAACCTCAATTAATCCTTCTTCACCATAAAGAACTTTGGTATGTGCAGGAATTTTTAAATTCATCAACTTGTCAGCTTCTTCTTTACCTGCAACTGAAACCAGTTTTGGTTCGAATTCTAAAATAATATTGTATAATTCTTCGATATTTTTCCCAGCAGAACATGCTACTAACTCAAAATCATTTGATTGGTTTCGAATAATATCAAGAGTTTGTATGCCGATTGAACCAGTCGCTCCAAGTAAGCTGATTTTCTTCATATGGTACGTCTCCTTATACACAAAAAACTAATGCTAAATTACAAATAGTAAGTAGACAATAGGTAAAGTAAAGATAATACTGTCAAATCTATCTAAGATTCCACCATGACCAGGAAGTAATTTCCCTGAATCTTTTACGCCGTAATATCTTTTATATGCAGATTGAACAAGGTCACCTAATTGTCCAAAAATCGATACTAAAATTGATACTAAAATTAAATATAGCACTGAATAATCTAAAGTTAACACATTGGACAAAATTATAGCAACTACAACGGCACATATTATTCCACCAATAGAACCTTCAATTGTTTTGTTTGGACTAATATCTGGCCAAAGCTTTGATTTCCCCATTGATTTACCAATAAAGTATGCGCCTGAGTCTGTTGCCCAGATTACAAATAATGGGAAGAAGAAATCTTCAATACCCATGTTTCTTAATTCATACATAAAGTGAAATCCAAAACCTACATAAAAACTACTTAGTACAATGAAAGAAGCATCTTCAAAAGTAAATGTATTCTTTGTAATCACCGTATATGATAAAAGTAATAGGATTAGTACAATTGCCACTTCGGTTTTACCTATTTGAACTGGTAAAATTGCATCTGATACTTGTTTTGGTGTAATTGCTAGCCAAGTTAAAAGTAATCCAAGTACAGATTGTGCACTAAATAAATGTAACTTTTTCATTCTAATCAGTTCAAAATATCCAATTGTACCTAGTGCAAAGACTAGTAAACCAAAAGGCCAATCACCAAATATTACTAATCCTAAAAATAGTGCTCCAGCTATAACTCCTGTCAGTATTCGCTGCTTCAATTTCGTTCACCGCTTTCTTAAATACCACCATATCTTCGCGCTCTATTTTGATATTCCTTTATCGCATCAATAAAGCTTTCTTCTGTAAAATCTGGCCATAATACATTCGTAAAGTATAATTCGGAATAGGCAATTTGCCATAACATAAAGTTACTGATTCTTAATTCACCACTTGTACGAATTAATAAATCTGGATCTTTTAAATCATTCGTCATTAAATATTTTCCGAATAACTCATCATTAATTTCTTCTTTATTTATTTTATTATCCAAAACATCTGAAGAAATCTTTTTAACTGCTGTAATAATTTCATCTCTAGATCCATAATTCAATGCAAAATTTAAAATCATTCCAGTATTATTCTTTGTATCATCTACTGCTTTTAAAACTGCATCTAATGTGTAACTAGGAAGCTGTTCTCTATTCCCTGTTAATCTGACTTGAACATTCTCTTCAATTAGTTCAGGTAAAAATGTACCTAAAAACTCTTGTGGTAATTTCATAAGAAATTCAACTTCAGTTTTTGGTCTTTTCCAATTTTCGGTTGAAAATGCATAAAGAGTTAGCGTTTTAACACCAAGTTTACTAGCAGTTCTTGCTATTGTTCGAACGACTTTCATTCCTTCATAATGGCCTTTAATTCTAGGTAAATTCCTTTTTTGTGCCCATCTTCCATTACCATCCATGATGATGGCAACATGCTCCGGTATGACTCCATCTTCCCCAATTAATTGCGAATTTGGAGGGACATTTATCTCTTGCTTATTTCTTTTCAAGAAAGAAAATAATTTAAACATTTTTAATCCTCCGTTTAAGTACATCAAATTACATTATTGAGTAAAAAAACCCCCTTAAACAGAGGGTCTTTTTACTCAAAAGCGCTTAGTTAATTAATTATATGATATAAACGAAAATTTTAAATACTAATATTCGAAAATTTTTGTAACATTTTCTAAGCGCTAAAGTATGATATACCTTCAATACAGAAGTATTAAACTTCCATAATCTCTTTTTCTTTATCTTTCGTAATTGCATCAATTTTTTCGATATGAGAATCAGTTTGCTTTTGAATGTCTTCTACAAGGCCACGTAATTCATCCTCAGTAATGTCGCCATTCTTTTCAGCTTTTTTAAGATCATCATTTGCATCACGACGAACGTTACGAACTGCAACTTTTGCATCTTCAGCTGATTTTTTTACTACCTTTACTAAGTCACGACGACGTTCCTCAGTTAATGGTGGGAAAGTGATACGAATAACAGTACCATCATTAGATGGATTTAAGCCTAAATCAGCTTTTTGGATTGCTTTATCCATATCGTTGATCACTGTTTTATCGTAAGGCGTAATTAATAATAATCTAGCTTCAGGTACTGAAATGTTAGCCATTTGATTAAGTGGTGTCGGTGCACCATAATATTCAACTGTTACACGATCTAGAATAGCTGGATTTGCACGTCCTGCACGAACTGTAGCTAATTCTCTTGAAAAAGCAGAAACTGCTTTTGTCATTTTTTCTTTTGCTAAAGAAATGATTTGATTTGACATGAGTTATTTCCCCTTTACAATTGTTCCAATATTTTCGCCTAATACGGCACGTTTAATATTACCTTCTTCCATAATTGAGAAAACAATTAATGGAATATCATTGTCCATACATAATGAAGAAGCTGTTGAATCCATTACGCCTAAACCTTCTTTTAATACATCTAAGTATGTAAGTGTTTCATATTTAACTGCAGTTTTATCAATTGAAGGATCGGCAGTATACACACCATCTACATTATTTTTAGCCATTAAAATAACGTCCGCTTCTATTTCAGCAGCACGTAATGCAGCTGTTGTATCAGTAGAGAAGTAAGGATTTCCTGTACCAGCAGCAAAAATCACAACACGTTTCTTTTCTAAATGACGAATTGCTTTACGACGGATGTATGGTTCTGCAACTTGACGCATTTCAATTGATGATTGTACACGAGACTGTACACCTAATGTTTCAAGGCTATCTTGAAGTGCTAATGAGTTCATTACAGTACCTAA
>Ga0102589_1004363_pt1 | contig 13419 bp, 8 predicted proteins | sample AraplaMF_Col_mLB_FD_76858 | JGI IMG/M metagenome (GOLD analysis project Ga0102589, IMG submission 76858) | Arabidopsis root microbial communities from the University of North Carolina, USA - plate scrape MF_Col_mLB | ecosystem: Host-associated > Plants > Roots > Endosphere | place: USA... | reverse complement strand
GTTCTAATTCAAAGGAATGATCGAAATGATCTTCAATTGCACGTTTTCCTTTTCCTGTTACGATAATAATATCTTCAATTCCAGACGCAATTGCCTCTTCCACGATATATTGAATTGTTGGTTTATCCACAATTGGTAACATTTCTTTTGGCATTGCTTTTGTTGCTGGTAGGAAGCGAGTCCCTAATCCAGCTGCTGGAATAATAGCTTTTCTTACTTTTTTCAATGATATTCCTCCTAGTAATCTAAAACATATTTATATAAACTATAAAATTTAACCACTATAAAAAGAATTAATAATTTAATTACACTACTATGTAAAAATAAATTATCTATCCTCTGTTTTAATTTTATGATTTTTGCCTACTCATATTTCCCACATTATTATTCTATAACTAAAGATATTACTAATACAAAATCAATGAAATATTATATCGATATCTCTGACAATACCTTCTTATTCTATTTTAACTTTTTTTGTACTTGTTCTTCTAAAATATTTTCCCACTTATCACCAACAACGTTAAAAGTATATCTTTCAACATTCTTTTTAGCCCTACGACCATATTCCTTTCTTAATTCTTCAAATTCCATTAAGGTCATTAATGAATTAGCAAGTTCATCAATATTTCCTTCTTCTACAAGCAATCCATCTTCTTTATTTTTAATTATTTCGACAGGCCCTGTACAAGCAAAACTTACACAAGGGACTCCTACTGACATGGCCTCAATTATAACCATTCCAAAAGGTTCGTATCTGGAGCTTAAAACATAAATTGATGAATTAAGCATCTCACCAATAATATCATTCGTTTTTGGCATTAAGAAAATATTATTATAGGCTTTATAATCAAAAATCTGCTGTCGAAGAAGTTGTTCATCTTCTCCCGAACCAAATATTTTCAGCTTCCAATCCGGATATTTCTCTATAACTTTAGAAAACGCAGGGACTAAAAGGTCAAAACCTTTCTGAGGTACATATCTACCCGCAGCAATCACTACTTTTTTATCTAGTGCAGCTATTTCTTTAGGAACTGCTGTAGCATTTTCTACTTTATATAACGTTACCCCAGTTCCCTTTAATAGTGATTGATAGTCGCTAATTTCTGAATCTGTTAAACATGTTAAAGCATCTAATTTCCCATAATATTTTTCAATTTTATTTTGTAAACACTTTTCATGACCACCGAAATACTTATGTTCTTGACCAATCTTAATTACATTATTACTTACAAATCTAGTTGCTAAGATATTAAATGATGGTATTGTTGTAATTAAGATACCCTCATTAATTTTCTTTAGAGCCGCAATAATCTTAAAATCGACAAAGAGATTAAACATATGATATAAATCTTCGCTTTTATCTATGAAATAACTAGGCATTTTCAATAAGATCTTTTTTATTACTTTCTGGTAAAGAGGTGTGTTTCTCCCAAATAATTTTCCTCTTCTAGCATCAAAGATAGGATTAAGCTTTACTTTTTTATTAATATCGAACATCGGTTTTGCACTCGTTCTTCTAACACTGACAATCTCCACATCATAATTTTGAGAGGCAAAATAGTTAGCAGTATTCACAACTGTTCTTACAGTTCCCCCCATTCCATAAATATTATATACAAGAAAGGTAATTTTCATCCTTATATACCTCACTATTTCTTTATTTTTCATTTGATATTTTCTTGATTTCTTTATAAATTCGTTCAAAGTTCTTTTTATCATGACGCGCATAATATTTTTTAGACTTAATGAGGTACTTAGGTTTATATTTAAAATCTTTTTGAACATACTCATTAATATATTTTATTACTTCATCTTTTGTATATGCTATATCTCCAACTAACTCCCTGCTCAAATCTACATAAGATCCTCTATGTTTCAAATAATCATTGACATCAAAATGATAGAAAATCGATGGTTTTTCCAAATAATTAAAATCAAACACAACACTTGAATAATCGGTAATCATTAAGGAACTACTTTGCATCAATTCTTTTACGCTTTCTTCGCCTAATTTAACAATTTGTATTCTCTTATTTAAAGATGAAAATTCTTCTTTATATTTTTTTTGTATTTCGATATGTGGAAAGAATTTTAATACTAAATCATTTTCCTCTAATAGATTATGCAACCTCTTATCTTTTAATAATTGACTATAATGCACATAAAAATCTGATGCTAAAAATTCTTTTTTTGAATCAATAATCCAATCTCTCCATGTAGGCATAAGAAGAATCTCTCGAGTTTTTCGACTTTTACTTTTATCTACTAAAGAATCAAATCTAGCTAATCCGGTAACCATCACTTGATCCTTTTTAAAATTCATTTCGTTTATCATAATATTTTGTTCATGTGTAGAGGAAACAACGAATTTTTTAATCATTCCATTATAAGACTTTCTATTAAACTGCAATTTTTTCATTGCAATAATACCATGTTGTAGGTAAATTACTTTCTTTGGATTACTTCCCATCTTAGGATGGACAATGCTTGGAATAACATCCCTAATGCCATGACTTACGATAAGATATTCACTTAAATGATATAGAACAAGGTGTTTAAAACTATCATACCGCAGAACCTTTTCTTTATACGGTTCTAGGTTGGCCATATTTTTATTATTGGTTGTACTCACATAATAGTAATTTTCTGAGGTTTTATTCTTAACACAAGACTCAAAAAAAGCAAATCCATTATCTTGCGCAACTTCCCCCAAATTTTCCCCAATAAGCCATACTGGTTTCTTTCGAAATTTACTCCATACTTTAGCAACTCCTCTGGCCATTAAGAATTTTATTTTTTCTTTTTTTCTTTCATGTGCCTTTAAGCTCCTTATTTCAAGTGACATTATCTTATCCTTTTTATTAAAGAACGTAGAACAATATAAACCACTTTCCATTTTTATCGCATTTTCTTTAAAAGTGGAGTTTTTATTGATAATATTTATATCCTCACAAAGTACCATTGTTTCCACAGTATTATTATTAACATTCGCAGCAAAGTACACATCCCATTTCCCTGCATCATGAAGCTCATTTACTTTCATAAATGATGAATTAATATAAAATAGATACTCATTAAGATTATTTAATTTACCTTTCTGTGTTACAGTTTGACCAGTTTTCTTTTCCTTAAAAACTAACCTTGCATCTTGCAATTCAAGCTGTTTTTCTACCGTTGAATAAATTTTGAGTTTTATATTATCCTTATTTACATCCATTTCAGTACAATAGGATTGTAAAGAATTCTGTACAGACACTGATAATTCATTTTGATTTGTATAATAGGGCTGAATTTGTATCGGATGCCCATTAACATTCCGGTTTAATGAAGGATAAATAATTGCCTTTGCTTTATTCTTTATATCATCTAAATTGGATATGAATTTAAACACAATATTATTTCCATTACCCTCAATATAAATCATAAACTGTAAGTTTACTTCACCAATTGTTTCAATATCAAATGAATCCCAATCATATGAGCTATTAAAATAATAGCCTCCGTCTCCTTCTGAAAATTCATTTATACAATTGATTTTTAAATCCATAGATTCCTCATGAAGATACACATCTTTTAAAACATAGTTAACATCCGGAATGCTTACAAAGCCTTTTACGATTAGCTTACTCGCTTCATAATCAACTCTAATAACATCACAGTATACTCCTTCATCTCTAATCAATACTGCCAAATTATTATCTAAAGTAACATATGGTCGAATTCTTTTTATAGTACCGGATCGGGAATAAATTGTTTTAGGTATAACTACAAAGTCCATTTTAGCTTCTAGGATAGAATCTAGATTTAATGGAACTCTATCTTTAACCCCGCTCACTTTAAAACTTAAGAACACATCCCAAATTCCCTTTTCTTCAAAGAAATCACCTTCTTCAAACGCTATTGTCTTTGTAAAAGAATGGTTTATTATCCTAATAGGATGTGATTGATGTTTTTTCGTATCTCGATGGATAAACAATAACTCTACCATCTGATTTTCCGCATCCACCATACAATTAAATTGCACGAATCCTTCGATAGTGAGCTTGTTCTGTCCTAAATTTACAGTTTTAATTTTAGTAGAAACCATTCTCTCTTCGTTTTTTTCAATTTTAAGAATTAATTCCTGTTTATTATTACGAGAAAACACGTGATAATACAATTGATCATTATAACGAAAATAATGTCCAACTACTTTTTTTTCTTGTTTATTTTCAACCTTTATTAATACAGACTTGCCATTAAGCTCCCCTTCGCAATACAATTCCCAGTTACCTTCATATAAAGGATTTCCCTTTAAATTCAGCGTTACTTGATATTCATTTGTACTGTCATTCACTTTTAAACCTGTTAAGTTTTTCACTTCTTTTGTAAGGCCATTTTTCAAAAAGAACTCTTTTAAATAAACCTCTCTACGTTTAGACTTCGGGGAGAAATCCCCCAGTATTACAAAATCTTTTTCTTCATTTTCAAAAATTTCATTTGCAGAGACAACAATACCTACAGAGTCTTTTCTACTAAATTCAACACACTGTTCAACTGAATTAATCGCATTCACTTGAAAAATTGTGTTATCAGGACATATAATGAATTCCTTCCCCAAATTGTTATATACATGAAGAACAACAATGTCTTTATCTAGTTGTAAATAAACTTTTAATTTTCCATTATTCATTATTTCGGAAAGTCCCGAAATTGGTAGAACACATATAATTCTATCTTTATGGATTTTCATACTAGATAGTGATAACTGTTTTTTAGAATTTCCTTTATGAATAAATAATCCCTTTACTCTCTCATAAATATCTTGCACATTTCCATCTGTTTGTATAGAGATTTCAAGTTCGATGCTTTTATTTTGCGTAATTTTCATTTCTTCCAATAACACTTTTACTTTCAATTCAATCTCACCTTTCAGCTGTTAACAGTTAAATCCACTATCCGACTACTTTGTGTCCATTCCTCTATTTACAATTTATTTTTTATAACTTATATAAAAAATTATCCTAACTACTATCATTAGTAAGAGAGGAATTAATATATTAAGATAAACAGAACATAGTATACTTATTTATTTAATTAACAATATAACGAAACAATTCTAACTAAAAAAGGGCGGATTTAGTTTTTCAGTTGCTCTCTCTTTGCAAGGATCTCCAGGACAATTCTCTTTGAATTATTTTGATCGATATATGAGAATAAATGATTTCTAAGCAATTTATACCTTTCTTTCTCCTTAAATCCATTATGCATATAGAAAGTTAAGAGTTGAACTAGTTCATCCACGTGCACACATCTATCTCCAAATAATTCATGTTCTACGTTTAAATAACCATTCATTATATGATCGAACTGAAAGAAAATAATTGGTTTTTTTAAATAATACATATCCCAAGAAACACTAGAATAATCTGTTATAAGCAGTGAAGATTCCATTATCAACTCATTAATTTTTATATCTTTGTATTTTACAAATTGTACATTTGAAGTATTACACTCAAAATAACGAATAGAACTATGAATTCTTGGATGCATACAAAATTTTAAAATAACGTTATTTTTCTCTAGTTGCTCAACGAGGGTTGTATCATTTAGCAGCCTTTCATATTGCCTATAAAATTGACTATCTAAAAACCCTTCCTCGGATACCTCATCTAGCCACTCTCGCCATGTCGGTAGCAATAGAATTTGTTTTTGCTCCCCACTCTTATCTTGCAAATAATCCCACCTTGCTAATCCACTCACAATGATTTCATCTTCTGTATAATTAAAAAATTGTTTTACAATTTCTTTTTCATATTCCGAAGATACACAAAATAAATCCGTTCCATTCGGACTACCTTTTTTAAAAATTGAATCCACCTTTTTCAAACCTAGCACACCATGTTGTAGAAAAACGTGCTTTTTAGTATGAATAACTTTCTTTAACGTTCCCCTGTTTTCTTTCCATATATAACAATGTGCCTTTGACTCAGAAGATATCATAAGTGTACTAGCAAGGAGATAAATCATATACTTGATGCTCATAAAGTCGATAACTTTATCCTCATATTGATCAAGCATCTTATAGTCATTAGACTTTTTGTTAATCACATAATATAGATTGGGAATTTGCTTATGATCATAGCAATACTTAAAGAAATAATAAGAATTATCTTGTGCGGTATGGCCAAATTTCTCATATACTAATACAATGCCTTTTCGATCCCAATGCCATTTAAATGTATAATATATGATTAATGCCAGCTTTTCTTTCAAAGCATATTTTAACTGATCATAGGTTCCCTTCCTTCGATAATGTAAGCTGAGTCCACCTTTAATAGTCACATATGGATATACTACATATCCATCTTCACCATGGTCACGCTGTAATCGATTGTTTAGCTTTCTATTAACAATATAGCTGGGATGTTTAATTCGATAACTTTTAAGTTCATCGGATTTCAAATGTACATAAAAATCCCAAAAAAACGGGCCTAGCTCAAGTTGACCCAGCTCTATTTCAAAGATAACCTTTTTTTCAAATTCATTTACGCTACTTTCCTGATACGGGAGTTGATAAACTTTATCTCCGTTCCTTTTTTTTAAAGTTATAGCCTCGACCGTACATTTATCTCTGCATTTTACTCTAATAGCAAACTGCCATTTTCCTTTTTTCTTCTTAAATGACGTTATTCGTATTTTAGAAATTAACTTTCCGGAGGATTTGACCATTCGCTTCACTCTTTCTTTAGCACTTCAACGAATCAAAATCATATAGTTGTATATATGATTTTCAAGAAATTTGTATGTTATAACTCAACTATGAGCGATATACGAAGGTTTTAATCCCACCGTAATCATGTAAACACTTCATCAATTTAATTAGCATGTAAAAATATAGATATTTGATCAACAGTTATACCATCTGCGGATGAAAATTTAAAATCATATTTATCAGAGCGGTATATAAATGATGCTCCGTCTTCACTTACTAACTGCGCTTGACCTAACTTCTCTAACATCGCCACCTTAGGGATAGACATATTCTGTATTGTAACCTGTTTTACAGTGAACTGATGGTTATATAGAACATTGATATTTTCATAACTATTTAATGTACCCTCTAATAGTTCTTCGGTGTTTTTTGGCTTCCCTATCACACCTTGTACATCTTGTTGATTTTTTCCTAATAAGGATATACCACTTTCAAAGTTTTGATTTGAGCCCGATAGCCCCTTTAACTTGTTGGAGATAACCTCATACTGTAAAGCTGAGCTAAAAGGAATCGTACTTGACACACCCTCACTAATCCATCCTTCTGTTCCATCTTCATATACAATTTCCAACCAGTTTATATCGTTTTTTTCATCTTTTTGCTGTGTCTTTACCACAAACGGTGTACCAAATTCCATCATAGCTACTTGTTTACCATTTAGATTTGGCATACTTCTGATCTTTGCCTTTGCCATTTTCACATATCGAATATCTAAATCCGCCAATGGATTTTTTCTCTTTTCATTAGACACTTGTTTCTTTTTACTTTCAGCTTCCGCCTGAGGAGGCTGGACAAACAGATCCTTCTTCAAATAAGCAGTACTTCCAGCTCCGATACATAAGACCAATCCTGCCAATGGAATCATATATTTTTTCTTCCGTTTCCTTGGATTTAATCTAGTATGTGCAATATCTAAAGCCTTAGCGTCCTCCTGCTTCATTTCCTGACCGGCTTGTTTTCTCTGTGCTTCTTCTTTAAATTTTTGTTGCTCCTCTTTACCCATAGCACGGTATTCTTTTAAAAACTGTTCGTATTTAGGCATTACGTCTTGCATAAGCCCATAATCCTTAATTTCACCATATTCAATCCATAACGCTTTTGTACAAAATTGCTTTACTTGTCCTAATGAATGACTCACAAAAAAGATCGTTTTCCCTTGTTCTTTAAATTCATTCATTCGTTTTAAACACTTATCTGTAAATGTTTGGTCACCTACAGACAAGGCTTCATCAATAACTAAAACATCTGGATTAATATTCACAGAAATTGCAAAACCAAGGCGAGATTTCATACCGCTAGAATATTTTTTTACAGGCATATCAATAAACTTACCAATATCGGCAAACTCGATAATTCCTGGTGTTAATGTTTGAATCTCATCCTTACTTAGCCCCATCATCAAACATTTCAATTCAATATTTTCTCGGCCTGTTAATTGGTTATTAAGTCCGGCAGCTATAGCAATAAGTGATATTTTACCCTTTATATCAATAGTTCCTGCCGTAGGTGGTGTAATACCAGCAATTAAATTAGACATTGTTGATTTACCAGATCCATTTACACCAATAATACCAATTACATCACCTTTTTGGGCTTCAAAACTTAAATTTCTTAACGCGTAGAAATCTTCACCAAACCCGCCCGGATATATAATATCCTTTAACTTATCAGAACTTTTACTATGCATTTTATATTTTTTTGTTACATTATGAAACTTCACTGAATAGTTCATTTTTTACAATCCTCATTATAGATAGTCTACAAAATGTTTTCTAAATTTCACATGTACTGCTGTACCCATCAATAGCATAAAGAACACAATTCCCCAGAAATACAGTGTATACATTATATCTTCATAAAACCAACCCGTTCCTAAAAAAGCATTTCGATAGCCTTGGACTATGTAGCATAATGGATTCAGCTGCATAATCTTTTGTAAAACAAGCGGTAACTTCTCAGGGGTCCATAAAATGGGAGTTAAATAGAGTAGCATCCGCATTAAAGATTGCACTATCATTTGTACATCACGTACGATCGTAGATAAAGTAGAAGTGATTAAAGAAAATGCAAAAACAAGCATAACTGTGGCAAACATATAATAGATCAATTGAATATAATAGATTGAAATCCCTTGACCCGATACTAAAAATATAAAGGTAACAATGCCTATTAATACTAGATGTTGATAAAAGTTAGACATAATTACATAACTAGGAATAACACTCATTGGAAAACTCATCCTTGAGATCATATTTAGCCTTGTATAAATAGATTTAGAAGCTTGCATAGTTGCAGGATTAATAAAGAACCATACCGATATGCCAGAAATCAACCAATATATAAATGGAACACCATTTACCCCTGAACCACCTCTTATTGCGGTTCCAAAAACAAACCAATAAATGCCCATTTGGATTAGAGGGTTTAACATTTCCCAAACGATGCCTAGATAGTTATCTTTATTTGTACTTTTAACTTGATAAATAGATAGGCGTTTAATTAAATAGAGACTATTTATCTGTTCTTTTAATACCATAATCATTGCATTCATTTTATTGTGCCTCTCCAAAAAACACTTTCTCTACTACACGTTTAGATGCAAGACCATCTTCCAAATAACAGTAGTTGTTATAGAAAGTATCATATTTTTTTTCAAATTCGCCCAATCCATCCCTTGTGAACTTCATAATCTCTTCCAATACACCTTCAGTTATTGAAACAACTGGTCCAGGAGCTTCCTTTTCTAAATCAAAATAAAAGCCTCTTAGCTTATCACGATATAAATCAATATCATATGTATAAAAAATAATAGGTCTTTTCAAATTTGCATAATCAAAAAAGACGGAAGAATAATCTGTAATTAGCACATCTGATAATACGTACAATTCATTAATATCGATATGATGGGAAAAGTCATAAACAAACCCTTTATACGAAGCTAAATCAAACTGTTCTGCTACTAAATAATGCATCCTTAACACAATGATATAATCAGAACTTAACTTTTGCTGTAAAAGGCTTAAATCCAGTTGTAAGTCTAATTTATAACGCCCTTGGCTATAAAATTGATCATCTCGCCACGTTGGAGCATATAAAATAATTTTTTTATCTACAGGTAAACCGTTTTTTTTCTTCAGCTCTTCAATCTTCTTACAATTATTGTTTACATATAAAAAGTCATTTCTAGGATATCCAACTTCAACTACATCTTTTTTAAATTGAAATGCACTTCGGAAAATCTTTGTTGAATACGCATTCGGTGACAATAAATAATCCCAATTTTGTGCTTCTCTCTTAAAGTTTTCCTTATATTTTTCTGTAGTTGTACCTGGCATATGAACTTCTTTCATATCCATAGCTAATTTTTTTAGTGGTGTGCCGTGCCAAGTTTGTACATAAGTAGTATGCTTAGGCTTTGGAAGCCACAATGGCATCCGACTATTTGTAACCCAATATTGCGCACGTGCCATTAAAATAAACCAACGGATTGAAAAGCGCCTAACATATGGAATATTCGCCTCTTTAAACTGCTCTATATAGTTTTTATTCACACTCCACACCATTTGGAATCCTAAATGTTGCTGTTCCATATACTCGTATATCGCACGTGGATTACAACTATACTGTTTGCCAGAAAAACTTTCAAAAACAACTAATTTCTTTTGAGCAGGTAAGTGACTGCATAGTACAAATATCGTTTTACAAGCAACCTTTACTATTCGATGATTTTTTATTTTTTTGATTAGATTCATATTATTCATGCACCTTCTAACTACAATTAGCCATTTTATAAATTATCATGATAACCATTTACATTCTCACATTCAATGCCCTGATTCAAAGACAGTAAGAAAAATTAAACACCCACGAAAAGAAGCTAAGTATTTTCCTTGGATCTCACTTAGCCCATTTACCTTACAACCTAACTTAAAGCTCAACCTCTTTTTGATCAAATAAGCAATTGACCAACTTCTTACTTGAATTCCCATCCGAATATTGATTCCAACGTGCATTGAATTGCTTCAACTTATTACTATCAAACGAATAGTTTCGCACTGTCTCAATAATTTCAGCTGAGTTATACACAACAGGTCCAGGGACATCAGCAATAAAGTCTCCAATGATTCCTCTTTTCTTCACATATTTCTTTAGATCATATGCAAAAAATATCATTGGTTTATTTAACAAACAAAATTCAAAAGGGACAGAAGAATAATCTGTTATTAAAATATCTGTTACTAAAAACAAATCATTTATATTCGGGTATAGAGAATAGTCGTATAAGAAATCTTTATACGATTCCTTATATTCCAGATTATTTCTAATAGCTGGATGTAGTTTGATCACAAGAATATATTCATCTTTTAAAGCCTCATACATTGCATCAATATTTAAATGTAAATCAAAATCTTCCAGTTCTTTATCTCTAAAAGTTGGAGCATATAAAATGACCTTTTTCCTTTGTAGATCAGGAAGACCACATAGGAGACTATTAACAATATGCTTTTGATGATTTTTATTAAAAAAAACATCTGTACGAGGGATGCCCGTTTTTAATATATTTTCCTCTTCTATTCCAAAGGCATCCATATAGATATTTGCCAAAGCATCAGAGCCTACTACAACTTTATGAAAATTGTTGTAAACCTTTAAAAACCTTTTTTGTGCGTATTTACTTCGCCTTTTAAAAGAAGGGGCCAATAATCCGAATTTTTTAATGGCACCCGCCGCATGCCAAATTTGGATACATTGTACCCCGCTTTTAAACCGGATCGTTGACAACGATCCAAAATAATTATCGATAATAACATGTTGAGATGTCGCTAAATGATACGCTGCTTGTATAGTTTGTACTATACTTTTTGTTTCAAATGCGAATGATTTTACATCCGGATAACTTTTCACTTCATACTTACAAGTTGATTTATACAAAAAAACAACTTCACAATTTACATGTTGTTTCTGCATTTCTTCATAAATAAAGATAAGATTTTCCCCATAAGACATAATAAAGGTTACCTTATTTTTAAGAGGAAATACTTTTGCTATGTTGAATAGGATTTTGAACACAATTAGATATACTGTTACAATCAGTTCTCGAAACATAATACACTATCTAGCAACTAACACTAGCTCCTGTTTAATTTTAGTAGTAGAAATCCCAACTGTTCTTGGTAAATAAACAACCTCACAGTATTCTTTCAAAAAATCAAATTCTCCTCCCCAATCATCACCCATAACAAAAATATCTACGTCATGATTAACAACATCTTTTACTTTCTGCTCCCAATTATGCTCAGGAATCACCTCATCCACATAACGAACCGCTTCTAGAATCATTTTACGATTCTCATAGCTATGATAAGATTTTTTATTTTTTAATTTGTTAAATTCATCTGAAGAAACAGCAACAATTAAATAATCGCCCAAATCTTTCGCTCTCTTCAATAAGTTAATATGTCCCCAGTGCAATAAATCGAAAGTCCCATATGTAATAACCTTTTTCATAATCGCGCCCCCTGTGAAATGTTCTTATTTTATAATTATTCACTTTAGAAATATATTCAAATTAGAGTGTCCCTTGCACCTATGTACGATAAGAAGGACTCAAATTCCCCTATGTAAATGCAAAACAAATTTACATAGATTTTACATTAAGTTCACACGAAATTCACACGAATGATTATAACATAATTTTCATTTACAAACTATGACAATAACCTAACAACTATTGTCATATCTTGTTTAAGAAGGCGCCTTCTTATCTGGTATTACAAACCTCCTCTTACTTTCTTTTATTTACAAAAAAAAGTGCGAAAGAAATATTTCCTTCGCACTTTTTAAATCATTCAAACCTTATCGCAACGCACGACGTGGTAATTTATCAATGTTCTCTAACATAATACCTGTACCAACCGCAACACATTGCATTGGGTTTTCAGCAATTAATACTGGTAATTTTAACTCTTCTGCTAGAAGCATGTCGATACCGTGTAATAAAGCTCCACCGCCTGTTAGAATAACACCACGGTCAATAATGTCCGCAGATAGTTCTGGTGGTGTGCGCTCTAGTACGCCTTTTGCAGCTTGTACAATGATAGCCGCTTCTTCTTGTAGTGCTTCTGTAATTTCTTCAGAGCACACTGTAATTGTACGTGGTAAACCTGTTACCATGTCACGTCCGCGAATTTCAAGTTCTTCACTACGTGCACCTGGGAATACTGTACCAACTTTAATTTTAATGTCTTCCGAAGTACGTTCTCCGATTAATAGCTTATACTTACGTTTAATATAGTTTAAGATCTCCATATCAAACTTATCGCCAGCCATTTTGATAGAGGAAGAGGTAACAATATCACCCATAGAAAGTACGGCAATATCTGTTGTACCTCCACCAATATCAACAACCATGTTTCCGCTTGGTTGGAAGATTTCCATACCAGCACCAACTGCGGCTACTTTTGGTTCTTCTTCTAAAAATACTGTTTTCCCACCTGAACGTTCAGCAGCTTCACGAATTGCTTTTTGCTCTACAGATGTGATATTTGTTGGACAACAAATTAAAATGCGAGGTTTTGAAAAGAAGCTCTTTACGTCCAATTTGTTAATGAAATACTTTAACATTGCTTCTGTAATTTCGAAATCTGCGATTACACCATCTT
>Ga0102589_1004362_pt1 | contig 13422 bp, 14 predicted proteins | sample AraplaMF_Col_mLB_FD_76858 | JGI IMG/M metagenome (GOLD analysis project Ga0102589, IMG submission 76858) | Arabidopsis root microbial communities from the University of North Carolina, USA - plate scrape MF_Col_mLB | ecosystem: Host-associated > Plants > Roots > Endosphere | place: USA... | reverse complement strand
CAGATCGTCGATGACCATAATCTGCTTGACGTGAGCAGCGACCAACTGCTCCCACTCCACATCGATGGCATAGTGATCGACAATCAACCAATCCATTGGTTCCATACGATCGAGAATATCAATGGTCTGAGATGCGTCCTGTTCAATCGAGACCGTCAACCACCGACCGTAGCCTGAAAGGGGCTCCTTCTCAGCCTTTGTGACTGGAAGAATCGTCGCCTTGTAGCCACGCTCGCGGATGAGCGAGATGAGGTTTCCAGGCAACTCACGGCATATGAACCAGCACCGAAAACCACGGCGCCGCAGCTCATCAGCCAAGGTAAGGCACCGCATGACGTGCCCGGTTCCAATGTCCAACGACGCATCACAACGAAATATGGCGTTCATATATCAGAATGCTTTCCTGTCAGCCTGGAGAACCTGCCCATCACTGCAGTTTCATTTCCTCACAGGATAGCCGCTCTTTAGAACTTCAAAAATGATCTCGGCATAGGTCCAGTCTTCCTCAGTATCGATGTCTTGAACCCGATAGCGAGGAATAATCAGCGGCGCAGCGCCCGATGAGAATATCGGAGTTCCAGCGCGCCAGGCACCAATGGTTCCCCAATAAAACTGGCCACAGTCATGATAGGCCTCCTCGACGTCCTGCGAGCGCAGTTCATAGAGTTGAGGATTGAACATCGCAACCCTACCGCTCTCAGAGATTTTCATCGCTCGTTGAATGGGCGAGGCATATGTCGCAACTGGAAAGACGTAGTCGCAGGACTGCTCGGTCAAAATGTTCAGAGCGGATGTGATATCCCCTGCCGAAACAAACGGAGCCGTTGCATAGATACAGCACGCTGCCTCCACATCCCGACCATTTTCGATCGCCCATTCGACGGCATGCTTGATCACCGGAACAGTACCCGCATGATCATTTGAAAGCTCGGTCGGCCTGACAAAGGGAACGCTGGCTCCCGCACCCTGCGCGACATCTGCTATCTCGGCATCATCAGTCGAAACGATGACTTCATCAAAGCACCCGCTCGCAAAGGCTGCCTCGATTGACCAAACGATCATCGGCTTCCCGGCAAAAGGGCGGATATTCTTGCGCGGCACGCGCTTACTCCCGCCACGTGCCGGGATGACAGCGATCTTCATGACAGGACAGCCTGTTTAACCGCTTCTACGACATCATCCTGCTGCTGCTCCGTCAACGTCGCATACATCGGCAAGCTGATTGCTTCCCGATAATAGGCCATTGACTCGGGAAACTGCTCCGCCGCGAAGCCCATCGCCTCGTAATAGGGTTGCGTGTGAACGGGGATGTAATGGAGATTGACGCCGATATCGCGCTTGCGGAGCTCATCGAAAATCTGCCGGTGCGAACGCCCGATCTCGATCAGGTTCAACCTGATCACATAGAGATGCAGTCCCGAGTAGCTATCTGGATGCTGCCACGGTGTGCGGAGCGGCAGATCTGACAACTTCTCGTCATACCGCTGGGCGAGCTCATGTCGCCGCGCGACATAGGGGTCAAGCCGGTCCATCTGGCTACAGCCCAAGGCGGCATGAACATCCGTCATCCGATAATTGTAGCCGAGCTCGATCTGCTGATAGTACCAGGCCCCCTCGGAAGCATGGGTCATCTGCGCTTCATCGCGGGTAATGCCGTGGCTCCGGAACAGCCCCATGCGCCGCGCAAGTTCGCCGTCGTTCGTCAGGCAGGCTCCGCCTTCCGCCGTCGTGATGATCTTCACAGGATGGAAGCTGAAAACAACGATATCGCTATACTCGCAGCGGCCGACCGGAACGCCGGCATATTTCCCACCAATGGCATGCGATGCGTCTTCGACAACCTTGAAACCGTATCGGTCAGACAATTTGCGGATCGCACGCATATCGCAAGGCTGACCACAGAGGTGAACTGCAACCACGACCTTAGGCAACCGCCCCTCGCGCTCGGCCTGAACAAGCTTCGTCTCAAGCGCGATGGGATCGAGGTTATAGGTCTTCGGATCGATATCGACGAAATCGACACCGGCACCACAATAGAGGCCGCAGTTCGCCGAAGCGACAAAGGTGATCGGGCTGGTCCAGAGCCAGTCGCCAGGGCCAAGACCAAGCGCCAGGCAGGCAATATGAAGGGCGGATGTGGCGCTGTTGACCGCTAGCGCATGCTTCGCGCCGCAATAGTCTTTCAGCAATGCCTCGAAGCGAGGCACTGCCGGTCCCTGGGTGAGAAAATCCGAGCGGAGCACTTCCGCAACCGTATCGATATCAGCCTGCGTGATGTCCTGCCGACCGTAAGGGATCATTTTCACACCCTGAATTCCGGATCGACATGTTCGGTGATGAGCGCGCGAATCTGTTCGACATCCAGGAATTCGCTGTTGCTTCCGCTGTCATATGCATAGCCTGACGGCACCGGCTTGCCACCGTGCTCGGCGCAATAACTCTCGACCGTATGGTGTCCAGCAGCCGGCAGGATGGCGAAATACTTACCCAGATCGACGGTGTTGAAACTGTCGCTGATCGTAATCATTTCCTCGTCGATCTTCTCACCGGGACGAATACCGACGATCGGATGCTCGCATTCCGGGCCGATTGCCTTGGCGACATCCGTAATCCGGTAGCTCGGGATCTTTGGCACGAAGATCTCGCTCCCCGCTGCGTTCTCGATGGCCCACAGAACCATGTCGACGCCTTCCTGGAGGCTGATATTGAAGCGCGTCATCGCAGCGTCGGTAATCGGCAGCACGCCTGTCTTGCGACGTTCCATGAAGAACGGAATCACGGAGCCCCTGCTGCCCATGACATTGCCATAGCGAACGACGCTGAACTTCAGGTCACGCTTGCCCTTGATGCTGTTTGCAGCGGTAAAAAGCTTGTCGGAGCAGAGCTTCGTTGCGCCGTAGAGATTGATGGGGGCGGCAGCTTTATCCGTGGACAATGCCACGACGTTCTTCACGCCAGTATCGAGGCAGGCCTCGATGACGTTCTGTGCACCAAGAATGTTCGTCTTGATGCATTCGAAAGGATTGTATTCGGCAGCCGGCACCTGCTTGAGCGCAGCGGCATGCACGACGACATCAATCCCCTCCATCGCGCGTCGGACACGATCGTGATCACGCACATCGCCGATAAAATAGCGCAGCGCCGGCCATTCTCTGCGCGAAAAGACCTGCTCCATCTCAAACTGTTTGAGCTCGTCGCGGCTGAATATCACCAAACGCCGGACGTTTGGATATCGCTCCAACACCGTCTTAACAAATGCCTTGCCGAAAGAACCGGTACCGCCGGTTACAAGGATAGACTTGCCGTTCAACATTTACCAACCGATCTGTAATTTCTAGATGGCGGCTTTTAAGCGCTTTTTCCTTGGGCGTCTACGAATTTACAAGTGGGCACAATCGCGCTTGGGGATTGTAAGCATGTTGCCCGAATACCGAACTCAAAAACTCTACGATCACTCGTCCATTGCCGTCGCGATAGAAGCGATGGCCTGACGAATTTCCTTTGTGCTATCGTAACCGTCTACGATCTGCCCAAAATATCTGTCGATAACACCGGGATAGGTTTTCCGCGAGAGCTGATCGAATGCAGCTTGGAGAGCGTCTCTATCCTGTTCGAACGCAATTGCTTTGCCTAGCGTTTCTGGCCCCGCCCACCGAAATGCGCCCGGAATGCGGGCGTACCAAGTTATCCCGAAATGAATTACGCCTTTCCCCATAAGCAGCGCCTCCCAACCTACCGTACCTGAAATGGTAGCAACACAAAGCGAACGCTCAATCAGCTCGAAGCTGGTTACCGTTGGCTTTATGTAGTGCACGTTAGGGATGGCTCTAAGCCGTCTGAAAAAGCTCGGCTCTCGCATATAGCGAGTCTGCTTCGGGTTTTCCTTGACATAGATTTTTATTCCCTCGCCCAACGCTGCCGCCAGTTCCTCGATCGCCAGAAGCTGGTCTCCATACTCAAAGCCCCAAGTATCGGTCGTCATTTCTGGCTGAAGATGCAGCGCGAAGTAAACAAACGGAACAGAAAGATCTACATCTTGCTCGTCACCGACGCTGGGGTGTCCTGAGCCAAATTGATCAGTTGCGCGGATAAGGCGATTGAGATTGCGATCGACAGCATCTCGATTGTACAGGAACTGAAGAGTTATATACTTTCCTGCCAACTTCGCCCCTTCGCGAAAGGCAATCGATCCCCCGCGAACCAACTGCCTGTACGGGCTGGCACCCTTCATGTAAAAGGGCACCTTTGGCTTTTCAGGCATTTTAAGAGGCTGCCCGCCGCCTTTCACAGTCTCGAAATATCCGAAATCGTCAAGATCTCGCATGATCCACATCCGAGATGGAAACGCCGACTGTGACGGAATTATCGTTCGAATTCCCAAAAGACGCGCTAATCTATACAAGATTATGCACGACCCTTCATGCGGAAAATTTGTAAAAACGATGTCAGTGATGTCGGCTCGCGTCAGAAGATCAAAGTAAAAATTGGCAGCTATGTAGAAAAGATTATCTAGGTCAGTCCAACTTCTCAGCGCGCGGCTTCTGACAAAAGCCAGACGAAGATAATGACGCCTGAACATATGAACGCATTCATCATAAAGGCGCCGTCTCAGTGCAGCTGAAAAGTTAACGGACGCGGGAACATCAATCTCGCATCGGATAGCAGCATAGTAGGGATAAATCTCCAGCTCAGGTAGAGGATCACGCTCTTTTCGTCCTGCAACATGCAGAGCAGCAACAACGTTTATGCCCGCCGCCCTCATCTCCCCAATCTCTTCGGTCTTGAAGGCAACCGCAAGAATGTTCCTGGCTTTCGACCTCTCTCTGTCAATTACCTGAGCCAAGGACCATCCCCTTCCAAGAGACTAGAAGCCTCAAATTTCAATAGCCGCAATCAAGCCGGCCGACCACTTTATCTTGAGATCAAACTCGACGTCTGCGCCGCCGATATGAAAAGCCGTTTGCAGCTGGCTAAAGTTTTCTAGCAACCATCACGAACCAGTTATATGCGAGGCCAAACCACTTCATATCGATTTCTGCATGACAGAAGTCCCCGAACGTTGAAAAAAAGGCAGCCTCAAGCTCGTCCTTTGTCTCAAAACACCGCATCTCTTCACCATTGCGCATTCCAAAATAATCATCTGCAATCGTTCGATATCCCGGCCGAGACACTGTGGCACTGCTGAAAATAAAATTATTGCTTGTCGGCACGGAGATCACAAGATAACCATCGCGTCGCACAACGCGCGCCATCTCTTCAACATGCCGTTCGAAATCCGACGCGCCGCCACCCATGTAATAGCAGCTGTTCCAGGCGAGCAAATAATCAAAAGTCTCATCCTCGAAAGGAATATTGGCGGCGCTGCCGGCACGTAGATCAAGGCTGATATGAGAGAGCGCGTCTATTTCACGTGTTGACGCGACGATCTTCTCAGAAATTTCGACGCCACTGGACAACATTCCCAAGCGATCGAACAAAGGGAAATGCCTTCCATCGCCATATCCTAGATCCAGTATGCGCTTGCCATGAAAATTACGATCAAGCTTCAATTCTGGAAACTGACCCAGGAAAATCCGGATGACACCTTCCGCTGGGTAGGACATTCGGGATGAACGGTATACTTCTTCCCAAGCTTTTTTTGCTTCATACATCGTCTTGGTTCCTATCGAACGCACAGCGGGTCATTGGGTACATGAAGCGTCCAAGACGACCATACATGCCTGAACATCGCGCCACGCAATAGTTGTGTGCGTCGGCCAGAGTCAAGCCTGAACCCGCGCATCAATTGAAGCGTGACTTGAACTTCAACACGGGAAGCCATAGCACAGCATCCAACCTGCAATCATCCCGCCCAAGCCGAAAACAAGTGTGGACGGCGGTTGCGCGTTGTGAAAACTATCGAAACTCCGCTTCAGCGCGACTGCTCAAGAGCCGGATTGACGCTCAATAGCTGCGGCCGCTCGATACGCGATTGGATAATGGTGAAGAAATGAAAATCCTTGATACGACGCTGCGCGACGGTTCCTACATTATCAATTTTCAATTCGATAGGCATCAGACCCACCGAATCGCCGCTGAGCTCGACAAAGCTGGTATCGACCTTATTGAAGTGGGGCACGGTGTAGGTCTAGCCGCATCGAAAAAGGGACAAGGCGAAGCGCTTGAATCAGACGAGACCTATATGGCTGCGGCCGCAGACGCGGTGAAGAGCGGTAAATGGGGAATGTTTGCAATTCCGGGGATCTGCAATCTTGCAGATCTAGACGCCGCCATCGCGCATCAAATGGGTTTTTTGCGCTTCGGTGTCAGTATCGACTCATACTCGCATGTAAGCAGCTATATAGAGAAAGCGAAGAAGGCGGGCATGCTGGCATGCGTCAACTTCATGAAGTCGTACACGCGTCCACCAATAGCGTTTGAGAAAGCAGCCCGCGAAGTGGTATCAATGGGGGCGGACTACGTGTACATCGTCGATTCCGCAGGCAATATGACACCGCGCGAGGTGCGACAGTACTGCGAGCGTATCAGCGACCTGCCATTTGGGTTCCACGCGCACAACAACCTCGGCTTGGCCGTTGCAAATGCCATCGAGGCAGCGGATCGAGGAGCAATGGTCATCGACTGCTCATTGCAGGGTATGGGCCGCAGTGCCGGCAACACCATGACTGAGCACTTTGTCGCAATCATGCAACGAGAAGGCAAGCTCAGTCATCTGGATTCGTTGCGGCTATTTGATACCTCGGAAATCGAGGTAAGGCCTCTTTTATCGCAGGTCGGCCACGACACCGTTGATCTGGTCTGCGGATTCGCCGGATTCCATTCCAGCTACATGGAAGTCATCAGAGAGTTCTCGCTGAAATATGACATCGATCCCCGGTTGTTGATCATTGAGGTCTGCAAAGAAACGCAGTCAGCAGCGCCCGCCGAACTCGTCGAACGGAAGGCTGCGGAACTGAATGCTCGAACGAGCGCCACCGGCTTTCGCCATCGTTTCCCTCTCAACCAATATTTCGGCCACGAGCAGAGCGAACTCTAGGGGGTTGCAATGAGCATCCAAATAGATGCATTTTTCAACGCCCTGAGCAGAATTGAAACACCTGTGTTAACGGACATTTCCAGAGGCGTTCATCGCAGTGTCAGAGGCTCAGACCTAGATCAACAGCTGAATAAATCGGCGGCATGGCTGAAGCAGCAGGGTGCACAAGAGCGGTCATATATTATCGCTCTGATCGATAATACGCTGGAATCTGCATTGCTGCTGTTGACTGCGATGCGGCATGGAATCGCAATAGTAGTGCAACCAGTTGGCACTACACATTCTGCCTTGTCTGCGTTAGCAGACCGAGTTCAAGCCGACGCAATTATCGACGGTACGGGTTCGGCTCAGGACTTTGGTATACCAAAATACCAACTAGAGCTGTTCGACAATCTTGTCCCAATTTCAGCTCCAGCGCTGTCTGAAGACACGCCGTTCTTGGTGACGTTTACCAGCGGTTCAACGGGTCAGCCAAAGGGAATTGTTCACGCGGCGCGAAGCCTTATCTCGTGCGGTGCATCTTTCAATAAGCAAACGGGAATCACAGACAAAGACGTCTTCCTGAATGTCATGCCGATGTATTACATGGCTGGCATTTTCAACGGGATCATCGCGCCTCTCGAAAGGGGCGCGTCAGTGGTCATTGACGCCGGCTTCGGCGTGCCGACGGCCATGTCCCTCTGGCGATCGATTGAGACCAACTCCGTCTCGGCTCTATGGCTTTCACCAACAATGCTGTCGCTTGTCGTTCGCCTAGATCGAACAGCAAAGATCTTGCCGCCGACGCTCAGGCATCTTTTTGTTGGCACTGGTGCGATGATCTCGCAAGATGCGAGGAGCTTTCTCGATATCTACGGCCTTCCGCCTCAGCAATCATATGGGTTATCAGAGCTTCTCTACATAAGTGTTGATGATGCCAACTCGCCTGCCTTTGGCTCAGTCGGCAAACCATTGGACACGGTCGATGTCAAATTTGACGACAGCGGTACGATACTCATCGAGACCGAACATTCGTTTCTCGGCTATTTGGAGGAAGGGATACTTGTCCCGGCAAATGTACCGTTTAGAACGACAGATATCGGACGCCGATCGGAAGACGGGACCCTCTATATAGAAGGCCGAAGCGACGACATCATCGTCCGCGGCGGCCTCAATGTGAATCCGCTCGTCGTTGAAAGCGCGCTGCAGAAAATGCTGACCGGCCGACGTTTTTGCGTATCGTCCAGACAGGATGGCACGCTCGGCAACAGCGTAGTGCTTGTGCTTGAGGCCACTTTTCCAGGAGACGAGGAGCTCTTCCAGCGGGCGCAAAGAGAGGTCAGCGGCCGCTTTGAGCGCATGAATATCGACACGATGATCAATGTCGAAACGATTCCAGTGGGCCCAACAGGAAAGATTCAGCGGTCAGCTGTTCGGTCGATGGTTGCTCAATCATGATTATCGGCCTTAGCCATATTGCTCTCAGTTCGGACAATATCCAGCAGGCATCAGAAACTCTCGCAATGTTGGGTTACCGGCAGCGTTTTGACGAGCCAGCGTTGACGAACCATTCGGAGAAATACCGCTTTCTTCGCCACTACACTCCAAAGCACCACATCCGTGCGCTTGCTGCTTCGGGCGCGATGGCAGTCGAATTACTCGACCACGGTCAACTGGGTACAGATCAGGCCGCCGATCTCATTCCGATCTTCAGTAGCGACACTCCTCTTGAACATTGGGAATCGATCCCCTTGGACCAGTTCCCGGTCAGTCAGGACGGCAGAGGCAGGCTGAAGGCAAGCTTTCCGTTGCCGGTCCTTGGATTTCACGACCCGACTTTGAACATGAAGCTGCTTTGGTCACAACAATGCGGTGGGGGAACCGGCATTGTGGGTCTAGCGTGGGCAAGCAAGTCAATTGCCGCCACCGAGGAGCAGCTTAGATCGATGCGGTTTCGCCAGCAGGCAGGCAATGCATCTTGGTCACTTCTGACGCCGATCCCATCTTTGATGGCCAATATCTTGCCTGTCGAAGCAGCAGATTGCACCGGCTGGGAATTTGGCGCCGATTTGGATGCTCGTGGGTGTGCATGTCTAGCTTTCATGAGCCGATCGACAGACACCCCAGGATACCTGAAAGCGGCAGCTGCCGACGAATTGACCACTTTTGGCTTAACTGTTAATCGAGCCCAAATTCATGTGACGATGGCCAGGGTCCTAAACGGACCAATTTTGGAGCTAGTGGAAACGCAATGAAAATCATTGACCTAACAATGACGCTGCGGGAAGGCATGATAACTTTCCCCGTGCACTGGCATCCTGTCTATGAGATCACGCAGCTGGGCCGCTTCGAGGTAGAGGGGCGGGAATCTCGGAAAGTCACGTTCGGTACCCATACCGGCACACATGTCGATGCACCGCGACATTTTGTGCGCAATGGGCAGACAATCGAGTCAGTTCCGCTGACCAATTTCTATGGCGCTGCGCGCGTTCTGGATTTCAGCGACCTTCCGGATTTCGCCGAGATAAGTCTGGAGATGCTCAAAGAAAAGCTGGGAGCTTCTTTCCCTCCGCGAATACTCTTTCGCTATGACTGGGAACGCCGGCTGGAAAACTTGGAGTATTACTCCCACCATCCTTTCCTGAGTGAAGAAGCCTGCGAATTTCTGGTGGGAAACGGAGTCGTGCTGGTAGGCTTCGACGCGCCGATGCCCGACAATCCCAAGAACGGGAGAGGAAGCGAACGCGACTCGCCGAACCACACCATTATATTGGGCGCGGGCGTTACGATTCTTGAGTACCTGGTCAATCTATCCGAGATTCCGCCGGGCGATTTTACCTTAAGCGCCCTTCCCCTTAAGATCGAGAGCGGTGATGGCTCTCCGGTCAGAGCCGTTGCGATTGTCGAAGAGAAGATGCCATGACACCCGTGGAAGAATGGGCATGTAACTATATAGGCTCGCGGGACAGCAACTTCATTGCGTTGTCTGACACAGAGAAGCTTCTCGAGAACTTCTTCCTGAGTGGACGCCTCGACTCGATGGCACTCATGAATATGCTTCTCGATGCCGAGCAGCAGTTTGCAATCGCGTTTACAGCAGAATCGTTTCAAGATCGACGAATACAGACGATCTCCGGATTGGGCGAAGTTATCGCCGAAATCCAGCGCGCCTCATGATAACGCGCGACGATATCATCCGCGGCCTGAGGTCCGCCGGCATTGAAACCGGCATGACCGTTTTCAGCCATTCAAACATTGCTTTCTTTGGCAGAGTGGCAAATGCGGAGACTATGCCGGATCTAACAAGGATGCTGATTGGCGTTTTCGACGAGGTTTTGGGACCGGACGGCACGCTTATCCTCCCGGTTTTCACCTACTCATTCGGTTCAGATAAGATCGAGAAAAGATTCGATCTCCAGAATAGCATTTCGGCAACGTCGGGCATGGGAAACTGGCTTGTCACCCACGGTGAAGGTATTCGAAGCGCCGATCCGATGCTATCAGTCGTCGCTCGCGGAGCCAAGGCCGTCGACATCACGTCAAAGATAGACCGAACGTGTTTCGGGCCTGACAGCATATGGGCGCGTCTTCACGCTGCCGATGCGATGATCTGCAATTTGAATCTCGACAGCGGCTCAACATTCTTGCATTGGGTCGAGCGCGAACTGAACGTACGCTATCGTTCGGATATACCGATGTCGGGTGAGATTGTGGACAACGGCATCGCAACACCAGCGACAATTGTCTACACCGGGCGCAATCTTGACGAGCCACTCGCTACTGCAAGCTTTGAAGCTTTTCATCAGCATTGCCTGAATCGGCAAGTCAGCACGGTCGTTGGCCTTGGCCGCGGTCAGATTGTATCCCATCCGTGTCGGCTGGCACGCACGACGCTCGAGGATCTTCTCAGCGAAACGCCGGACATATTGACCCTAGGCCATAAACGGAAGTCGAAGGACGACCTATGACACCGCCTGACAGCTCCACGTATGGCCCTAAAATGCACGGTTGGATGCGCGATCTTTTCAAGATACCGCGTAGCCTCAGTGGCCCAGGGGTCAGAGCGACGCTGTCTTACGTTCAGTCACAAATTCCGGAGCTGCAAATTCATGAGATAGCGACCGGAAGCAAGGTATTCGACTGGGAAGTACCCAACGAGTGGACCTTACGGAACGCCTATATTGAGGATGAGGCAGGGGCGCGTGTGGTCGATGTGGCAGATCACGGCCTGCATATCGTTGGCTATTCACAACCTGTAGACACTTGGCTGGATCTCGCCGAACTGCAGCCCCATCTCTACTCACTGCCGGAAAAACCCGACGCCATACCCTACGTGACATCGTACTACTCTACTCGCTGGGGTTTCTGCCTCAGTGAGCTTCAGCGCGCTTCACTCCAGCCGGGCCGCTATCATGTCGTTATCGACGCCGATCATAAACCCGGCGTGATCAACTATGCGGACTTCGTGCTGCCAGGCAGCGATCCGCGGGAGATCATGTTTTCGACTTACGTATGCCATCCAGAAATGGCCAACAACGAATTGTCCGGACCCGTCGTAGCGATGGCACTGGCGGACTGGCTCAGAAAGCAGGACCGGCATTTCACTTACCGTTTCGTATTCGTGCCCGAAACTATCGGAGCGATCATTTACCTCAGCCGGAATCTTGACGCGCTACGCGCCTCGTTACACGCCGGTTTTGTGCTGACTTGCATCGGCGACGAGCGGACCTACTCCTTCATGCCGAGCCGGAAGGGTAACACGATGGCGGATCGCGTCGCACGTCATGCCCTCGTCAATTTCGTTGACAGCTACAAAGCCTATTCGTTCTTGGAGCGTGGCAGCGACGAGCGACAATATTGCAGCCCTGGCGTCGATTTGCCGGTGGCATCGATCATGCGTTCCAAATATGGCACCTTCCCGGAGTACCATACGTCTCTCGACAACATGGATTTCGTAACCCCCGCCGGTCTACAGGGCGGCTTTGATATCATGCGCAAGTGCGTTGAGATACTTGAGAGAAATGCTTTCTACACGAGCACGACATTCTGCGAGCCTCAGCTTGGCAAACGCGGTTTGTATCCGACCCTGAGCAAAACCGGTTCCGCTGATCAGGTTCGGGACATGATGAATGTGCTTGCGCACGCTGACGGGACGCTTGATCTTATTGATATGGCGGAGGAAATTCGGATCGATGCGCTCCGATGCGCAGAAATAGCCGAAAAGCTTGAAGCACATGGGCTCCTCAAAGCTTCCAACAACGGCACAGCGTAAATCTGTGCTAGCTTTGGGCGGCTCTTGTCCTCAAACCTCAACCAGCCCCAGCCGCCTTCACCTGACTGATCGTCAGCATGGTCCTTCTGTCGCCGGAGACCATCCAGGTCTGGCGCACCAGTGGCCGGTTGGAGCTGGCGGCGGCAAAGGTCTTGAGGTTAGCTTCGGACTGGTGCTTGAGAGCGACCATGCAGAAGGCCACCAGGTCGAAGCCGAGATGCCGACGCGGTCGGCGAGCTCGACATTGGTCAAGCGCCGTCCGCCAATGCATTGTTGGTAGCGCAAGGCTGCCCTTGAATAAAAGCACTAGACACTCATAAATGAGCGACGAACGCCAAAACGCCTCATTCGCTCTTTAGCCGTTGCGTCCTGCCAGTCGAAAGGAAATTAAAGACGCGTCCACCCACCACACCAAGGTGCGCATCATCAGCTCCGGCCTTGTCGACTATGCGGGCGCGCGCGATGCTGATCGCGGGCATAGGCGCAAGATGCACGAAAAACTTCTCCGCGCCGCCATCCTTGCCGAAGTGATAATGAAAAACCTTCACACGAAATTCCTCTTAGCGATCCCCGGCATCATCCACATTGGGACGCCGCTTCAGGGCATTGCGCTGATAAAGCTTGGCCTGCGTCAAAAACGCGTAGACGGCGCCGGTCATCGCCTCGATGAAGCCGGGAACGCCGCAACGCCATAGACCATTCTTGAAATAGAGACGCAAGAAATAGATCGGCGGCGAGAAGATCAGCTTGGCCGCCTTCGGCGTCTTGCCCGCCGCAAAATGCTGGTCGGCCTTCAGCGTCGAATATCTGTTTTCCTTGAGGATCTGCTCGTCGATGATCAGCGGCCGGTAGTGCAGGAGGCTCCCCGTCTTCGCCTTCTCGACCCGGCCTGTCGCCACGATCCCCTCATGCACCGCCTGGGTCAGGTCATGGGCCCCATGCCCCCTGCGGATCAGCCGCAGGTTCTTGCGCTCGCGCACATGCTCCGGCGTATAACCGAACCCGATCAGATAAGGCCGCCGCGCCACCCGCCAGCCGACCACCTCCGCCGGTGCAGCAACAAGCTCCGGCAGAAGCTTTCGGAGCGGCGCATCAAGGCGTTCATCGGAATCGATATTGAAGCACCAGGACTGCG
>Ga0102589_1004361_pt1 | contig 13425 bp, 9 predicted proteins | sample AraplaMF_Col_mLB_FD_76858 | JGI IMG/M metagenome (GOLD analysis project Ga0102589, IMG submission 76858) | Arabidopsis root microbial communities from the University of North Carolina, USA - plate scrape MF_Col_mLB | ecosystem: Host-associated > Plants > Roots > Endosphere | place: USA... | reverse complement strand
CCAGGTCGAGAAGATCGAGAAGGTCGACGACCTCACCGTGAAGCTCACGCTGAAGCAGCCCTTCGGCCCGATGATCATGACGCAGGAGGTCGCCTCCGCGCCGATGATCCCCAAGCACATCTATGACGGCACCGATTATCGCGCCAACCCGGCCAACAACACGCCGATCGGCACCGGCCCGTTCAAGCTCAAGGAGTGGAAGAAGGGCTCCTATATCCACCTCGTCAAGAACGAGAACTACTGGCTGAAGGGCAAGCCGAACCTCGACGAGATCTACTGGCAGATCATCCCGGACGCGGCGGCGCGCGCCGTCGCCTACGAGACCGGCAAGGTCGACGTGCTGACCGGCGGCTCAGTCGACGTCTACGACGTCGCCCGCCTCTCCAAGCTGCCCAATACCTGCATGACCACCAAGGGCTGGGAGATGTTCGCCCCCCATGCCTGGCTGACGCCGAACGTCCGCAACGGCATTTTGGGCAACAAGCAGTTCCGCCAGGGGCTGATGTACGCGATCGACCGTGAATTCGGTCGCGAGGTGGTCTGGGGCGGGCTCGGCAAGCTACCGACCGGCCCGATCTCGTCGAAGACCAAGTTCTATTCGGGCGACGTGCCGAAATACGATTTCGACCCGAAGAAGGCGAAGGAGCTGATCAAGGCCTCCGGCTACAAGGGCGAGACGATCCGCCTGCTCAACCTGCCCTATGGCGAGACCTGGACGCGCTGGACCGAGGCGATCAAGCAGAACCTCGAGGATGTCGGCGTCAAGGTGCAGGTCGAGAACACCGACGTGCCGGGCTGGACCCAGAAGGCCAGCAACTGGGACTTCGATCTCAACTTCAACTTCCTCTACCAGCTCGGCGATCCCGCCATGGGCGTGGCGCGCAGCTACATCTCCACGAACATCGCCAAGGGCAATCCCTTCGCCAATGTCGGCGGCTACTCCAATCCCGAGGTCGACAAGCTCTTCGCCGAGGCGGCGATCGCGCCGACCGACAAGGAGCGCCAGGAGCTCTACACCAAGGTGCAGAAGGTCCTCGCCGACGAATTGCCGGTGCTCTGGCTCCTGGAGATGGACTTCCCGACCATCTATCGCTGCAACGTCAAGAACCTCGTCACCACCGGCGTCGGGGTCGACGACGGCTTCCGCGATGCCTGGAAGGAGTGATCCGATAGGATCACGTCATGCTCGGGCCTGACCCGAGCATCTCCTGCAAGAGATTCTCGGGTCTGCGCTGCGCTCCGCCCGAGAATGACGCCAGCGGAGCCTGAATGAACCTCGCGCAATTCCTCGCCGGCCGGCTCGCGAAGGGGATCGTCGTCCTCTTCGCCATCGCGGTGCTGAACTTCTTCCTGATCCGGGCCGCGCCGGGCGATCCGGCGCAGGTGCTGGCCGGAGAGGCCGGCGCTGCCGACGAGCAGTTGCTGATCCAGTTGCGCGAGCGCTTCGGCCTCGACCAGCCGCTGCTCACCCAGCTCTGGGTCTATCTCAAGGGCTATCTCACCTTCGATCTCGGCTTCAGCTACCGCCAGCAGCAGAGCGTGCTGAGCCTGATCCTCGACCGGCTGCCGGCGACGCTGCTGCTGACCGGCGCCGCCTTCGTCGTTTCGCTCGGCCTCGGCACGCTGATGGGCGCGCTCGCCGCCCGCCGCGCCGGCCGCTGGCAGGACAGCGTCATCACCACCTTGGCGCTGGTGTTCTACGCGACGCCGCTGTTCTGGGTCGCGCTGATGAGCCAGATCGTCTTCTCGCTGAAGCTCGGCCTGGTGCCCAATGTCGGCTATGAGAGCATCGGCGCGAACTATACCGGGCTCGCCCGCGCGCTCGATATCGCCAGCCATCTCGTCCTGCCGGCGCTGACGCTCGGCCTGTTCTTCACCGCGCTCTATGCAAGGATGATGCGGGCCTCGATGCTCGAGGTCGCCGGCGCCGATTTCGTCAAGACAGCCCGCGCCAAGGGCCTCGCCCCCGGCCTCGTCTCGCGCCGCCATGTCGCGCGCAATGCCATCCTCCCGGTCGTGACTCTGGCGGGCCTCCAGGCCGGCCAGCTCGTCGGCGGCGCGGTGCTGACCGAGACCGTCTTCGCCTGGCCCGGCATCGGGCGCCTGATGTTCGATGCGCTGGTGCAGCGCGACTATTCCGTGTTGCTCGGCGTCTTCTTCATGTCCTCGGCCATGGTCGTCGGCTTCAACATCCTGACCGATCTTGTCTACCGGCTGGCCGATCCGCGCATCGAGGCGGTGTCATGAGCTTCCTCAAGCGCTTTTCCCGCAATCGCGGCGCCCTGATCGGCCTCGCCATCCTGGTTGTGGTGATCCTCTTTGCGATCATCGCGCCGCAACTCTATCCGCAATCGCCCTGGCGGACGGTGGCGCGGCCCTTCCTCGCGCCCTTCGTGATGGACCGTTTCCCGCTCGGCACCGACACGCTCGGGCGCGACATCGCCTCGGGTCTCGCCCACGGCGCCCGCGTCTCGCTGACGATCGGGCTGGTCTCGACGCTGGTCGCATTGCTGATCGGCGTGCCGCTCGGCGCCATCGCCGGCTATGCCGGCGGGATCGTCGACGATGCACTGATGCGCTTCACCGAATTCTTCCAGACCATTCCCTCCTTCGCGCTCGCCATCGTCCTGGTCGCGATCCTGCAGCCCAAGCTCGGCTCGATCGTGCTCGCCATCGGCGTGGTCAGTTGGCCGCCGGTGGCGCGGCTGGTGCGCGGCGAGGTGCTCTCGCTGAAGACCCGCGAATATGTCCAGGCGGCGATCACCATCGGCCAGCCGACCGCGCGCATCATCTGGAGCCAGGTCCTGCCCAACACGATCGCGCCGATCATCGTGATGGGCTCGCTGATGATCGGCTCGGCGATCCTGCTCGAATCCTCGCTCTCCTTCCTCGGCCTCGGCGATCCCAACCTGATGAGCTGGGGCTATATGGTCGGCGCCGGGCGCACGCGCCTGCTCGACGCCTGGTGGATCAGCTTCTTCCCGGGCGTCGCGATCTTCCTGACGGTGCTGGCGCTCAACCTCGCCGGCGAAGGGCTGAACGACGCGCTGAACCCGCGCCTCGCCCGGGGGAGGGAATGATGGCCGACGCGGTTCTTTCAATCGAGGGCCTGAAGCTCGCACTCCCGGCAATGGCCGACCGCCCCTATGCGGTCGAGGGCGCGACGCTGCGCATCGCCGCGGGCGAGACGCTCTGCGTCGTCGGCGAATCCGGCTCCGGCAAGTCGATGATCGCCCATGCGGTGATGGGGCTGCTGCCCAAGGCGGTGAAGCCGGTCGCCGGCACGATCAGGCTCGCCGGCCGCGATCTCTTGGCGCTGTCCGAGGATGCGATGCAGGATGTGCGCGGCCGCGAGGTCGGCATGATCTTCCAGGAGCCGATGACCTCGCTCAATCCGGTCATGCGCGTTGCCGACCAGATCGTCGAGACCTTCGAGGCGCATAAGCTCCTGAGCAAGCTGGAGCGCTATGCCCGCGCGGTGGCATTGCTGACCGAGGTCGGCCTGCCCGAGCCGGAGCGTTTGGCGCGCGCCTACCCGCATGAGCTCTCCGGCGGGCAGCGCCAGCGCGTGATGATCGCGATGGCGCTGGCGCTCGAGCCGAAGCTCCTGATCGCCGACGAGCCGACCACGGCGCTCGACGTCACCACGCAGGCGCAGATCCTCAAGCTGATCGACAATCTCCGCCACAAGCACGGCACCGCGGTCTTGTTCATCACCCACGACATGGGCGTCGTCGCCGAGATTGCCGACCGCATCGCCGTGCTGGAGAAGGGCGTCCTGGTCGAGGAAGGCACGGTCGATCAGGTGCTCGGCTCGCCTGTTCATCCCTATACGCAGAAGCTGCTCGCCGCCGTGCCCTCGCTGACCCCGCCGGAGCGGCCGCCGCTGCCGGAGAGCAAGCCGGTGCTCACCGTCGAAAAGCTCGGCAAGGTCTATCGCAAGCGCGCCTTCTTCCGCCCCGGCCGGGAGGTCAAGGCGGCCGACGATGTCAGCTTCACTCTCGCCAGGGGCGAGACGCTCGGCCTCGTCGGCGAATCCGGTTCGGGCAAGTCGACGGTCGGGCGCTGCTGCTTGCGCCTGATCGAGCCGGATTCCGGCCGCATCACCCTTGGCGACCTCGCCATCACCGATCTCAGCGTCGCGGCGCTGCGCCCGCATCGCAAGCGCATCCAGATGGTCTTCCAGGACCCGTTCGCCTCGCTCAATCCGCGCCAGACCGTCGGGCGGATCATCTCGGACGGACCGGTCGCGCATGGCGTCTCGCGCAAGGACGCGCTGGCGCGGGCTAGGGAATTGCTCGAGCTGGTCGGGCTCTCCGCCAATGCGATCGACCGCTATCCGCACGAATTCTCCGGCGGCCAGCGCCAGCGCATCGGCATCGCCCGCGCGCTGGCGCTGGAGCCGGACGTGCTGGTCGCCGACGAGGCGGTTTCGGCGCTCGACGTCTCCGTGCAGGCGCAGATCCTCAAGCTGATCAAGGACATCCAGCAGCGGCTCGGCCTCGCCATCCTGTTCGTCACCCACGACCTGCGCGTCGCCGCGCAGATCTGCGACAAGATCGCGGTGATGCAGCGCGGTAAGATCGTCGAGAGCGGTCCGACAGCGGCGCTCTTCGCCGCCCCCCAGCACGACTACACCCGCCAATTGCTCGCCGCCGTGCCCGGCGGGGAGCGGTTCGGGCGGTGAAGCTGTTGCCCGTCTCTACATCCTCTGTCGTCATCCTGGGCGAGCGAAGCTTGGCCCGGGATCCATCGTAAGGCTCCGGAGTCCTACGATGGATCCCGGAGCTGCGCGGCTTCGCCGCTTGTCCAGGATGACGATGAGAGTTCGGGGCGCTCATAGCCCTGGTAACTGACTGCCGTCTGATCGGAGACCTCACATGCCGCTCGATCCCGCCCTGCGCGACCGCATTCTCGCTTCCGTCGAAGCGGGCTTTGCCGAGCAGATCGCCTTCACCCAGGAGATGATCCGCTTTCCCTCGACGCGCGGCGACGAGCACACCGTCCAGGACTTCATCTTCCGCGCGCTCAAGACCCGCGGCTTCACCATGGATCGCTTTCCGATGGACCGCGAGGCGATCGGCCGTCATCCCGGCGGCGCGCCGTTCTCGGACACGCATTCCGAAGCGCCGATCGTCGTCGGTATCCATCATCCGCGCGAGGAGAAGGGTCGCTCGCTGATCCTGCAATCTCATGTCGACGTTGTGCCGACCGGCCCGGCCGAGCTCTGGACGCACCCGCCCTTCGATCCGGTGATCGAGGGTGACTGGCTCTATGGCCGCGGCGGCGCCGACATGAAGGCCGGCGGTGCAGCCAACCTCTTCTGCCTCGATGCGCTCCGGCGCATCGGCCTGCAGCCGGCGGGAACCGTCTATGTCCAGTCGGTGGTCGAGGAGGAGTCGACCGGAAACGGCGCGTTGATGACGCATTTGCGCGGCTATGAGGCCGATGCCGTGCTGATCCCCGAGCCGGAGGAGGAGATGCTGGTGCGCGCCAATACCGGCGTGCTCTGGTTCCAGTTCGAGGTCCGCGGCGTGCCGATGCATGTGCGCGAGATGGCCGCTGGGGCGAATGCGATCGACGCAGCCTATCGCGTCATCGGCGCGCTGCGCGAGCTCGAAGCCGCGCTCAATCGCGAGAAGCATGGTCGCAAGCATTTCGAGGACATCGCCCACCCGATCAACCTCAACATCGGCAAGATCGAGGGCGGCGACTGGGCTTCGTCCGTGCCGTGCTGGTGCCGGGTCGATTGCCGCATCGGGCTCTATCCCGGCATGTCGGCCGAGGAGCTCGGCAAGCGCATCGAGGCTAAGGTGCTCGCCTTCGCGCGCTCCGACACTTTCCTCTCGAACAACCCGCCCAAGGTGGTCTTCAACGGCTTCTGGTCGGAGGGCTATGTGCTCGAACCCGGCAGCGAGGCAGAGGCCGTGCTCGGCAATGCCCACAAGGCCTCGACCGGCAAGGCCCTGAAGAGCTTTATGACTCCCGGCTATCTCGATACCCGGGTCTACGCGCTCTACGACAAGGTGCCGGCGCTCTGCTACGGGCCGATCTCGCAGAATATCCACGCCTTCGACGAGCGCGTCAGCCTGGCCTCGCTGAAGCGCATCACTGGCACGATGGCGCTCTTCGTCGCCGAATGGTGCGGGGTGGAGGCGATCGCGATCTGATGCGGGAAACGATGCGCGCCTTGCGCGCATCGAGCCACCATCGAAATGGCATGACGGCACAGACCTGTCCTCACGCATAGTCACGCCATGCCGCATGCCTCCGCCCGTTCGCTCCTGCTCGTCCCTCTGCTCGGGTTGCTCTGGGGCTTCAACTGGCCGGCAGTGCGGATCTCGCTGACCGAGATCGCGCCTTGGACCTTGCGGGCCGGCGGCATGACCTTCGCGGGCCTCGCGCTGGTCGCGGTCGCGCTGGCGCGCGGCGTCAGTCTCAAGGTACCCAGCGCGCACTGGCCGAGGCTCGTCGTCGCCGGCATTCTCTCGATCGCTGCCTTCAACATCCTGCTCGCCTTCGCGCAATTGATGGCGCCGACCTCGCGCGCGGCGATCCTGACCTTCACCATGCCGGTCTGGGCGACGCTGATGGCCTGGCCGGTGCTGGGCGAGCGCCTCGATCGGCCGAGACTGATCGGCCTAGGGCTCGGCATCGCCGGGCTGCTCTGCCTCGGGTTGCCGCTGATCAAGGCTGGGCAATTCTCACCGGGGCTTGCTCTCGCTTTGCTCGCCAGCCTCAGCTGGGCGCTCGGCACCATCGTCACCAAGCGTTGGCCGGTGGCGGCGCCGACTCTGACGATCGCCGCCTGGCAATTGCTGATCGGCGGCGCGGCAGCCGGCATCGGCATGCTGGTCTTTGAGGGCCTGCCCGTGCCGAAGGCCCTATCCCCGCCGGTCGCGGCGGCGCTCACCTTCCACATCCTCGGTGCGCAGGCGCTCGCCTATTTCCTGTGGTTCACCGTGATCGCTCGGCTCCCGGCCGGCATTGCCAGCCTCGGCACCTTGATGGTTCCGGCCGTTGGCGCGCTCGGCTCCGTGCTGCTTCTGGGCGAGAGGCCGACGCCGAGCGATTGGCTTGGTCTCGTGCTCGTGGTCGCGGCTTCAAGCGCGATCCTGGTCTCGCCTAAACCGGGTCGTTGACCCTAGGTCAATTTTTCTTTGTCCCACCGGGAACCTTTTGTGCAGCGCCGCGTTCAGCGCGTTCGACATGTCATCAATCAAGGTCGCGAACGTGCTTCAGATTGCGGAAGGTCCGGTGACCGCCGAGCGTTATCGATTGCTGGTGGAGTCCGTCACGGACTACGCGATCTACATGCTCGATCCGCAGGGCACCGTGATCAGCTGGAACCCGGGCGCGCGGCGCTTCAAGGGCTATGAGGATCACGAGATCATCGGCCAGTCCTTCTCGCGCTTCTATACCGAGGAGGATCGCGCCGCCGGCCTGCCAGAGCGTGCCCTGCGCATGGCCGCGGAGGAGGGCCGCTTCGAGAAGGAAGGCTGGCGTGTCCGCAAGGACGGCACGCGCTTCTGGGCCCATGTCGTCATCGACCCGATCCTCAACCCGGCGACCGGCCGGGTGCTTGGTTACGCCAAGGTCACGCGTGACCTGACCGAGCGGCGCCAGGCCGACGAGGCGCTGCGGCGCTCGGAAGAGAAGTTCCGCGTTCTCGTGCAGGGCGTGACCGACTATGCGATCTACATGCTCGACGCCGATGGTATCGTCACCAACTGGAATCTCGGGGCGGAGCGCATCAAGGGCTATGCGCCGGATGAGATCATCGGCCAGCATTTTTCGCTGTTTTATACGCCCGAGGACCGTGAGAGCGGCGAGCCGCAGAAGGCGCTGCAGGCTGCGATCGACAATGGCAGCCTGGAGAAGGAGGGCTGGCGCGTCCGCAAGAACGGCGAGATCTTCTGGGCCAGCGTCGTCATCGATCCGATCCACGACGATGCCGGCGAGGTCATCGGCTTCGCCAAGGTCACGCGTGACCTGACCGAGCGGCGCAAGGTCCAGGCCGAGCTCGATGCGGCGCGCGAGGCCCTGTTCCAGTCGCAGAAGATCGAGGCGCTCGGCCAGCTCACCGGCGGAGTGGCGCATGATTTCAACAATCTGCTGACGGCGGTGCTCGGCAGCCTCGAGCTCGTGCGCCGCCAGATCGGCGACGAGCGCCAGCTCAACCTGATCGACAATGCGATCAAGGGGGCTAGCCGGGGCATCTCGCTGACGCAGCGCATGCTCTCCTTCGCCCGCAAGCAAGAGCTGGAATTGCAGCCGGTGGCGGTCGAGGTGCTCGTCGCCGAGATGGGCGACCTGCTGCAGCGCTCGCTGGGCCCGCTGATCCGGATCGAGACGGATTTCCCTGCCGATCTCGCCATGGCCGCGGCCGATCCGAACCAGCTCGAAACCGCCGTGCTCAACCTCGCCGTCAACGCTCGCGATGCCATGCCGGAAGGCGGCGTGCTGCGGATCGGGGCCAGGAACGAGTCCATCGCGCGCGGCCATCGGAGCGGCCTGCCGGATGGCGACTATATCCGGCTCTCGGTTGCCGATAACGGCAGCGGGATGGATGCAAAGACGCTCGCCCAGGCGACCGAGCCGTTCTTCACCACCAAGGGCGTCGGCAAGGGCACCGGGCTTGGCCTGTCGATGGTACACGGGATGGCCGAGCAGCTCGGCGGCCGTTTGCAACTGCATAGTCGCCCTGGGGACGGCACGACGGTGGAGATTTGGCTGCCGGTGGCTGCCGCGGCTGCTGCAGCCGAGCCCGTTCAGTTGCCTGTTGAGGTGAAGACGGAGGTGGCCGAAGCGCCGCGCCCCCTTACCGTGCTCGCGGTCGATGACGACGCACTCGTGCTGATGAACACCACCGCGCTGCTGGAGGATCTCGGCCACAGGGTGATCGAGGCGAGCTCGGCTCGGGAAGCTCTGGCGATCCTTCAAGGCGATGACGAGATCGACCTGCTGATCACCGACCATGCCATGCCGCAGATGACCGGCGCGCAACTGATCACCGAAGTCGCTGCCCGCTGGCCGGAACTGCCCGTGATCCTCGCCACCGGCTATGCCGACCTGCCGGCTGGCGCCAGGGCAGGCGTGCTGCGGTTGAACAAGCCGTTCTGGCAGGCCGATCTGGAGAAGACGGTCGTGGCGGCCATGGCACGGCGCGCCTCGGTGGCCGCGGCCTGAACAGCCCTTACCGGGCTTGATCGCTTCGCCTGGGCGGCAAGGCTGCCGAGCCGCGCTCGACCAGCCGTGTCGGCAGCACGAGGTCGGGGCGGCCGCCACCTCCCGACAGTTGTTCGATCAGCAGCGCCATCGCCGTCTGGCCGATCTCGCGTCGCGGCTGATGGATCGTTGTGAGCTGCGGCTCGACCGCCTCCGCCAGCACGATATCGTCGAAGCCGACGACCGAGACATCGTCAGGGACGTTGCGGCCCCGAGCGCGCAACTCGCCCATCGCACCGACCGCCATCTGGTCGCTGGCGGCGAAGACGGCGGTGTAGTCGGCGCCTCTTTCATCGAGCGTGCGGATCGCGGCGCGGCCGGCCGCGAGGCCGAAATCGCCCTCGACGACAAGGAGTGGGTCGGCCGGAATACCGGCATCGGCGAGGCCGGCGAGATAGCCGTCGCGCCGGTCGAGGCTCATCGGGTCGGGCATCGGCCCGGCGATATGGGCGATGCGGCGATGGCCGAGCCCGGCGAGATGGGCGACGGCGGCGCGCGCCGCGGCGTGGTTGTCGACGCGAACCGTCGGCAGATTGAGCCCGGGCAGCATCTCCAGCGCGACCACGATCGGCGGCAGGCGGCTGCGTTTGGCGAGGATCTCGGGGAAGCGGCCGACCATCAGGATCAGCCCGTCGGCATGACGCTCCCTGACCATGTCGACATAGCGCAGGATGCGCTCGTCATCGTCGCGGGCGTCGCCCATCAGCACCTTGTAGCCGGCGTCGATCGCCGCCTCTTCGACGCCTTTGTAGATCTCGAGATAGAACGGGTTGCTGATGTCGCGCACCAGCAGGATCACCGTGCGTGTCGCCTGCAGACGGAGATTGCGCGCCTGGGCGTTGGGGATGAAGCCGGTCGCTGCGACGGCTTCGAGCACGCGTTCGCGGGTCCGTGCCTTGACCTTCTCCGGCTGCGCCAGGGCACGCGACACCGTCGCGGTCGAGACGCCGGCGAGGCGGGCGACTTCGGCGATGGTCGGAGCGGCTATGGGTGCGTCTTGCAAGGTGCGTGATCTGGAAAGCTGCGGCGAATCGACAGGAGGCGGGACGCCCATCATGTCGCAATCGCTGCCGCAAGGGCAAAGGTGGGCGCCTGCCGCATGCAGGCGCCCGGCGTCATCGTTGCTTGCCGCGTTACTTGCCGCCCCAGCGGGTCGGATAGTTCGCCATCTGCTCGCAGCCGCAGAGCGCGTAGTGCAGCGGCGGCATCTTGTCGTTGACGTATTTGTCGAGGGTCTCGGCCGTGATCGCCGGCTGCGGCAGCTTCCAGGTCGGGCCGGTGACTGGCTCGCCCTGGAGGATGCGGATCGCCGCGATCACCGGGGTGCGCCACTGATAGGTCGGATAGGTCGGCGCGATCGCGGTGAGCTTGTTCTTCTTCCACTTCTGCAGGAAGTCCTGCTGGTCCTCGCCATTGATCACCGGATAGGGCTTGCCGGCATCCTCGAAGGCCTCGAGCGCCGCGACCGCGGTCGCGCCCGCATCCATCCAGACGCCGTCGATCTTGCCGAAGCGGTTGATGTAGTCCTCGACGATCGCCTTGGTCTTGGCGTTGTCGCCATTGGTGAACTCGGCGCCGACGACCTTGATGCCCTTCTCTTTGAAGATGCGCTCGGCCGCAGCCCAGCGGTTCTCCAGCACGTCGACGCCCGGCAGGATGCGCAGCGCCAGCACCGAGCCGCCGGCCGGGATCTTCTCGGCGATGAAGCTCGCGCCCTGGATGCCGAAGCCGTAGCCGCCGATCGGGTTGATGAAGGTGACGGGCGCCTTGCTGTCGACGCCGCGGTCGAAGACCACGACCGGCAGCTTCTTCGCGGCAGCCTCGACCGCCGGCGTCAGCGCCGCGGTGGTGTTGGGCGAGACGATCAGCGCGTCGCACTGGCCGCTGTTGACGAAGGCGTTGATATCCGAGATCTGCTTGTCGTCCTTGCCCTCGGCATCGGCATGGGTGAACGAGGCGATGTCGGCCTTGTTGGCGTCGACCTCGGCCTGCATGTTGGTGAAGCCGACGACGCGCCAGGGATTGTTCACGCCGGCATTCGAGAAGCAGAGCTTGTAGGGGCCGGGCTTCTTGAACTTGGCGGTGTCGACCTTCTCGCCGCCGAGATTCTGCTCCCAGGGCTTGCCCTCCGGACCCTGCGGGGCGACCGTGAGCAGGCCCTTCTGCCGCTCGAACTCGGCGGGATCGTTGAAGTTTTGGGCGATGGCGCCCGTCGACAGTGCCGCCAGCAGCGCTGTCAGGCCGATCTGCGTCTTCATTGTCACCTCCCTCTGTCGCGCCGCCTTATCGGCGGCCTCTGGCGGAGCGCATGGGATCACGCGCCTCCGAAAACTCTCAGTCTCAGGCGCGCCGCATGCGCCAGGCGCTCGACGCCACCGCGGCGATCAGGATCAGGCCCTGCACCGTCTCGCGCAGCGGCTGCGGCAGCCCCATCAGGTTGAGCAGCGTGAACAGGGCGAACAGGCTGAGCGCTCCGGCGACGGCGCCGGTCACGCTGGCGCGCCCGCCGAGCAATTGCGCCCCGCCGATGACGCAGGCGGCGATCGCCTGCAGTTCGAGCCCCTGTCCGACCGCGGTCGAGACCCCGGCAAAGCCGCCGAGCAGGATGCCTGCCGTGACCGCCGACAGCGCCGAGATGACGAAGACCAGCACCCGCGTCGCGCCGACCGGCACGCCCGAGAGTTCCGCAGCGCGCGGATTGTCGCCGACCGCCAGCACCTGCCGGCCGAAGACGGTGGCGTGCAGCAGCCAGGCGGCGATCCCGACGAAGCCGATCAGGATGAGCACCGAGAGCGGCATGATCCCGGTGACCGGTACGTCGCGGTAGACGAGACGGCCGAGCGCCCGGAAATTCTCCGGCAGGTAGCCACGTGGCGCCCCGCCCGACCACATCAGTGCTGCGCCGTTGAGCGAGAGCAGCATGCCGAGCGTCGCGATGATCGAGGGCACCTTGAGCAGGGTGACGACGAGCCCGTTGACCAGCCCGACGCCGAGCCCGATCAGATAGAGCACGCCGATCGTCCACCAGGTGTTCTCGGGATTGCCGCCGGCCAGCATCGAGCCGCCGAGAACGGTCAGCGTCACCAGCGAGCCCATCGACAGGTCGAAGCCGCCACCGGCGATGACGAAGAGCTGGCCGCAGGCGAGGATGATCAATGGCGCGGCCCGGCGCAGGAAGTTGAGGAAGCCCTCGACCTCGAAATAGCCGGGCTGCAGCACGGCGATCGTGCCGTAGAGCACGAGGAAGACGGCGAGGCCGACATTGACGCCGCGGGCGAAGCGCAGCGCCGCCGAGGGAGCAGTATGGCTGGCGACGGCGCTCATGCGACATGCCCCTTGCTGCGCACCGCATAGACGGCGACCGCGAGGATGACGATGGCGCCGCGCAAAACCTGCTTCGGGAAGGCGTCGATGCCGGTCATGTTGAAGACGGCGTCGAGCGTCGCGAACAGGAAGACGCCGGCCAGCGTGCCCCAGACGCCGCCGCGCCCGCCGGCGAGGAGCGTGCCGCCGATCACCACGACCGCGATCGATTCAAGATCGTAGACGCCGTCGCGGCCGACCCAGGGCGCTCCGGCGCGCAGGCGGCTGGCGAGATAGAGCCCGGTCAAACCGGCCATCAGCGAGCACAAGACATGCGCGCCGATCATCACGCGCTCGGTGCGGATGCCGGCGAGGCGGGCACCGTCGCGATTGCCACCGGTGGCGTAGAGATGCGCGCCGAAGCGCGTCCGGCTCAGCAGCAGCCAGATCGCGAAGGCCAGCACGAACAGCAGCAGCACCGACCAGGGCAGCGGGCCGATCCGGCCATAGGCGAAGGCCTGGAAGGCCGCCGGAACTGAGCCGGCGAAATTGCTGAAGCTCGCCGAGAGCAGCCCCTGCAGGATCAGCCCGACACCGAGCGTCGCGATCAGCGGGTTGACGTCGAGCCTTGCGATAATCAGCCCGTTGACGAGCCCGACCGCGGCTGAAAGCGCGAGCACCGCCAGCACGGCAGGCGCGATCATCGCAGGCTCGCCCTTCATGATGAAGGAGGCGAGCACCGCGGAGACGCTGATCAGGTTGGCGACCGAAAGATCGATCGAGCCGACCAGGACGGTCAGTGTCTGCCCGAGCGCAACGATGCCGAGCGCGACCATGCGCTGGGTCAGGCCGACGAAGCCCTCGCCGGTGAGATAGGCGTGCTGGCCGGTCGCG
>Ga0102589_1004360_pt1 | contig 13432 bp, 12 predicted proteins | sample AraplaMF_Col_mLB_FD_76858 | JGI IMG/M metagenome (GOLD analysis project Ga0102589, IMG submission 76858) | Arabidopsis root microbial communities from the University of North Carolina, USA - plate scrape MF_Col_mLB | ecosystem: Host-associated > Plants > Roots > Endosphere | place: USA... | reverse complement strand
TTACAAGTTTACCTTCACCTCGCGCTGTTGAAGCGGTATATTTTGGAGCAGAAGGATTATTTGAAAATGGTCACTCGAATGTAGTTTTCATTGATACAAGTACGGTATCGCCGCAGTTAAACAAACAATTAGAGGAAGCTGCAAAGGAAAAGAAAGTAAACTTTTTAGCAGCACCTGTGAGCGGCGGTGTAATTGGAGCCGAAAATCGTACATTAACGTTTATGGTTGGTGGATCAAAAGAGGTATATGAGAAAACGGAATCTATCATGGGCGTACTAGGCGCGAATATTTTCCATGTTAGTGAGCAGATTGATAGTGGTACAACTGTTAAATTAATTAATAATTTATTAATTGGTTTTTATACAGCTGGTGTGAGTGAAGCTCTAACATTAGCGAAAAAGAACAATATGGATTTAGATAAAATGTTTGATATTTTAAATGTAAGTTACGGTCAAAGTAGAATTTATGAGCGCAATTATAAAAGTTTCATTGCATCAGAAAACTACGATCCAGGCTTTACTGTGAATTTATTAAAGAAAGATTTGGGGTTTGCAGTAGATTTAGCGAAAGAAAGCGAACTTCACTTACCAGTAAGCGAAATGCTATTAAATGTATATGAAGAAGCAAGTGAAGCTGGGTATGGTGAAAACGATATGGCTGCTTTATATAAGAAAGTTAGCGAACAATTAATTTCTAATCAAAAATAATAGACTTATAAACATCATAAAAAAGGAGAGAGTATAATGATTACAACTGAAATTAAACGAGTAAAAAATCATATTAATGGTGAGTGGGTAGAATCTACTGGTACAGAAGTAGAAGCAGTTCCAAATCCGGCGACTGGAAAAATTATCGCATACGTTCCACTATCTCCGAAAGAAGATGTTGAAAAAGCAGTTGAAGCGGCAAAAGCAGCATACGAAACATGGTCTAAAGTACCAGTTCCGAATCGTTCAAGACAATTGTATAAATATTTACAGCTTTTACAAGAAAACAAAGAAGAGCTTGCTAAAATCATTACGCTTGAAAATGGTAAAACATTAACGGATGCAACTGGTGAAGTACAGCGAGGTATTGAAGCAGTGGAACTTGCAACATCTACGCCAAATTTAATGATGGGACAAGCTCTACCGAATATTGCTAGCGGCATTGATGGATCGATTTGGCGCTATCCAATTGGAGTTGTTGCTGGTATTACACCGTTTAACTTCCCAATGATGATTCCATTATGGATGTTCCCACTTGCAATTGCATGCGGTAATACGTTCGTATTAAAAACATCTGAAAGAACTCCACTTTTAGCAGAGCGACTTGTAGAGTTATTCTATGAAGCGGGTTTTCCAAAAGGAGTATTAAATTTAGTACAAGGCGGAAAAGATGTTGTAAATAGTATTTTAGAAAATAAAGATATTCAAGCTGTTTCGTTCGTTGGATCTGAGCCAGTAGCTCGTTACGTATATGAAACAGGTACGAAACATGGGAAACGTGTACAAGCGTTAGCTGGTGCGAAAAACCATGCGATTGTAATGCCAGATTGCAATCTTGAGAAAACAGTGCAAGGTGTAATTGGGTCTGCATTCGCAAGTAGTGGAGAGCGCTGCATGGCATGTTCAGTAGTAGCAGTAGTTGATGAAATTGCTGATGAATTCATCGACGTACTAGTAGCAGAGACGAAGAAATTAAAAGTAGGTGATGGTTTCCACGAAGATAACTATGTTGGACCATTAATTCGTGAATCTCATAAAGAGCGTGTATTAGGCTATATTAATAGCGGTGTAGCAGATGGAGCTACTTTATTAGTAGATGGCCGTAAAATTAAAGAAGAAGTTGGAGAAGGTTACTTTGTAGGTGCGACAATCTTTGATGGTGTAAATCAAGAAATGAAAATTTGGCAAGATGAGATTTTTGCTCCAGTATTAAGCATTGTACGTGTTAAAGATTTAGAAGAAGGTATTAAACTAACAAATCAATCTAAATTTGCAAATGGTGCGGTAATTTATACGTCAAATGGTAAGCATGCACAAACGTTCCGTGATAACATCGATGCTGGTATGATCGGTGTAAACGTAAACGTTCCAGCACCAATGGCATTCTTCGCATTTGCAGGAAATAAAGCTTCATTCTTTGGTGATTTAGGTACAAATGGTACAGATGGGGTTCAATTCTATACACGTAAAAAAGTTGTAACTGAGCGCTGGTTTTAATAAAGAGTAAACAGTCAAATCAGCTATTAAATGAAAACCACCACCACTATTAATAGTGGTGGTGGTTTTCATCTTGTTAATTATTTTTTTCAAAAGCTAGTTTAATACCAAATCCAATTAGGACGACTCCTGTTAGCCCTTGAATATAACGTTGCGTCTTTGGTTTTTTCATAAAAGCACTAATTTTATCAATTAAAAATATATAAAATGCAAACCAAATGACTGTTAAAACGAGGTAAGTAAGGCCCATTACAAGAAGTTGAATAAATGTATTATGATTTGGATTTAAAAATTGCGGTAAAAATGTTAAAAAGAAAACTGCAACTTTAGGATTTAATAAATTTGTAAGAAATCCTTGGCGAAAGCAAGAAGTGTGTTCATCTTCATTATTCAAAGGTAAATCGTTCGTATCAACACCTTCTTTATTTCTTACTGCTAAAAGGGCTTTAATACCAATATAAATTAAATATAGAGCTCCAACGTACTTGAAAATAGAGAATAAAAGAGCTGACTTTACAATAAGTGCGGATAATCCGATTACTGCAGCTAACGTATGAATTAAAAGTGCAATACATGTACCGAACACTGTTTTTACTCCGCCCACCTTACCGGCAACTAATGTGTTTTTCGTGGCCATTGCTGTATCTGGACCAGGTAAAATAATTAGACAAATAGACATAATGATGAAAAGAAAAAAATTTTCAATCATAGTCGCTCCTCCTTTTTTATTTTTAGAATATTTGATTAAAAATAGTGTAGCACATATTTCGATTTAATAAAATTAAATTTTATTAAAAAATATTAAATAGAAAAGAGGCTATATAGTCATGTAATTACACGACTATATAGCCTCAGGTTTATCCCAAATGAACGGGCGAGTGGTTATGCATTAAGTAAGTTAAAGAATCGATTTACATCTTCTTCTGAAACATCACTTAACTGCTTATATTTATAATTTGGGTTTTGATCTTTATCAACAACAACAGAGCGTACTCCTTCGAAGAAATCTGCATGTCTCATGAAATTTTTAGCAAGTACAAGGTCGGTAGCGAAACATTCTTCAACGGACTTACCTTGTCCATCGATAAACTGTTTTAATGTTACTTTTAATGAAACAGGGGATTTGGATAATAGTGTTTCTTTCGTTTTTAAAGCAAAGGAACTTTCGTCTTTCTCCAATGAATGGATGATTTCTTCAATTGTATCGAAAGCAAAATGAGCATTCATTTCTTCTAATGAAGGAGCAAGCTCGCTTTCTAAGTTTGGAACAGTTGCAAATGTACGAATAACTTCTTTTAAACTAGTATGTACATCATCTTCTTTATGCCAATTTACACTTTCAAGTTCAGTAAGGAAATTTGGTATTGAATCAGATGTCATAAAATAATCAGCAGCGTTTATAAATAGTACGTCAGCAGCTTTTAAAATAGATGCTGTTAAAGCAACATATCGGCCAGCAAACCCTGGAGCTTTATTTAAGAAATAAGCAGCACCGACATCTGGGAAGAAGCCGATATTCATCTCGGGCATTGCCCATTTCGTACGCTCAGTTACAATTCGATATTTCGCACCATTTGTAAGACCGACACCACCGCCCATTACAATTCCATCTAAACAAGCGATAATCGGTTTTTTATATTGATAAATATATGTATCAATTTCATACTCTTCTTCAAAGAAACGTTCCGCATGCTGCAATGCAGCTTCATTTGAATGTGCTTCATAAAGAGTTTTAATGTCGCCACCTGCACAAAAACCTTTTGTGCCAGCGCCTTTTAATACGATAAGCGCAATTTGCTCATCATGTTCCCACTCTTTCAGTTTTTGCCCAATTGGTTGCAACATGTCATAAGATAAAGAATTAAGTGCTTTTGGGCGGTTTAAAGTAATTGATGCAACGCCGTTTTTACTAACAGAAAATAAAACGTGTTCAGTCATAATTCATCCTCCCTTACATATCTTCTTATTCTTAATTCTTGATACGTACTGAAATGTCCTTTATAAATTTTGTCTAAAGTTGGCGGTACGTGTTCATTTCGACACTGCATATTTTGACGAGTTATATTTGCAGGATTTTGGAGGTTGAAAATGAATATTACAACATTACTGTAATTGTAATTATTTGAAGTTACCATGATAAACAAGCTATTATATAAGTGTAATTGTACAAAATCACTTCAGAAAGAGTATTTGAAGTGATAATAATGTAAAAAAATTGCTTTTCATTAGAAATAGAGAAAGGAGAAATCGGAATGCCAGTACCTTTACTATTGTCGGTGATTATTTTGTCTTCTTTAATGATAGGAATAACTCAGTATTTTCATCATACAGATACGACAGAGGAAGTGAAGGATAAAGTACGGCTTGTATTTCCGATTTTTATCATATCTATTTCTTTTTGCATTCTATTAAATAAAGATGGGTACATTGTCGCAGTATTTTCATTTTTTGTAGCCATCGTTTTAATTACAGTTTTATATTATGTAATGAAAGACTTTATACAAAAATAAAGATGTCCCATGAGACATTTTTATTTTTGAAACTAATAAAATTTCACATACCGTATTGTATGTAAAAATAGCAAACATATAACAATAGAAAAGTAAGCACTTCATCGTGTATTTACTTGTCAATCTTGCATAGCCAATATACTATTAATAATGTAGAGATTAGAAAAAGGGGTTGTATCTAACATGAAATTTGAGATGCACACAAAAATTATTTCAAATGAAAAAGAAGTAAGAGTACATATAGAAGAAAACATATTTCAATTAACATTGGATGGTTATCACTTATTTACAGTGCAAGAAATATTACCTTTATATAAATCAAATGAAGAAAGAATTGGTAGTGCAATGATACAAAAGTTAGAGTGGGAGAATGGAAAAACGACAATAAACTATCAACTCGTATCACTTAAATCAGTAAATTAAAAGGAGAAAGAAAATATGAAGTTATTTCATACAGCGGATTGGCATTTAGGAAAACTTGTTCATGGCGTGTATATGACTGAAGATCAAAAGATTGTATTAGATCAATTTGTACAAGCTGTTGAGGAAGAAAAACCAGATGCTGTAATTATTGCAGGGGACTTATACGACCGAGCAATTCCACCTACAGAAGCAGTAGACTTATTAAATGATGTTTTACAAAAAATTGTGATTGATTTACAAACGCCAGTTATTGCAGTTGCAGGAAACCATGATAGTCCAGATCGTATTCATTTTGGAAGTAGTTTAATGAAGAAACAAGGATTATTTATTGTAGGTCAATTTCAATTTCCATATGAGCCAATTATATTAAATGATGAACATGGAGAGGTTCACTTCCACCTCATTCCATATGCGGATCCAAGCATAGTTAGACATGTATTGAAAAATGAAGACGTACGTTCTCATGATGATGCAATGCGTATTTTTATGAATGAACTTTCTGAAACGATGGATCAAGAAGCAAGACACGTATTTGTTGGTCATGCATTTGTAACTTCTGCGGGCGAAGCAGAGGAGAATACAAGTGACGCAGAACGACCACTTTCAATTGGTGGTGCTGAATACGTAAATAGTCATTATTTTGATAAGTTTCATTACACAGCGCTTGGGCATTTACATCAAGCGCATTTCGTACGTAATGAGACAATTCGATATTCAGGTTCACCACTTGCATATTCTATTTCTGAAGAAAAACATAAAAAAGGATATTACATTGTGGAACTGGACGGGCAGGGTGAAGTAACAGTTGAAAAAAGGTTACTTACACCACGCCGTAAAATGCGAACAGTAGAAGCGAAAATAGATGAATTGTTACAACATCCAGTAAGTGAAGATTACGTGTTTGTAAAATTATTAGATGAAAATCCTGTCTTGCAACCAATGGAAAAAATACGTTCTGTTTATCCAAATGCAATGCATGTTGAAAGATCTATTCAAAGACGAGAGTTCACAGAGTCAAACGAAGTAACTGTGTCAAGACATAAAACGGATGATTTATCTCTATTAAAGGCTTTTTATAAAGAAATGAAAGGCTTAGATTTATCAGAAGAGAAAGAACGTCTATTTGTAGAAGTATTACAAACAGTGCAAGAACGGGAAGGTGAACGAGGATGAGACCGATTCAGCTAATTATGACGGCATTTGGCCCATATAAACAGAAAGAAGTAATTGATTTTGACGATCTTGGAGATCATCGTATTTTCGCCATTTCTGGGAATACAGGGGCGGGAAAGACAACGATTTTTGATGCGATTTGTTATGTGTTATACGGTGAGGCAAGCGGAGAAGAACGTAGTGATACGAGCATGCTTCGCAGTCAATTTGCTGATGACAATACGTATACAAGTGTAGAACTAACCTTTCAGCTAAAAGGAAAGCGTTATGAAATAAAACGCCAACTTGGGCATAAAAAACAAGGGAACAAGACGATTACGGGACATGCAGTAGAATTATATGAAGTGATTGATGATGAGCAGGTTCCAGCTGTTGATCGTTTCCATGTAACGGATGTAAATAAAAAAGTGGAAGATTTAATTGGTTTAAGCAAACATCAATTTAGCCAAATTGTAATGTTACCGCAAGGGGAATTTCGAAAATTATTAACTTCTGAGACAGAAAACAAAGAAGAAATTTTGCGTCGTATTTTTAAAACAGATCGTTATAAGTTAATGCGTGAGTTACTTGATCAAAAACGAAAACAATGGAAAGACGTCTTACAAGAAAAACAGAAAGAGCGAGAGTTATATTTCCGTAATGTTTTTAAATTACCAATTCGTGATGGATCATTATTAGAGACATTAGTCGAACAAGACCATGTAAATACGCATCAAGTAGTAGAGGCATTACAACAAGAGACAGCTGCGTATAAGGCAGAGGTGGAGCAATTACAAGTAGAACAAGATGTTCAAACGAAACAATTAAAGGATGCTGAAACACGTTTTCATGCAGCGAAATCTCTAAATGAGAAATTTATAGATTTACAACAAAAGAATGAGAAATATAATACTTTACAAGAAAACCGTACAGTGATTGAAATGAAAGAAACATCTTTTATACGTGCGGAACAAGCTAAGCGCTTATTACCATTTGAGCAGTGGTACGAAGAGGCAATGCAAAATGAGCAGAAGGTTGAAAGTTTGTTAAAACAAATAATCGCCAAAAAAGAAAATATAACGAAGAGCTTCGAACTTGCTCAGGAGAAATATGAAGAGGTAAAGAATAAAGAACTTGAGAGAGAAAATGCAAAAAAACTCATTCAAAGATTAGAAGAGTTACAACCGATTATTGCATCATTAGCTGAGAAACAATTGAATTTACAAAATGCAGAAGTTCAAGTAGGGAAATTAAAAGAAAGTATGCAAAACTTAGAGCAACAATTAGAGGTGCATACAAATCAAAAGCAGTTAATGTCTAGTGAATTGCAACAATTAGAACGAGCACTTGAGCAATATGTAGATAAAGTAGAAGAACTAACGAATATGAGAGAAGATGCTAAAGTATTAAAGCAAGCATATGATGTTTGGCAAGAAAAACAAAAATTCGAGAAAGAAAAAGAAGCGGCATATAATAACATGCAAGCGGCAGTGAACGCATATGAAAATATGGAGCGTCGCTGGTTAAGTGAACAAGCTGGTATATTAGCTCTTCATTTACATGATGGTGAATCTTGTCCAGTATGTGGTAGCACGGACCATCCGAAAAAAGCTACAGAGCAAAGTGATGCGATTGACGAAAAGGAGTTAAATGATTTAAGAGACGGGAAGAATATCACTGAAAAATTACATGTACAATTAGAGGAGAAATGGAATTTCTATTATCTTCAATATGAGCAAGTAATAGAAGAGGTTAAGAAGCGAGGCTATCGTTCAGAAGAATTAGCTGAAACATATAGCGCGCTTGTTCAAAAGGGAAAACAATTAGCAACTGAAGTGAATACGTTAAAAGCAAGCGAAGAAACGCGTAAGCAAACAGCAGTGAATTTAAAAAGCGTAGAAGAAAAAGTAGATGCAATTCAGAAGCAAAAGCGTGAGATAGAAATAGAGCAGCACCGTATAGAAATGGAATGTATGCAGCTTCGTACGTCATATGAACATGATAAGAAAAATATTCCTGAAAGCTTACAAACAGTACAAGCTTGGAAAATCCAGTTTGACCAAGCTATGCATGAACTCAAATTAATGGAAGACGAATGGAAGAAAGTGCAGGAAGCGTATCAACATTGGCAAAATGAAAATATACGTATTCAAGCAGAACAAGAAGGTGCTTCAAATCAATTCGAAAGTGCAAAATTGAAGAAAGAAGAGACCTTCGCGCGCTTTATGAAAGAGCTTGAGCAGTGCGGGTTTACAGATCAATCCACGTATAAAGAGGCCAAATTAAGTGATGCCGAGATGGATATGTTACAAAAAGAAATTCAAAGCTATTACTCATCTCTTGAAGTACTTGCAAAACAAATTGAAGAGTTACAAGCTGAATTAAAAGATAAAGAGTATATGGATATTTCTGCTTTAGGTGAACATATAAAAGATTTAGAAATTAATCTTGATATCATTAAAGAAAAACGTCAACGTGCGCAAAATGCGGTAACATATATTTCTGATTTACATGAAAATATTAGACGTATCGATGAGCAAATTCATGAGGAAGAAAAAGCTTACCAAGAACTCGTTGATTTATATGAAGTAATGAAAGGTGATAATGAAAGCCGTATATCATTTGAACGTTACATCTTAATTGAGTATTTAGAACAAATTGTTCAAATTGCAAACGAACGATTACGTAAATTATCAAATGGACAATTTTATTTAAAACGAAGTGAGCGAGTTGAAAAGAGAAATCGTCAAAGTGGATTAGGGTTAGATGTATACGACGCATACACTGGCCAAACACGTGATGTAAAAACATTATCTGGCGGTGAGAAATTTAATGCATCGCTTTGCTTAGCGCTCGGAATGGCAGACGTCATTCAAGCATATGAAGGCGGTATTTCTATCGAAACGATGTTTATCGACGAAGGCTTTGGTTCATTAGACGAGGAATCATTAACAAAAGCTGTTGACGCCTTAATAGACTTACAAAAGTCAGGCCGATTTATCGGTGTCATCTCACACGTTCAAGAGCTGAAAAACGCAATGCCAGCTGTATTAGAAGTAACGAAGCAGAAGGATGGGTGTAGTCAGACGAGGTTTGTGGTGAAGTAAGTTTAATTGTAATTCATATTTAAAGAATTGTTTACGAGTTTCTAGTATAGAATTTATGATAAAACAAATGCCGCCTCTTTATAGAGACGGCATCTGTTTGTTATTCAGAATGAGGCAATGCACCTACGAGTTATCTGTAGAAGGCGGTGTATTCTCCAGACGATTATAGGTTTTAAATGCCGAAATTGCCGATATAACTCCACCTACTAAAAATAAAGCTGATCCACTAACTAATATAATACGGCTGACATATGTGTCGCGCGCTTCTTCAACTTCTTCTTGTAGATTTGTTGGCATTTGAACTCCCCCTAATCAACATTATTTTTTAGATAGTATATACAAATGCCTAAAATATGTTAAAATCACTGGATAGTGTTATGAAGAAGTATATAGTTAGATGTGAATTATTTGAAAAATCTTCATTATAAATTTATGCTAACTTCACATAGAGCACATATTAACATTGTATTATGTATATGTACCAAATAAATAAAATGAATTGTATTTCGTTCTGTTTTCAAAAATTTAAAATTCTATTATTTTTATATAAAGGTTTCACATCAGAGTTTTGAAAATTTTGGAAATAGATAAAAATAATAGGAATTCATATAAAAGGGGAATGTCTTATGACAACATATACGAGTGAGATGAGAAAAACTTTAGTTTCAGAAGAAGATGTAGATATTTTAAAAATTATGGCGCACCCAATCCGCTTACAAATTGTAAATGAATTAAGCACGAGAAAAACTTGTAATGTAACACAATTAACAGAATTACTGAATATTCCACAATCGACTGTTTCGCAACATTTATCAAAAATGAAAGGTAAAGTGTTACGAGCTGAGCGAAGAGGGTTAGAAATTTATTACCACATTAATAATTTAAAAGCGAGTAAGATTGTAAGTGTTTTAGGATATATAAATTAATGAAGTATTTTCATATAAAATAGCCGCTGCTTATGAGCAGGGGCTATTTTGTGTTGTTTTATGTATTCGCATTTAAAATTTTATAGTTTTTGTGATTTACAATTGTTCGTTCAAACTCAAAAGTACCACCGCTTACATTTGTAATTTCAACTAAGACCGATTCAGTATAAAGTTTTAGTACAGATCCTGTAATCTTTAAATTATTTCGTTGAAAAAGTATAGTATCCCCTACGTTTGCTTTCATAGTACCTCCTCATTAAAGACAGAAATATTTTTTTATTATATATATTAAACCACGTATAGATATATTAGTGAATATTTAGTTTTGTTTATCAATAAAATATTTTTTATTTTATAAAAAATAAAGTACATCGTAGTGTAAAAATATTTTTATAGGAAAATTAAAATATACAAATTGTATAATGTGAGACATAATTTTTATAAAAAAAGATGAAATAACAATTGTAAGTCGTATTGAACAAAATATTATAAAGGCTACTTTTGTATTTTATAAGTAGTTTTTTGTATTTCGTCCTTCGTTTTCTGTAACTGATTCCATGTTTTTGACGCTCTGTCTTGTAAGTGCTTACATAAGCGGAAACATCTTATACAATGAAGGTGTTAAATCAAAAGAGGTGACCAAAATGAACATGAAAAAACATAATTTAGCGAAAAGCATTGAAATAGAAAGAGGAGGCGGAAAGGTATGAAAAAATCAAATGTTAATCCATGGCTTGTTGTCCTCGGTACAGTCATCGTACAAATGGGGCTTGGAACAATATATACGTGGAGTTTATTCAATCAGCCTTTAGTTAGCAAATACGGTTGGAGTCTTAACGCAGTTGCTATAACTTTCTCAATTACGAGTCTATCCTTAGCATTTTCAACTTTATTTGCGAGTAAATTGCAAGAAAAATGGGGACTTCGTAAACTTATTATGATAGCTGGATTAGCATTAGGACTTGGATTAGTACTTAGTTCACAAGCTTCTTCATTAATATTGCTGTATGTACTAGCAGGAGTTGTTGTAGGTTATGCAGATGGTACAGCATATATTACTTCATTATCCAATTTAATAAAGTGGTTTCCAGGGCGTAAAGGTTTAATAGCTGGTATTTCTGTCTCGGCGTATGGTTCAGGTAGCTTAATCTTTAAATATGTTAACGCACAGTTAATTGAATCAGTTGGTGTATCACAAGCATTTATATACTGGGGTTTAATTGTTACAGCTATGATTGTCCTTGGAGCTTGTTTAATCCATCAAGCTGCTGATCAAGGTGCAGTTCATGAAACAAAAACTCATGAATATACAACGAAAGAAATGTTAGGCACAAAACAAGTATACTTATTATTTATTATGTTATTTACATCATGTATGAGTGGCTTATACTTAATTGGTATGGTAAAAGATATTGGTGTTCAACTTGTAGGACTTAGCGCAGCAACGGCAGCTAATGCGGTGGCTATGGTTGCAATCTTCAATACATTAGGTCGTATTATTCTAGGACCGTTATCAGATAAAATCGGTCGTTTAAAAATCGTTACTGGTACTTTTGTTGTTATGGCGAGTTCAGTCTTAGTTCTAAGTTTCGTAGATTTAAATTACGGTATTTACTTCGTATGTGTAGCAAGTGTAGCGTTTTGCTTTGGTGGAAATATCACAATTTTCCCAGCCATTGTTGGTGATTTCTTCGGTATGAAAAACCATAGTAAGAACTACGGAATTGTGTATCAAGGATTTGGATTTGGAGCACTTGCAGGTTCCTTTATCGGTGCACTTTTAGGTGGATTCAAACCAACATTCATGGTGATCGGCGTATTATGTGTCATATCATTTATTATCGCAATATTAATTCAAGCACCTAAACAGAAAAAAGAACAAGAAGAAGAGTATCGCAGCGTAGCATAAGTGAACGAATCTTCTGACTATAAGTACGAAAAAGCATCCTGCTAAATAGGGTGCTTTTTTTATGAATTATTTTAAGGAGGATATATTTTCTTTGGAATCTTTGAGGTGTAAAAATGAGTGGAATAGCTGTTTGGATTATATTGGAATATTAAAGGTGATATATTATATTTGAAATACGTATTAAATCTTAAATTATAAACGCGTCATGAATCGGTAATTGTAAGATATATTTTCTCGGTATTTTCAGAAAAATGTTGAGAAAATATATATTTGAATTTTTGGTAAGGCTTTATACTTGAAGGCATCTACACTTAATCCTTTTCAATTTTAAAAAGAGGAGTATGAATTAAATTTTTAATGTAAGTACTTAGAAATGCTTTTAGATGTAATTGTATGGAGAAGTAGTAAAAAATTTTATCTGAAAAATAAAAATAGGTTGACAAGTATATTGAGAAAGATTATCATTTCGGTGTAACAACATTAAATGAAAAACATTATCAATAAATATTAATTTGATGAAAAGTACACTTGACCTATTAGTTTAGTAAGTGTATTATTTTTTACATCGATAATGATAATCATTATCATTATTTGCTTAATTAGATTAATTTTTAAAGGAAAGGATAGAGGAAATGAACTTAGGGGAATTTGATGGAAAAACGGTTTTAGTAACAGGTGCAGCCCAAGGTATAGGTAGTGTTGTTGCAAAAATGTTTTTAGAAAGAGGAGCTACAGTTATTGCGGTTGATCTAAATGAAGAGGGATTAAACGAACTCTTAAATGAAACACATATGAAAACGTTTCGTTTAGATGTGAGTGATAGTACCGCAGTTGAACAGATGGTAAATGATATTGAAAATGAAATAGCACCAATAGATATATTAGTAAATGTTGCAGGGGTTTTACGTATGGGAGCGATTCACTCTTTAAGTGATGAAGATTGGAATAAAACATTCTCTGTAAATTCTACAGGCGTTTTCTATATGTCCCGAGCAGTAAGTAAACGTATGATGCAAAGAAAGTCAGGGGCAATTGTTACAGTTGGTTCAAATGCAGCAAATACCCCGAGAGTCGAGATGGCTGCGTATGCTGCCTCAAAAGCTGCAACGACGATGTTTATGAAATGTTTAGGACTAGAGCTTGCGGCATACAATATACGCTGCAACTTAGTTTCTCCAGGTTCTACTGAAACTGAGATGCA
>Ga0102589_1004353_pt1 | contig 13453 bp, 9 predicted proteins | sample AraplaMF_Col_mLB_FD_76858 | JGI IMG/M metagenome (GOLD analysis project Ga0102589, IMG submission 76858) | Arabidopsis root microbial communities from the University of North Carolina, USA - plate scrape MF_Col_mLB | ecosystem: Host-associated > Plants > Roots > Endosphere | place: USA... | reverse complement strand
GTAGCAAATAATTCAGCGTATTCGACAACATATTCCCATAACTCTTCTTTCTCAAAGTATAAGATTCCTTCTTGAATGATTTTTTCTAATTCTTCCAATGGAATGTTTTCGTTTAATCTTTTTAAAATAAAGAAGTGATGTATATATTCCTCGTTATGAATTTCTCTGCAAATCTTTAATCCCTTATCAATGAGTGTGCTAGCTATCGATTGTTCCCCTAATTTATAATGTTCCTTAGCTTGTAGAAAGATAGCTTTAAAGTGTGTAGGGATTTTATCCGTTACTTCTGACAGATGACGAATAGCTAAAGTAGACATGCTTTGATCAGAATAGAGCCACCCTATAGTACTTTTTACATATAACAAGGAATCTACCTCCTTATTACTTTTGAGTAAATCAATTGCAGAATATAGATATTCTTCTGCTTGTTCGTACTGTTTTAAATAGATACAGCAGCCACCTAGTAAGCTATTACAAAAAGCGGTTTTTACTTTATAACCTTCATACTTCGAAAAGATTGCTCTCGATTTATTTGCGTATTCAATAGAAGCAACCATTTTATAGGTATGATGATAAAAAGTGGAAATTCTATAGTAGAATTCAGCATGTTCAATTTCATCTGGTATATCTACTAATAACTTTTCTGCCAGTTTATAATGTTCTTCTGCCTCAGTATAATTTGATATAAAAGTGGAATGAATGGATTTAAAAAAGTGATAATAGAAGCGTAGAAAATGGTCTGAAGGCATATCATAATCGCTAATAGCATCAAAGCTATTTTGTTGAATACCAAGGCTATCTGTTAAGACTGTGTATCGAAATTCAAGTAGTGAGTAATACAGTAACAAATTTTGATCCTGACGTTCTTGATTCGGCTCAATGCTTAACTTACTAATCTTTTCATCAATTTTCTTTTTTAGATTAGTAGCTTTTATAACTTGTTGAGATAGCATAGATCGATACCAGTCGTTCAATAGAGAGGTTAATTGTTCATTTTTCTTTACTGAAACACTCATTATATACTCCCCCATCCTATAGAAATATCCTAATCCCATTTAATTGTAACTATCATAGCAAAATAGGAGTAAAAATGGAGTGGTTTTACAACTTTTTCAAGAAGATTCAGAAAATATTCGATTGTTGTCGAATGTACTTATAATTTAAGTTATTTGTACGATATATGTCATCAATCTAATGTGAAACTATAAACAAATATATTGATATGATACTACTATAAAAATCTTTATTTAGTTCACTTTCTAACACTCCGTTTTATTCTTTAATAATACTGTAAGTAATCATAGAACCTAGTTCAGGACCTAGTTCTATTTTTTTTTGATAATACCCCTTCGTGGTACTATTCTAAGTATTTTTCGGCTAGGTAAGAGGGATATGATGAAATAGGAGGGCCAATCTTAAAATGGGATAAATTGGTCTTTGAAATCGGTATACAGTTCTTTAATAAATATAATTTTTGCAATATGTCTTTATCTATGGGATGGAGCATGTGATTTGTCATGATGAAATAATTGTGATGATAGATAAATACTTTTCCTTCCGGAAGAATCGTGTAATTAGATAAATTCGGATAAATAGGTGGTCCATCTGAAAATTGATCTAAACTGCGTTGTGAAACTTTAATAATTTCCTGAATTGAAAATTTAAATTTGCGAAATGCTATGGTGCTAATAAATGGACGTTTTTGATTATTTTCTATATAAAATAACTCTCCTTTTTCATTTTGTACTACCCGTAGGTTGGGAATTAATTCTGTAAGGGTTATGGGGGCACCTTCTGTATATTTATAGATAAATGGATCGGGGATTAAGACAATTTCATTTTGATTATATTTGAAGTAGGAAAGCATGTCTTTCGAAATGAACCTGCGTTTAAAATTATCAATTAAAAATACTTTACCGTGTGAATTACTAAACAAAATACCATTTAAATCTTTAGAAGGGAGGTTAGCATATAGGTTTTGGAAGGAGAAAGGTGTTTTAAAAGTAATATCGAGCACTTTGCTAATGGGATAAAAAGGTTGGAATGTATTTAGGCGTTTCCAAAACATTGCATCTCCAACAAACCAATATAAAGGATTTGCATCCCAATATTCACAGTACTTTTCATAGACCTTTAATAATATTCTTCGAGTATGCATAACTGAACAGTGATCTACAACATTTGCAGCTGTATATAAAATTTTCGAAGCCTCTCTAACAAATTCATTTATAGGTTGAAGGCTATAATCAACATATTTTACGTATTGGGAAGAGTACACTACATCAATTTCAGGATGTTTTTCTAAGAAAGATAACATATCTGCTAATCTGTTTGGAAGGTATATAGTATCATCCGTTAAATAACAAATATAATCCCCACAAGTTAATGGAAGTGCCTCATTGATAAGTTTTGCATATCTTGTGGTTTTATATCTCTCATTATCTTGTATAAAACTATTCTTATAAGTAATTCGAGGATCGTTTAGATAATTTTTTATGACATTTATGGTTTCTTGACAGGAGTTGTCATCCATAATAAAAAGTTCCCATTCTTTATAAGTTTGCATTAGAACACTTTCAATGACTTGATTAATTAATGATGGCTTATTATAACTAGTAAGGATAATTGATATTTTGGGTTGCAAAGTCCTCACCTCTCTTGAAAATATAGGATGTGTTTTATCTAGTGAAATCTAATAATTAAAGCTTTATCGGCACTTTTTTTATACTTAAATAGTTTATTACTTTTTCATAGATATGGTATGGACTATAGTGGAGTGAAAAAGATACATAGGTGAATATAAATATTGCTATTAATTTTAATAGATAAAGAAACCTTTTTTAAAATTATCGGAACGGTTTGTCCGTTCTGTTTATATAATAATTTAACTGTTTTTATATTTGTTGATAAGGAGGAGAGGGATATTTGCCTAAAATTTCAGTTATAATGACAAGTTACAATAAGCCTACGTTTGTTGAAAAATCAATATTAAGTGTATTGAACCAAACTTTTCAAGATTTTGAACTTTTTATTATGGATGATGATTCTAATGAAATGACCCAGAAGGTTATTCGACCATTCATAAATAAGGAAAATGTACATTTTTATAAAAGTAATGTGGCTCATATTTCGGAACGCACAAAAAAAGTCAGATATGCGGCTTTAATTAATGAGGCACTTAAGCAGGCGAAAGGAGAATATATAACTTATATTACAGATGATAATCAATATGAAAAAGAACGCCTTAAAAAGATGTCTAGTTATCTTGATGAGAATAAAGAGGTTCAAATTATTTATTCTGCATCAAAAACGATTCATGTAGATGAATCAGATTTACCTATTAAAACGGTTGAAAGACCTGCTAAAAAAATTACGAATAATGCCCCATGTTCAATTGATCATTGTTCTATTATGCATAGAGCCTCTGTTTTACCAATTCTTGAAAAAAGGTGGAATTCTTACTGGGATGAAGATCCTCAGTTTTATCGGATAGGAGATGCCCGCTTTTTTTGGAGATTAAATCACTATTGGGATTTTTATCCCTTAGATGAAATTTTAGATATTAATTATATTACTCCTCATTCAATACATGCGCAGTTATTTGCCGAAGAAAAAAATGAATTTGTACAATTATTACCACCACAAAGAACATGTAAAGAATTAAGAGAAGACCTAAGAAGAAAAAGAGGGTGAAAAATTGAGTGATATTTATTTGAAAAATTACTGGTTATTAAATCTAGAGTATATAAATGTTTTTTCAGAGTTAAAGCATTATAATATTCCTTTACCATTACTGAGTAATTTTTATCAATATTTAGATGCAGATGTAAAAAATAAAATGAAAGAAAATAATTTTTATAAGCAACTGTCAATTGAGCCCATAGAGGAAACGCAGTTACAGTTAGAGTTTGAAAAAATAATGTCTTCATTTCAATCAAAAATAAAAAGCAAGAATCGAAATGGAGCAATTCTCCTAAATTCAGATTATCTCCGTTTTTCAGTAAGTAACTTTACTCACTTTAACCCAAATCAAACAAAGATATTAACAAGATCAAAAAAGACAGAACTTTATGGCCTTCCTACAATTTGTGCACCAGATTATATAAATAAAGCCTCTAATAATGCACATGTTTTTATAGAAAAAGCTAAAGAAATCTTTTTAAAGTTTAATAAGCACCCACTATTTTCAAACATGTTTTTTCAAAAAAAATTACTCAGTGATCTACCTATCATGATTGAGAAACTTAATATGGCCTATTTCATTTTTAAAGAACAAGATATTTCTGGTGTGATTGTTGGTACTACGGAAGATATAACAAGTCGAGCTCTTACTTTTCTTTCTAGAAGTGAGGGGATACCAAGTTATTGTCTGCAGCATGGTGCAATAATGGGAGAAGAGGCATACTTTCCGGTTTTTGCAACAAAGCAGGTCGTATATGGAAAATATGAACAAGATTGGTACCTTCAAAAAGGAGGCAGTGAATCTCAAATTGAGATTTTAGGGCACCCCAGATATGATGAAATCTTCAATAGGACATATATGGATAAGAAGGAGCTTTTTAAAACATTAAAAATAGATCCCACTACAAAAGTGATTTTTATTGCAACCCAGCCATTTAAAACTTCATTTTATACTGAACTGACAGAAAAATTAGTGAAAGACAAAAAAATTACGGTTATTATAAAGCCGCATCCTTGGGAAAAAGGACGTAACCTAGTGGGAGAATACATTAAGTTAAGTAACTTATATCCTAATGTTAAATATATAACAAATGAAGTAAATATGTATGATGTTATTTTACATGCAAATCTTGTGGTTATCTCAAATTCAACAGTAGGGTTAGAAGCAATGTTATTAGATATACCTGTAGTTGTTTATAAATCGCTATTAGAAGATAGAGATTATAAATATTACGATACACTAGATGGGCTTGTAAATCACTCTATTGAGGATTTGCTTAGCACGGTTGAAAAGGTTTTAAATGATTCTTCACAATCAAGTCTAGCTAAAGAATTAAGAAGAAAATTTATTAATGAAAACTATCCGCAAGAAGCATGCACGAAAAGATTAATAAATTTAATTCAAAGTGAAAAAGATTGAGCCCATCATCACTTATTTTTTTGGAAGTAAGGGATTCCTAAAACAACATCATATCCTCAGATTTCAATAAACAATATGAAACATAAATTTGTAATAAAAATGTATGTTTCAATATGCAAAAAGCTAGTTTATCTCTCACTTAATTGTTTGCCAATAGAATTACACCAGAATTAAGGAGAGATTGTTCTTGGCTCAAAGTAACTTTATAAGAGGAGGTATACATTTCTATGTTTTTTAAAGGTAAAAACGTTTTAATTATTGGTGGAACAGGAACAATTGGAAAAAGCATTCTTTCTAATGTTCTACAGGAAAAGCCAAAAGTGGTAAGGGTTTTTAGTAGAAGTGAATATAATCAATTTTTATTACAAGAAGAATTCAGGGATGAAAATCAAAATATTCGTTATTTAATTGGGGATATTCGCAATTATGATCGAGTGTTTAGTGCGATGGAAAATATTGATTATGTGTTTCATGTGGCCGCAATGAAGCATGTTTCTTTTTGTGAATATAATCCGTTTGAAGCAGTTTTGACCAATATTTTTGGAACACAAAATGTAATAAAAGCGGCAATTGCTCAGAAAGTAAAAAAGGTGATTTTCACAAGTTCTGATAAAGCAATTTCACCAACAAATAATTACGGTGCAACAAAATTGACTGCTGAGAGATTGATTACATCAGCCGAATATTCAAAGGGTTCAAGTGAAACGATATTTGCCAGTGTTCGTTTCGGAAATGTTATGGGGTCAAGAGGCTCTGTCATTCCTTTATTTGAAAATCAAATTAAACAAAACCAAAAAATAACCGTAACTGACCTTAGTATGAGTAGATTTATGATGACACTGAACCAAGCTACTATGTTAACAATTGAAGCGATGAAAATAGCAAAGGGTGGTGAAACTTTTATATTAAAAATGCCAGTAATTTTATTAAACCATTTAAGTGAAGTGATGATAGAAGAAGTCACAAAGTTATATGGGTTGCCCAAGGAGAATATTAAAATTGAAGAAATTGGGTTAAAACCTGGTGAAAAAATGTATGAAGAACTTATGACACATGATGAATCTTTACAGGCTTTTGAATTACCAGATATGTTTATCATTCCTAGCCCATTAAAAAAGGGTACTCAATATGAAAATGCAAAAAGGGCGAAGGCAGGATTTTACCGTTCTGATCATCAAAATGCAATTACAAAAGAAGAGCTTAGAAACATAATATTAAACCAGCAACTACTAACAGGAGGAGAGAAACTATGAAAATATTAGTAACTGGTGGTGCGGGTTTTATTGGTAGGTGGGTTGTAAAGAGATTATTGCAGGATAAGCATGAAGTATGGATAATAGACAACTTAGCAAATTCAACTACTGCAAATATTACCGAGTTTGCACACGATCTAAATTTAAAGCAATGCATTCAAGGAGATATTAAAGATAAAAAGTTAATTGCTCAATTATTTGAAAATAATTCATTTGACCTTTGTTATCATTTAGCAGCGAGTATTAATGTTCAAGATAGTATAGATGATGCTAGAACAACTTTTGAAAATGATACAATAGGTACTTTTAATTTGTTAGAACAATGCCTTAAGTATCATGTCAAAATGGTCTTTATGAGTACTTGTATGGTTTATGATAAAGCTACTAATATACAAGGGATATCAGAATTAGATCCGATTAAACCAGCTTCTCCATATGCTGGATCAAAAATTGCTGCTGAAAACATGGTTTTATCTTACTATTATGCTTATAAGCTACCTGTAGTGGTTATTCGCCCATTTAATACGTATGGCCCATTTCAGAAAACAGGTGGTGAAGGTGGGGTCGTTGCTATTTTTATAAATAATAAATTAGATAATGTACCACTAAATATTTATGGGGATGGAAAACAAACGAGAGACCTTTTATACGTTGAAGATTGTGCAGATTTTGTTGTGGCAGCAGGATACTCTGCAAAAGCAAATGGTCATATTATCAACGCTGGAACAGGACAAGATATATCCATTAATAAATTAGCAGAATTGATTTCGGGAAATAAAGTAAGTATTCATCATGTAACTCATATCCATCCACAAAGTGAGATTCAAAAATTATTATGTAACTATGAAAAGGCAAAAACAATATTAAACTGGGAGCCGAAAATTTCTTTAGAAGATGGAGTTATTAAAACAGAAGAGTGGATCAAATCTTTAAAAATTGCCCCTAAGGAGAAAGAGTGATGGTAAGGGAAATTCTTGCTATGCACGGAGGAAAGCCTGTTAGAGAAACATATTTACCATATGGACAGCAACAAATTGATGAATATGACATTCAGTCTGTTGTAGACGTATTAAAAGGGGATTTTTTAACAACAGGACCAATGGTTCAAAAGTTTGAGCGTGCTATAGCGAAATATGCGGGAGCAAAATACGCTGTTTCTTTTTCAAATGGTACAGCTGCATTGCATGCTGCCTGCTATGCAGCTGGCATAACTGAGGGAGATGAGGTAATTACAACTCCAATGACATTTGTAGCAAGTGCAAATTGTATTTTATATCAGGGGGGAAAGCCGGTATTCGCCGATATTGACAATGAAACATATAACATTAGTCCTAAATCTATAGAGGAAAAGATTACAAACAAAACAAAAGCCATTATTCCCGTACACTTTACTGGACAGCCTGTAGAATTAAATGCAATACAAAAAATAGCAAAAGAAAATAATTTGATTATCATTGAAGATGCAGCCCACGCATTAGGAGCCACATATAAAAATAAAAAGATTGGTTCTATTGGTGATATGACAATGTTTAGTTTCCATCCGGTGAAACATATTACTACCGGAGAGGGTGGAGTAATTACCACAAATAATCCTCTGTTTTATGAAAAACTTGTTCAATTCCGTACGCATGGAATTGAAAGGAATCCTCAAAAACTCCTTGAAAATCATGGGCCTTGGTATTATGAAATGCAATTCTTAGGTTACAACTACAGATTAACGGATATACAAGCTGCTCTTGGTTTATCACAGTTAAGTAAATTAGACTCTTTTATTAAGACTCGAAAGAAATATGTAGACATCTATAATAAAGAATTTAGTTATTTATCTGAAATCACAATACCAAAGCAATTGCCTCAAACCGATTCAAGTTGGCATCTTTATATTATTCGTTTAAATACTAAATTATTAAAATGTAATCGAAAAGAAATTTACGAAGCATTACAAAGAGAAAATATCGGTGTGAATGTGCACTATATTCCCGTACATTTACAACCGTTTTATCAAAAATTAGGTTATGGAAAAGGTATTTGTCCGCAAGCAGAAAACATATATGAGGAAATTATTACGCTGCCTCTATTTCCTAAAATGACAGAAGCTGATGTGTGGGATGTAATACAAGCTGTGAGAAAAGTTTTTTCGTTTTATAGAGTTTCTAAAAATTAAATGAAAGGGGTGTTATTAAAATTGCAAAACCAAAAATTATTAAGAGCAGTTATAAAAGTTGATATTAGAAAAGGAGAGATTATTACAGCTAATAAAGTAACTATGGAATTAGATGTTGTAGAAAATGCGCTGAACGAGCTTGAAGCAGAGGAATTATTACCTCAGGTAGCTCTATATAATTTGTCTGCGGGTACCCCATTAACAAAAGAGGTTATTGAACCTCCAAAGGTAGCAATAATTGTACTTTGCCGGTTAAAATCTACTAGGTTACCTTTAAAGGCAATATTGCCAATACACGGAGTTCCTTCCATTGAACGCTGTCTTATAAATACATTAACTATTCCAGGAAAACACCAGGTCATACTTGCTACTTCAGATATTGAACAAGATGATCCTTTGGAAAAATTTGATTTAGATGGAAAAGTTAAGATTTTTAGAGGTGATCCAGAAAATACCGCTGATCGCATGTTCCAAGCTGCAAAACAAGAAAATGCAAACATTGTCATACGGATTACCGGGGATTGTCCCGCTGTGTCACCAGAAATTAATAATTTTTTACTAGATGAACATCTGAAAAGTGGTGCAGATTATACACAGGCAGAGCTAAGTACGTTACCTGTCGGAACAGCAGGCGATGTTTTTACATTAGAGGCAATCGAACGACTACTACAAACCCCAAAACCTTTAACCTATGCAGAATATCTTCCGTTTTATTTTATTAATAATCCACATTTATTTCGGGTCAATATAGTGAAACTCCCTCCACCATTTTGTTACCCTACTTGGAGGTTAACATTAGACGAAAAACCAGATTTAGATATGTTCAATGAACTTTATAAAAGTTTGAATGTAAAATCTAAACCTTTATTTTTTCATCAAATAAAAGATTACATCCTTCGAAATCCTGAAATTATTCAAATTAATAGTCATGTGAAATTGAAATGGGCAAATCAACAGTCATTAGTAGATGAGCTAAATAAAGAAACAAAATTATAAATTAATAAATTGTAGTGCTTTTAGTGAGGAGGGAGTATCTTGCCTGAGAAAAAAATTGCCTTTCGTGCCGACGCATCTATTGAAATAGGTACTGGTCATATTATGCGTTGTTTAACACTGGCCAATGAATTACGGAATAAAGGTGCTCAAGTTTATTTCATATGTCGTAAGCTGCAAGGTGATTTGTATCAATATATTTTAAATAAAGGATTTCATGTGTTTTTATTAGATGCAGATGGTGAAAATACGAATTTCTTAAGTACAGTACACGGGAGTTATTTAAACTGGTTAAAACATCATTGGTTTGTTGATGCAAAACAGACCAATGATATCTTGTCACAACTTCCCAACTTTGATTGGTTAATTGTTGATCATTATGGATTAGATAATAAGTGGGAGTCTGCTTTAAGAAAAAATGTAAGAAAAATCATGGTAATCGATGATCTTGCCAATCGAATGCACGACTGTGATTTGTTACTAGACCAAAATTTATACGATAACCTTAATGGTCGCTATAAAGATTTAATACCAGAGCATTCATTAGTAAAACTGGGACCTAAATATGCTATATTACGGCCAGAATTTCATGCCGCTAATAAATTTTCACGAAAAAGAACAGGAGAAATTGAAAGGATTTTTATTTTTTTTGGAGGACATGATGTAACAAATGAGACATTAAAAACGTTAAGAGCCTTACAAAATATAAATAAAGATAACTTAAAAATAGACGTTGTCGTAGGAAGCCAAAATCCGCATAAAGAGGAGATTCAAACTTATTGCAAGAGTGTTTCTAACGCTTCATTTTATTGTCAAATAGAGAACATGGAAGAGTTTCTCGTACGAGCCGATTTAGGGATAGGAGCTGGGGGTACAACCACATGGGAACGCTGCTTTCTTGGATTACCTTCTATAACAATTACAACTGCCGATAATCAAATTGAAGTAACCAAGGCTGTAGCGAAGGCTGGAGCTACATGGAATATTGGTACAGCTGAAAGTGTATCGGATAAAACAATTACGAAATGTCTAAACAAATTTTTATCAGATTCTAAAATAGTGAAAGAAATGTCTAATAAAGCTCTTTCTATACAGTGTGCCAGTAATTCAAAGGAAATAGAAAAAATTATTTTAGGAGGATAGTATGTTAGGTATTGGGGATTTTCAATTGGAAAGTTTAGAAAAGAAAGATTTAGAACTTATTTTAAAGTGGCGGAATACAAAAGAAATACGTTCAGTTATGTATGAAGACCATCAAATTACAATAGACGAGCATTTAAAATGGTATGAAAAACTAATAATAGATGATACAAAGGTTGCAAGATTATTAACATATAAAGAAAAACCAATTGGATTTGTTAATTTTACAAAAATAGATGAAATGAATCACACTTGTTATTGGGGATTTTATATAGGTGAAAAACAAAGCGTAAAACGTGCTGGAACTGTATTAGGTTTATTAGCATTAGACTATATTTTTGAAACGAAAGACATACACAAAGTGTGCGCAGAAATAATTGAATCAAACCGTATTAGTTTAAACTTTCATCAGAAACTTGGGTTCCAAGAAGATGGAAGATATGAAAACTATATTTATAGGAATAATGATTATATTGATGTCATTATAATGACCCTGTCTCATGAACAATGGACGGAAAAGAAAGAAGCTATAAAAAAAGAACTTGAAGGTGAAAAAATTGAGTAATGTATATATCGGAGGTAGAGAGATTGGTAATAGCTTGCCACCATTTATTATTGCAGAAATGTCAGGGAATCATAATCAATCATTAGATAGGGCGTTGCAAATTGTAGAGGCAGCTGCGGAGGCTGGGGCACAAGGTTTTAAAATTCAAACATATACACCAGATACAATGACTTTAAATATAGAAAATGGTGATTTTTTAATTAACGATACAAAAAGCTTATGGAAAGGTAAATCACTTTATAATTTATATAAAGAAGCTTATACGCCATGGGAGTGGCATAAACCAATTTTTGATCGCTGTATAGAGTTAGGAATGATACCATTTAGTACGCCGTTTGATGAAACAGCTGTAGAATTTCTAGAGTCATTAAATGTTTCATGTTATAAAATTGCATCTTTTGAAAATACTGATATCCCCCTCATACGCAAAGTAGCCGCAACAGGAAAACCAATAATCATTTCGACAGGTATGGCTTCGATTGCTGAACTAGATGAAACAGTAAGAGCTGCGAGAGAAGAGGGGTGTAAAGAATTAATTCTATTAAAATGTACAAGTACGTATCCTGCATCTCCAAAATCTACAAACATAGCTACCATACCTCATATGAAGGAGTTATTTAAATGTGAAGTAGGTTTATCTGATCATACGCTGGGAGTAGGTGTATCTGTAGCGAGTGTCGCCTTGGGTGCCACAGTAATTGAGAAACATTTAACGCTCTCCAGATCGGATGGAGGAGTTGACGCTAAATTTTCAATGGAACCAGCTGAATTTAAATTATTAGTAAGCGAAACTGAAAAAGCATGGGAATCTTTGGGGAATGTATATTATGGCCCTACTGATATAGAAAAAGATTCTTTAAAATTTAGAAGGTCATTATATGTAGTAGAAAACATAAAGGCGGGGGAAGTCTTTACAAATGAAAATATTAAAGCTATTAGACCAGGGAATGGTTTATTGCCAAAACACTTATCCAAAATTATCGGAAAGAAAGCGAGTAAGGATATCGAAAAAGGAACACCTATTTCGTGGGATTTAATTTGATATTGAGGAAATAAAAGCGTTTATAGAGAGACTTATAACAAAAATACTTTAGTAGAGAATAAATTTTAAAGGCCCTGTTTTTAGACAGGGCCTTTAAAAAGGGCATGACAGTTAACAACTGAAGGTACCTTTATATTACCATTACAAGAATGTTTATACCGTATTTTGGATGTTGAGAAATAAAAAAGGCAATCGTAGCGAATCGCCTTTTGATAAAACAGAGCACTTTCAAACATTATGTATTCGAAGTCATACGATAAGTGTAAATAAAAGAGCAGCTAGCAAAAGCTAACTGCTCAATACAGAAAAGAGAAGAACTACAGGGACGGTTAAATGAGTTCTGGCTTTCGCCTATTTTTATTATTGACGGAATGTTTAGTTTTATGCTGATAAACCTAAAAAGAGAATATTTAAAAAGTGCTCTTTAAGGGAAAAGTGAGATATTGAAAAGTAAATTAGGGTTTTTTGCTTCGAGATAATATATGACTAATTCATCATAATGTGACGATGAAACACAAAAGAGCAGCTAGCAAAAGCTAACTGCTTGGATCTCGACCAAGAGAGTTAAAGAGGGGGTAGTTCAAAGAAGCAAAGTAATTCTGAATAAAAAGGATTTGTTCATATTAGTTTAGGAAAAATTAAGATTTACTTATTATTACTTTAACTATTTAAAGTGAAACCTTAAGAGAAAGTTTAGATAAAATAAAATTTCGCGTTATAACATAATAATGTAATTTTTATTTGAATACCAAAAAAACTTATAAAAAGGGTACTAGTAATTATTATGGAGCGTGGAATTTATTGAGTACTACAGGAGGGGTTCATGAGTAAAATAATAGTATTATTAAGGAGTCTAGATGCAAAACTAATTTTAATTTTATGCATGTTTTGTATTATTAGTACCGCTGCAATTTATAGTAGTCAACAAACTGGTCAGTATGGAAGCACAAACTTTGCATTGCAGCAAGGTAGGAACTATATAATTGGTTTTGTACTGTTAATATTTGTTGCAAGTATTGATTGGGATCAATGGCAAAAATTATCTTGGCCATTGTATATTGTTGGTTCTGCGGCAATTGTTATATTAAAAATACTACCGGAGTCAACGTTTACTCCCGTTAAATTAGGAGCAAAAAGATGGTTTCAATTTCCTGTTATCGGTCAAATTCAACCATCGGAATTTTTCAAAATTGCA
>Ga0102589_1004348_pt1 | contig 13470 bp, 10 predicted proteins | sample AraplaMF_Col_mLB_FD_76858 | JGI IMG/M metagenome (GOLD analysis project Ga0102589, IMG submission 76858) | Arabidopsis root microbial communities from the University of North Carolina, USA - plate scrape MF_Col_mLB | ecosystem: Host-associated > Plants > Roots > Endosphere | place: USA... | reverse complement strand
GGCTTGACCGGTTCGGAGACCAGAGCCTGTAGCGGATAGCTCTCGAGCGGCAGCCGCACGCCCGCCGTATCCATCACGACCGAGGTGTTGCCGGCCGCGGAGACGGCCACTTTCTTCGCCTTGATGAAGCCCTTTGCCGTGTCGACGCCGATCACCTTGCCGGACGCATCGCGGCGGATCGCCGTCACCGGACAGTTCTGGATGATGTCGACGCCGCGTGCGGCGGCGCCGCGCGCATAGCCCCAGGCGACGGCATCGTGACGGGCGACGCCGCCGCGACGCTGCAGGGCAGCGCCCATGACCGGATAGCGGGCGTCCGGGGCGATGCTGAGCGGGGGACAGAATTCCTGGGCCTGCTCGGGCGTCAGCCACTCATTGTCGATGCCGTTCAGCCGATTGGAGTGGATGTGGCGCTTGAAGCTCTGCACGTCATGGACGTTGTGCGCCAGCATCATCACGCCGCGCTGCGAGAACATGACATTGTAGTTGAGTTCCTGGCTGAGCCCTTCCCACAGCTTCATCGCGTGCTCGTAGAGCATGGCGCTTTCGTCATAGAGATAGTTCGAGCGGATGATCGTCGTGTTGCGGCCGGTATTGCCGCCGCCGAGCCAGCCCTTGTCTATGATCGCGACGTTCGAGACGCCGTGTTCCTTGGCCAGGTAGTAGGCCGCGCCCAGGCCGTGCCCGCCGGCGCCGACGATGACGACGTCGTATTCGGCCTTCGGTTCGGCGTCGGGCCATTGCGGCTGCCAGTTCTTGTGCCCGGTCAGCGCGTTGGCCAGCAGTGCCGAGAAGGAAAAATGGCTCATTGCATGCCCCGCACGATGATAGGCGACGGGAGTATCGAGACATTGCCCGGGGCGGGACAGAATATTTGCGTCAAATCGGCCGCAACTAAACGACACGGGTCGCGCGGGGAGACCGGCAGAGCTGCACAGTTCGCGAGCTACGATTGCGCCGACGCGTTGAAAAATTGCCGAACCATGGGAGCGCGGGCTGCGGCTTCATTTGGCCACGTCGCGACTTCGACGTCGTCGATGCCGGGAGCCCGGCGAAGGACATCGCTCCCGGCCTCTGCCGTTGCCTCCATCCACGGCGAGCAGGATGCCGGTCGTCCTCGCCTAGGCGCGACAGCACGGAGGCAAGCTGACAGGAGCGGCTTGCCCGTCGCCGTCGGCGCTCAGACGTGGATAGGTATGTCGGCAGTATCGTGCGGGCGAGGCTGCTCGACCGGCGGCAACCGCCGGATCTCATGGGGTGTATGGTCGAAGCGGCGCCGGAACATGCGGCTGAGATGCGAGGAGTCGCAGAAGCCGCATTCCACGGCGATCGCGGCGATCGATTTTTCCGTGGTCTCGATGAGGTGGCGCGCCAGCGACAGGCGCAGCCCGAGGAAGGCGGCCTGCGGAGAGCTGCCGAGCGCCGCACGAAAATGACGTTCGAGCTGACGCTTGCTGTTACCCATCCGGCGGGCGATCTCCGTCACCGAGAGCGGAGCATCGATGTTCTGCTGCATGATGAGAAGCGCTCTCCTCACCATCGGATCCTGCGTCTTGAGATCGAGCGGGATGCCGGGCTGAGGCTTCTCCGCCTGCAGGGCATCGTCGATGATCATGATGTGCAGGCTCTTGCTGGCCTGAGCGCGGCCGACATGCTTTTCGACCAGATAGGCAGCGAGATGGGCGGAGCTCGCGCCACCCGAACAGGTAAGCCGGTTCCGGTCGACAACGAAGATCTGGTCCGAGACCAGGTTGAGCCCGTCGAACTGTTCGAGGAAGTCGGTATGGTGAAACCAGCTGACGCAGCAGCGGTATCCGTCCATGAGGCCGGCGCGATGCAGAATGAAGGCTCCTGTGCACACGCCGGCGAGCGGTACACCTGCTGCCGCGGCCTGCTGCAGATACTGCATGTAAGCGGCACTGATATTCGGGATCTCGTCGACGAGACCGCCGACGACCACGATGTAGTCGAATTTCGTCGGATCACCCAGCCTTTCCGTGGGCTGGATGGTGATGCCGCAGCTCGAAGGCATCGCGTCGAGCGTGTCGGAAAGAACGCTCCAGTCGCACATGATCGGCCGGCTCCGATCGCCCTCGTCGGCGGCAAGCCTCAGGACGTCGACGAAGTTGGCGAACGCGCACAGGGTGAAGCGCTTGGCGAGGATGAAGCCGACCGATAGGCGAGGCTTGCCCTGTCGCGGCCGCAGGGCCCGTCCATCCTGGCGGTAAGGCGCGGCTCCGCCATCCTGTCCGCTGGTGGCCATCGTTCCCCTCCCAATCGTTTCGCTGGGCTCGCAATGTCGTAGCGATAATCCTTTTTTGACGCAAACATTCTGTTCGGCGCCGGCAAATGTCGCAATATTCTCCCTCACGATAGGTGAGATTGCGGTGTGCCTCCGCTGCGGTCGCTCGCTATCGGGCCTTTGTAACCGAGCGCTTCGGGAAGAGGCGTAGCACCGACGCGTGGTCGCATGCCGGGAGGACAATGGGGCAGGGCAGCGTTGTCGAGAGCGCGTTCCGCCCTGACCTGCGGCGTCTTTCGATCGACGGTTTGGGGTGCGCATGCCGCCGCGACGATGCGGCTGGCGATGCCCCAGGGCCGGGCATGCCGAGGGCGGCGCCAAGTAGAATGCACCGCACAATCGTGTTCGCAAATAAAGAGGATCGCGCATGAAAGTCCTGGTGCCCGTGAAGCGGGTCGTCGACTACAACGTCAAGATCCGGGTGAAGTCGGACGGTTCGGGTGTCGAGCTCGCGAACGTCAAGATGTCGATGAATCCGTTCGACGAGATTGCCGTTGAGGAAGCGATCCGCCTCAGGGAGACCGGCAAGGTCGACGAGATCGTGGTCGTGTCGGTCGGTCCGGCGCAGGCGCAGGAGACCTTGCGGACCGCTCTCGCCATGGGAGCCGACCGCGCCATTTTGGTGAAGGTCGACGCCGCCGTCGAGCCGCTGGCCGTCGCCAAGCTGCTCAAGGGGATCGTGGAGGCCGAGGCGCCCCGGCTGGTCATCCTCGGCAAGCAGGCGATCGACGATGACGCCAATCAGACGGGGCAGATGCTTTCGGCCCTGCTCGGCTGGTCGCAGGCGACATTCGCCTCGAAGATCGAGCTGGATGCCGGCAAGGCCAGGGTCACGCGCGAGGTTGATGGCGGCCTCCAGGTGATCGAGGTCGGACTCCCGACGGTGATCACCACGGATCTGCGTCTCAATGAGCCGCGCTACGCGTCGCTTCCAAACATCATGAAGGCCAAGAAAAAGCCGCTCGATGAGAGGAGTGCCGCCGATTACGGCGTGAATGTCGAGCCGAGGCTCAAGGTGCTGAGGACCGACGAGCCGAGCATGCGCAAGGCCGGAGTCAAGGTCGGCAGCGTCGCTGAACTGCTCGACAAGCTCAGAAACGAAGCCGGCGTGCTCTGACAGGGATCGGGACCTTCGAAATGGCCATTCTCCTCTTCGCCGAACACGACAACGCTGCGCTATCCGAGCAGACGGCCAGGGCCCTGACGGCTGCGTCCAGGATCGGGGGCGACATCGACATCCTCGTCGCGGGCAAGGCGGCCAGGGCCGTCGCCGAGGCGGCGGCGCGGCTTTCGGGTGTTCGGAACGTGCTGCTCGCCGAGAGCGACGCCTTCGAGCACCACCTCGCCGAACCGGCCGCCGATCTGATCGTGGCGCTGAGCGGAGGCTATGACGCGATCGTCGCGGCGGCGACGACGACCGGCAAGAACGTGCTGCCGCGCGTCGCCGCGCTCATCGACGTGATGCAGGTTTCGGAGATCGTCGAAGTCGTCGCGCCCGATACCTTCAAGCGTCCGATCTATGCCGGCAACGCGCTGCAGACGGTCCAGTCGGCCGACGCGAAGAAGGTTGTGACCGTGCGGACCGCAGGCTTCGGCGCCGCGGTGTCCGGGGACACCACCGCAGCGATCGTGGCGGTGAAGGCGGATGCGGTCGGTTCCGGACTCTCCTGCTTCGTCGAGAACCGGCTGTCGACCAGCGATCGTCCGGAATTGAGTTCGGCCAAGATCGTCGTTTCCGGGGGGCGGGCCCTGGGCTCGCAGGAGAAGTTCCGCGAGATCATCCTGCCGGTCGCCGACAAGCTCGGAGGAGCCGTCGGCGCCTCCCGTGCCGCAGTCGACGCCGGCTATGCGCCCAACGACTGGCAGGTCGGCCAGACCGGGAAGGTGGTCGCTCCCGCACTCTACATCGCCTGCGGAATATCCGGCGCCATCCAGCACCTGGCGGGCATGAAGGATTCGAAGGTCATCGTCGCGATCAACAAGGACGAGGAGGCGCCGATCTTCCAGGTCGCCGACTACGGCCTGGTCGGCGACATCTTCGAGCTGCTCCCCGAACTGGAGCGCCAGCTTTGACACGCCCGGGACAGTGGCGAAGGCAGGAAGGACCGGCCCATGAATGAGAATGCGTATATCCTGAAGCTGAGCTGCCATGACAAGCCCGGCATCGTCGCCGCAGTGACGACGGCACTGGCTTCCCGCGGGGCCAACATCGTCGAGTCGAACCAGTTCTGGGACCGCCAGACCAATCAATTCTTCCTGCGGATCGCCTTCAGCACGCCGGCGAACGTCGACCGCGAGGGGCTGGAACTGGCGCTGAGGCCGTCGAGCGACCGCTTCGACATGAAGCTGAAGGTCGAGGACCTCTCGCGCAAGCCGAAGATCATCATCATGGTCTCGAAGTTCGACCATGCGATGCTGCACCTTCTCTATCAGATCAAGGTCGGCTGGCTGAATGCGGAGGTCGTCGCGATCGTCTCGAACCACGATGACTCCAGGCGCGCGGCGGAGCATGAGGGAATTCCCTATCATTCCTGGAAGGTCACGAAGGACAACAAGGCCGAGCAGGAGGAAAAGCTCGTCGACCTGGTGAGGGAGACCGGCGCCGAGCTGGTCGTCCTGGCGCGCTACATGCAGGTTCTCTCGAACGAGCTGTCGAACCGGCTCTTCGGCATGGTGATCAACATCCACCATTCCTTCCTGCCGAGCTTCAAGGGGGCGAAGCCCTATCATCAGGCGCATGAGCGCGGGGTGAAGCTCATCGGTGCCACCGCGCACTATGTGACGGCCGATCTCGACGAAGGGCCGATCATCGAGCAGGAAACCGAGCGCGTCAGCCACGCGCTGACCACGGACGATTTCGTCGCGAGCGGTCGCGACATCGAGGCGCGGGTCCTCGCCAGAGCCGTCAAATATCATCTCGAGGGACGGGTGATGCTCAATAATCACCGCACCATCGTATTCACCCCCTGAGACGGTCCCACCGGAACGGCAGGGGCGGAAGGACAGCCCGCCCACGTCGCTCCGACGCGGTTTCCCGTCTCCGTGACCGACACGCCCTTCGCGCGAGCTTCCCTCCGACGCGAGCGCGGAACTCCCGCGGCGTACGCGGGACGAAGCCTCGGACCTGCATCGACTTACGGAAGAGAGCGATGAGCGCGAAGCTGATCGATGGAAAAGCCTACGCCCACGGCCTTGGCGAGCGGATAACCTCCGTCCTTCCCGCTTTTTCCGCGCAGGCGGGGCGTGCACCCGGGCTCGCCGTCGTCCTCGTCGGCAACGACGCGGCGAGCGAGGTCTATGTCCGCAGCAAGGGCAAGATGGCCCGCAAGCTCGGGATGGAAAGCTTCGAGCATGTGCTGCCGGAGAGCACAGGGCAGGAGGATCTGCTTGGCCTGATCGCAGGGCTCAATGCCGACGACAGGGTCGACGGCATCCTCGTCCAGCTTCCGCTGCCGGCCCAGCTCGATTCACTGGCGGTGATTTCGGCGATCGACCCGGCCAAGGACGTCGATGGGCTGCATCCTGTCAGCGCCGGCCGGCTCGCATCGGGCCTGCCGGGCCTGGTTTCCTGCACGCCGCTGGGTTGCCTGATGCTGCTGCGATCGGTGCTGGGTTCCCTGGCCGGCCTCGACGCCATCGTGGTCGGGCGATCCATCCTGGTCGGCAAGCCGATGGCGCAGTTGCTGCTGGCCGAGAACTGCACGGTGACCATCGCGCACTCGCGCACGAAGGATCTGGCCGAGAAAGTCCGCCAGGCCGATATCGTCGTCGCCGCCGTGGGCCAGGCCGAGATGGTCAAGGGCACCTGGATCAAGCCCGGCGCGACGGTCATCGACGTGGGCACCAGCCGGGTCGTGCGGGACGGCAGGACGACGCTGGTCGGAGACGTCGAATTCGCCGGCGCTGCGGGCACTGCCGGCGCCATCACTCCCGTCCCGGGCGGCGTGGGCCCGATGACGATCATGAGCCTGATGCACAACACCGTGGTCGCCGCGCATCTTCGCAAGGGCTTCGCCCCGCCTCGTCTCTGGTAGCCGCGGTGCGGCTCCGTCGAGCCACGAGGCGGCACTGGCGGCGGAGGCGGGATCGGGACTGTCGCGATTCAGGCATCGGCCGGATCGGTTTTGTCGCAAACCCGTCAGAGCGAGCTGCCTCGGATTGATTACAATCTCTCCAGATGGAGGAGCGAAGACATGTCAGCATTTCCCGATCGCGCCAGGGTCGTCATCGTCGGTCTGGGCGGCATCGTCGGCGCGTCGATCGCCCATCATCTGGTCGAGCGCGGCTGGGACGATATCGTCGGCATCGACAAGTCAGGCATCCCGACCGATATCGGCTCGACGGCGCATGCCTCCGACTTCTGCTACGCGACGAGCCATGATTTCCTGAGCTGCTGGACGACGCTCTACTCGATCGATTTCTACGAGAAGATGGGGCACTACGCCCGGATCGGCGGCCTCGAGGTCGCGCGTGTCGGCGACGACGAGCGCATGGACGAGATCAAGCGCAAGGTCGCTTCGGCCAAGGCGTTCGGGACGCGGGCGAGGCTGATCGCGCCGGCCGAGATCAAGGAGAAGTTCCCGCTGATCGAGGAGAGCCTCGTCCAGGGAGGGCTCTGGGATCCCGATGCCGGCCTCGTCATCCCGCGCTCGCAGACCGTGGCTGGCAAGCTCGTCGACCAGGCGGTCGCCGCCGGCAAGCTGCTGGCCTTCGCCAACACCTCCGCCACATCGCTGGTGATCGAGGACGGCCGCATCAAGGGCGTCGTGACCAATCGCGGCACCATTCATGCCGACCACGTGATCGTCTGCGCCGGCCTGTGGGGCCGCCTGATCGCGGAGATGGCGGGTGAGGATCTTCCCGTGATGCCGGTCGATCACCCGCTGACCTTCTTCGGCCCGTACAACGAGTTCGCCGGCAGCGGAGTCGAGATTGGCTGGCCACTGATGCGCGATCAGGGCAACTCCGCCTATATGCGCGATACCGGCGACCCGAAGACGGCCGAGGGCGGCCAGATCGAGTGGGGCTACTACGAGGAAACCAATCCGCGCCTGGTGCACCCGCGCGACCTGCTGGAGAAGGAGCAGGCGCGGCTGTCGCCCTCCCAGCGCGATCTCGACATGGAGCAGATCCTCGCGCCGCTGGAGCGGGCGATCGAGCTCACGCCGATCCTTGGCGAGCTCGGCTACAACGAGGGCCATTCCTTCAACGGCCTGCTGCAGACGACGACCGATGGCGGTCCGTCGATGGGCGAAAGCCAGAAGGTGAGGGGCCTTTGGTACGCTGTCGGCATCTGGGTCAAGGACGGCCCCGGAATGGGCAAGCTCATCGCCGACTGGATGACCGACGGGCGCACGGCCATCGATCACAACCGGATCGACTTCGCCCGATTCAACGCATTCCAGCTCCAGGAGAAGTACATCGAGGAGTGCTGCACCGAAACGGCGATGAAAATCTACAATCCGCCGGTTCATCCGCGTGAGCCGTTCGCGGGTGGACGCGGCATCCGTCGCTCGCCCTTCTACGAGCGCGAAAAGGAGCTCGGCGGTTATTTCATGGAGCTGGGCGGCTGGGAGCGCGCCCATGGCTATGCCGCGAACGAGCATCTCCTCGAGAAATACGGTGACCGCGTGCCGGTGCGCGAGAACGAATGGGACAGCCGCCATTTCTGGCGCGTCTCCAATGCCGAACATCTCGAGCTGAGCGAGAATTGCGGCCTCATCAACCTGTCGCATTTCCATATCTGCGACATCGAGGGGCCTGATCATGTCGAGCTGATGGAATGGCTCTGCGCAGCGAAGGTCGGCGGCGACGCCAATATCGGCAAGGGCATCTACACCCATTTCCTCGACGACGAGGGCATGGTGCGCGCCGATTTCACGGTGATCCGCATGGCCGATCGCTGCCGCATGATCAACGGCGCGGATGCCGGCCCCCGCGACTTCCAGTACATGCGGCGCGTTGCCCAGGACAGGGGCTTTCAGGTCACCATCACCGACGTGACCGAGAAATACGTCACCATCGGCATCTGGGGGCCGAACGCACGGGCGAACCTGCAGAAGATCGTCGAGGATCCGGCCGGCCTCCTGCCGGAGAACTTCCCCTTCGCGGCCATCAAGCCGATCAGGATCGCCGGCAAGACGGTTGCGGCGTTCCGCATCTCCTATGTCGGCGAGCAGGGCTGGGAGCTGCACATGGCCTATGAGGACGGCCTGGCTGTCTGGGATGCGCTGCGCTCGACGGGTGTTATCGCGGTCGGCGTCGAGACCTATGCGAACACGCGCCGCATGGAAAAGAGCCTTCGCCTGCAGAACGCCGATCTGCTGACGGAATACAATCTTCTCGAAGCGGATCTCGCCCGTCCAAAGGTCAAGGAGGCGGATTTCCGCGGCAAGGCCAAGCATGTCGAATATCGCGAGCGGCCGCATCAGCCCGCGATGCTTTGCACGCTCGTCATGACCGACAACGTCGACAGCAAGGGCGTTGCGCGCTACCCGGTCGGCACCTTGCCGGTGATGGATCCGGACACCGGCGAAACGCTGGTCGACGGTCTCGGCCGCCGATCCTTCACGACCTCGATCGCCTATGGGCCGACCATCGGCAAGAACATAGCGCTCGCCTATCTGCCCTGGTCCCATTGCCAGGTGGGCCGCAAGCTGATTGTCGAGTATTTCGGCGAGGTCTACCCCGTGGAGGTGGCGAGCGTCGGCTACAAGCCGCTCTACGATCCGGAGAACCTGAAGCCGAGGAGCTGAGGGGAATCGGCTTCGCTGTGAAATCGGCCGGCTCTTTGGTTTCGCCGACCGGCCGAGTCTCTCGACACTCTACGGGTCGCTTATAGATCGAGGACGATGCGCCGCGAGGCAGCGCGCGACACGCAGATGCAGATGCGGTCGCCCGCCGCTCGTTCCTGCTCGGTCATGTAGCTGTCGCGATGGTCCGGGAGGCCATCGAGCACGCGCGTGATGCAAGTTCCGCAAATGCCTTGCTCGCAGGACATTTCGGGCTCGATGCCGTGACGGCGAAGTGCTTCGGCGATCGTTTCGCCGGCGCCGACCTCGATCACGCCAGGGCGCGAAGCCAGCACCAGCTCGAAATCCCGGTCTCCCGCGGCCGCCGAGGTCGCGCCGGCGCTGAAATGCTCGCAGTGTACCGCCGTACCCGGCCAGCCCAGCTCGGATGCGATGGACTGCGTGGCCGCGATGAAAGCCGGCGGGCCGCAGAGATAGACATGCGTTCCACTCTCGATGGCCGCCAGCCGCTGGCGGAGCGCGCCGGCGGTGTCGTCGCCCGACAGGCCGTACAGAAGCTCGATCTCGCCCTTGGACTCCAGTGCGGACAACGTCCCGGCGAAGGCGGCGTGCTCCGGCGAACGGGCGAAATAGTGCAGTGTGAACTGGGAGTTTCCGACCGCGAGATGGCGCGCCATCGACAGCAGCGGCGTGATGCCGATGCCGCCGGCGAAGAGCAGATGCCGCCTTGCCTCTGCTACGAGCGGGAAATTGTCGCGTGGCGGGCCGATCTCGATGACGCTGCCTTCGGGCAAGTCATGCATCGCCGCCGAGCCGCCGCGCGATGCCTCCTCGCGCTTGACCGCGATTGTGTAGCAATGCGCCGGTCCCGGCCCGTCGCAGAGGGAGTATTGCCGCGTCAGCCCCGGCGCGATGAAGACATCGATATGCGCTCCGGGGCGGACCGGCGGCAGCATGCCACCATCCAGCGGCTCCAATGTGAAGCCGGCGATGTCGATGGCCTCGCGCCGGATGCTGCTGACGCGGACTGGAATGCGGCTCATGTCATTCGCCGGCCATCAGCGCCGGCGCGCGTTCGGCTGCCCTGAGCTGGTCCATGATCCGCCGCCAGCGCACGACCCCGAGATCGGTCTCGAGCATCACCGGCTTGAGCTCCGCCGGATCGCTCATCCGGATGTTGCGGTGCTGCGCGCGGATCATCGGCTCGTCCTGCTCCTCGAAGGCGAAACGGCGCAGGTCGGAGATCTTCTCGCGCGTCGCCTCGTCCTCGGAATCCGGGCGAATGTTCCAGCGCGTCGCAGCAAAATGGTAATGCGTCGTGGTCGCGGTTTCTGGCGTCAGGATATGCGTGCCGAAATAGCCGGTTCCTTCCTCGCGCGGCCGGCCGGGCAGCGTGACGCCGACATCGAGCAGCAGGCAGCTCGGCGCATCCCAGCGGAAATCGGTCCAGCAATCGACCGGCGCTCCGTCCTGCCGGAACAGCATGTCGAACATCCCGGGCGGCGGCACATTGCGGGCGAAGCGCTTGACGTTGATCGTGTTGCCGGCCTGCTCGATCGTCGTCGGCGCCGCGATCATCGGCTCGTTGCCGAGGATGCCGTCGTGCAGGAAGCTGGTGTGGCTGCAGTCGAGCAGATTGTCGACGATCAGGTCATATGGAACATCCATCACCATGTGGTCGCGGCGCGTCACGGCCGGCCCCTCACTGGTGTCGTCGAGCTTCGAGAAGTCCGGGATCAGTCCCGGATCGGCAGCCCGCTCGCCCATCCAGATCCACAGGCCGGAATGCTTCTCGACCACAGGATAGCTGCGGATGCGCGCCGCAGCCGGGATCTTGCCCGAAGGATGCGGATTGCGGACACAGGCACCCGAGCCGTCGAATTCCAGCCCGTGATAGCCGCAGATGATGCGGTCGCCTTCCACGCGCCCCATCGACAGCGGCGCGAAGCGGTGCGGGCAGCGGTCGTCGAGCGCGCTGACCGCACCATTCCCTCGGCGGGTGAAGACCAGCGGACAGCCGATGATCGTCCGCGGGAACAGGACGCCCGGCTTGATCTGCTCGGCCCAGGCGGCGAAGTACCAGGTGTTCAGAAGATAATCCATGAGAGACCTCCCCGGGTCCTGCTTGCCGAATTCGGCTCGTTCACGAGCCCATCTTGCAGTCGCCGACGTAAGGGTCGGCGCCGTTCTCGAGCGCGAGGCTGGGCGCGGTCAGCCCCCAATTGCCGTCCGGCTGGGCGGCGACGGTGAGGGCGTAGTAATTGTCCAGCGGCATCTGGTTCCTGCCGAACCGGAACACGCCGCGCACCGAGCGGAATTTCGCCTCGGCCAGGGCCTTCTGCAGCGCGGCCTTGTCGGAGAGATCGCCCTTCACCGTTTCCAGCGCCGCCTTGATGAAGGGAATGACGTCGTAGGCCGCGGCGGCGTAGTTCGACGGCGTCCGGCCGTAGCGGGTGCGGAAATCGGCGACGAAGCGCTTGTTCTCGGGCGTGTCGAGATCGGGATACCAGTAGTCGATCAGCCCGGTGCCGAGCGCTCCAGTGACATTGCCCTGCTGCAGTGACGGCAACGCGGTCTGGTCGAGGGTGTAGACCGTGTAGAGCTTGACCTTGCCGGCCAGCCCCGACTGCTCGAACTGTTTCATGAAGGCGGCGGCACGGCCGGGATAGAAAGCGACGAGCGCCTCGGCGCCGCTGGCCGCGACCTTGGTCAACTCCGCCGAGAAGTCGAGCTGCGGGTCGTCCCCCCATTTGGTGAAGTCCTGACCGACGAGCTTGCCCGAAAAGGTCCGCTGGAAACCGGCGATCACATCTTTCCCGGCGGCGTAGTTCGGCGCCATCGTGTAGGCCGTCTTGACGCCGCGGCGATCGAGATCGGCGCCGAGCGCCATCGCCATCACGTCGCCCTGGCCGCGCATGGCGAAGAAGGCTGGGTTGCACAGGCGCCCGGCCATGTCGGACGGTGCGGCATTGGTGCTGATCAGGATCTTGCCGGCATCGAGGACGCTCTTGCGCGAGGCGAGCAGCACGTTCGACCAGACATAGCCGGCAACGATGTCGACATTGTCCTGCCGGACGAGCTTCTCGGTCTTCTGCCGGCCGATATCGGGCTTGAGCCCGTCATCCTCGACGATCAGCCTGAGCTTGAGCCCGGCCGCTTCGCCGCCGGCATGCTCGACTGCAAGGTTGAGCGCGTCCTGAACCTCGCGCCCGATGATCGCAGCCGGCGTCGTCAGCGTCGTGACGACGCCGATCCTGATCTCCTTGGGGGCCTGGCTCTGGACCGATGTGGCCGCCAGGCATGCAGCCGCGATCGCGCCCGCTGTCGCGAGTTGTCTCATGATGTCCTCCCTACCGGCCAACGGCCGTACATGCGGCTCTTGGCGGCCGGCACAAATTAATATACCGAATAAGCGGTATGTTTTGTCAATGCCATTTTTGAAGAGTTCTCGATTGGGTGGCACGCTGGCGTGCGGTTATGACTGTGGCGCGGCTGCGGCGCAGCGAGGCGGGATAGTCCGACGTGGAACCGGAATGATGACGAGGACCATGCGGAGCAGAAAGACGCAGGCTGAACGCAGCGACGAGACCAGGCACAAGCTGCTGCAGGCCACCATCGAAGTCCTGGTGGCGCAAGGCTATCACGGGCTCACGACCGCGCAGGTCGACGCCAGGGCCGGCATGTCGAGTGGTGCCCGGGTCCACCATTACCGCAGCAAGGCCGATCTCGTCATCGCGGCCACGAGCTATGCCTATGACTGCGCCGCCGTGCTCGGCCGGCAGCGCGCGGCGGCGGCTGCCAGGGCGCCGGAGCCGCTGCGCGAGTTCATCGCCGACCTGCGGACGATCTATTTCGACTGGCCCTTCCTGGCCGCGGTGGAAGTCCTCGTCACGGCGCGAACCTCGCCCGAGCTGATGGCCAGCCTGAAGCCGGTTCTCGAACATTTCCACGCCGGCATGAAGGCGGTCTGGCTGGAGGCATTCGTGGCGGCCGGCTACGAGCCGGCGCAGGCCGAAACCCTGCTGGCGCTGACCCTCAACCTGATCCGCGGCATGGCGATCAACCGCATCTGGCAGCAGGACCAGGCGAGCTACGAACGCCTGATCGAGGACTGGTGCCAGCGCGAGGCCAGCGCGCGGACTGCCACCGAAGGCGACGCATCACCGCGCGCCGCAGCAAGGCAATAAGGCGCGGCACCGTCTCAGACACTGAGATAGCGGTCGACGATGCCGGGGTCGCGGGCGACGGCGTCGGCCGACCCCGACCAGGCGATCCGTCCCTTCTCCACCACGTAGAAGGCGTCGACGACGGCTGCGAGACGCTTGATGTGCTTGTCGATCACGATGATCGATTGCCCGACCGAACGCAGTTGCGAGAGGCAGGCCCAGATCTGGTCGCGGATCACCGGGGCCAGCC
>Ga0102589_1004347_pt1 | contig 13471 bp, 5 predicted proteins | sample AraplaMF_Col_mLB_FD_76858 | JGI IMG/M metagenome (GOLD analysis project Ga0102589, IMG submission 76858) | Arabidopsis root microbial communities from the University of North Carolina, USA - plate scrape MF_Col_mLB | ecosystem: Host-associated > Plants > Roots > Endosphere | place: USA... | reverse complement strand
CTTCGAACCGGTCGGCCCCGCCGCCTCCGCGCAGGACGTCATTGCCGTCGCCACCCAGCAGCACGTCGTCGCCGTCGAGGCCGCTGAGCGTATCGTTGCCGCCCCAGCCCTGCAGCTGGTTGGCGTAAGAGGAGCCGGTGATCATGTCATAGGCGCTGGTGCCGGAGACGTTCTCGACATCGGTGCCGATGACATCGCCCTCGGCGTCGCCGCCATGGCTGGTGCCGCCGATGATGACAGTCACTGCGGTGTCGCCCCGGTAGACGACCGTGTCGATGCCGTTGCCGCCGTTGATCCGGTCGCCGTCGCCGTCACCATAGAGCGTGTCGTTGCCGTCGCCGCCGAGGATCAGGTCGTTGCCCGCGCCACCATTGATGACGTCGTCGCTCTCGCGGCCGTAGATCGTGTCATTGCCGCCGAGGCCGGCGATCAGATCTTCGCCCGGCGTGCCGGTCAGTGTGTCGTCGCCTTCAGTGCCCTGCAATTCATGCGGCGGCGCCTTCTGCAGCCGGAAGATCGCGGCAGTGCGGATCTCGGCTGCGCCATCCGAAACGTCGTAAGTGAAGGTGACGTCGCCGACGAAGCCGCGCTGCGGCGTATAGAGCCAGACATCGGCGCCATAGGAGCGGATCTGGCCGGAGGTGACCCTGATATCGTTGATGCTGAGCGTGTCGCCATCGGGATCGTAGATATGGGCGAGCAGATCGTCGAGCAGCACCAGCGCCGACAGATTGACGAAACCGCTCGAGAAGATCGGCCGTCCGAAGCTCATCGGCGCCCGGTTGGGATCGTCTTCTGAAGATTGGCCGCCGCCATGCCCGGGATTGCCGCGCGACGGGCGTGGCTGGAAATCGAGGCTGAGCGGCGAGCGCGGCGAGGGGAACTCGAACCCTTCGCCGGTATCGATGATGCTGCGGCGGTTGTCGTTGGCGGTGATGGTGACGACGCCGCGCTGGACGCGTTCCGGCAGTTCGGAAACGTAGAAGAGCGTGGTGCGGAAGCTCAAGCGGACGGCAGGCTGCTGCTCGGTCTCGACAGGATATTCCTCGCTGGCGAGCTGCTGCAGGAAGGCGGTCACATCCTCGATGACTTCGTAATCGTCGCGGGCTGCCGGGCCTTCTTCCTTCTCGCGGCTTTCCGTCTGCTGGTTCATTGCCTCCGGCTCGGCCTTGCCGAACATCATGGCGAGGGCGGAGAAGGCGGTCAGCGGCACGAAGAATTTGCGCGCGCTGCGCTTCTCCTCTTCCTTTTCCCGATACTTGTTGATCGGGGCGATCGCTGCCTGCGCATCCGGCAGGCCAAGGGTGAGCTTCTCCTCCATGACGCCCTCCCTATTCCGCCGCAGTGGTGCGCGCCGGCCGTTCGGCGAACGACTTCTCGACGGCGATCGGCCGGGCCTTCGGCTGCAGCAGCGTTTCCTTCGGGCCGAAGGAGACGAGCTTGCCGTTCTGCAGCAGGCCGACCATGTCGACCGCCTGCAGCGCGCTCGGGCGGTGGGCGATGATGACGACGATGCCGCCGCGGCGCCGGACCGAGAGAATGGCCGTCGTCAGCGCCTCTTCGCCTTCGGCGTCGAGATTGGAATTCGGCTCGTCGAGCACCACCAGGAAGGGCTCGCCGTAGAGCGCGCGGGCAAGCGCCACGCGCTGGCGCTGACCGGCGGAAAGCGCGGTGCCATGCGGGCCGAGTTCGGTCTGGTAGCCGTCGCGCAGGTGGACGATCATGTCGTGGATGCCGGCGGCCTTGGCGGCAAGGATGATCTTGCGCGGATCGGGCTCTTCTGCAAAGCGGCAGATATTGTCCGAGATCGTGCCGTCCATCAGCGCCACGTCCTGCGGCAGGTAGCCGACATGATCGCGGAAGAAATCGGTGTTCCACTGGCCGAGATCGGCGCCGTCGACGCGTACCGAGCCGCGCAGCGCCGGCCAGATGCCGAGCAGGCTCTTGACCAGCGTCGTCTTGCCGCCGCCGCTCGGGCCGATGAGGCCGAGCGCCTGGCCGGCCTTCAGCTCGAAACTGACTTCGCTGAGCAGCACGGCGCCGGTGCTCGGAGCAACCGTCGTCAGGCCCTCGATCTTCAGGCTTTCCTTCGGTTCGGGAAGCGGGATGAACTCGTCCTTGCCGTTCAGCACGGCGAGCGTTTCCTGGATGCGGTGATAGCTGCGGCGGGCCGAGACGACGCTCTTCCACTGGGCGATTGCGAGATCGACGGGGGCAAGCGCGCGGCTGGTGACGATCGAGGCTGCGACGATGGCGCCGGCCGAGAGTTCGCCGCCGATCGCCAGATAAGCGCCGAGACCGAGGATCGCCGATTGCAGCATCATGCGCAGCACCTTGGAGAGACCCGACAGCGTGCCGCCGATATCGGAGGTCTTGGTCTGGTGCTCAAGGTGGTAGCGGTTGGCGCGCTCGAAACGGTCGACCGCACGCTGGGTCATGCCCATGGCATGCAGGACTTCGCTGTTGCGGGTATTGGAGTCGAGAACGGCGTTACGGGTGACGGCCGCCTTGATCATCGTCTGCGCATGGCGGCGCGTTAGCACTTCGGCAAGGATCGTCAGGCCGGCGAGAACCGCGGCGCCACCAAGCGTCAGCATGCCGAGCACCGGATGCAGAAGCCAGACGAAGACGAGGTAGATCGGGATCCATGGCAGGTCGAAGAGGGCGATCGGGCCCTGGCCGCCGAGGAAGCTGCGCAGCGTATCGACATCGCGGCCGCGCTCGGCGGCTTCGGCGGTCGAGTAGCCGTAGCGCGGCATCTCGACGACGACCTGGTGCGTGAGCGGCGCCAGCGTCGTATCCATCCGGGCCCCGAGGCGCACGAGGATCTGCGAGCGCAGGATGTCGAAGACGCCCTGGAAGAGATAGAGGCCGATCGCCAGGACCGAGAGTGCGATCAGGGTCGAGATGCTGCCGCTGGCGAGCGCCCGGTCGTAGATCTGCAGCATGTAGAAGGCGCCGGTGAGCGCCAGGATGTTGATCAGACCAGACAGGCCGAACAGATAGGTCAGGATGCCGCGTGCCTTGTCGATCTTGTACTGCGGCTCTTTCTTCTTCGTTGCCATGATTTTCCCCTCCGGCAATTCATTCGGCGTGCCCCATGGCCATCAGCGGCCATGGGGCAGAGCCATCGATCAGGAGACCCCGTTGAAGTCCGATGCCTTCAGGTTATGGGTGCCCGCGATCATCAGTTCGAAGTCTTCTTCCGGATCGGCGTTGACGTTGCCGCGCAGCACCGTGAAGGCCTCGCCATCGATGGTCTCGTGGCTGACGGCGATCTGGCCTGCGGCAGTGATCGAGCCTGCCTTCAGGGCGAAGCCCTGGACACCGGCAACCGACGTGTTGGCGTCGATGGCCGAGAAGTCGATCTTGTCGCCCGGCTGGAAGCCGTAGATCTTGTCGCCGTTGGCCGCTGCCGCCGAGGTGAAGCGGAAGACATCTTCGCCAGCGCCGCCATCGATGATGTTAACGGCAAGCGACGCGGTGATCGTGTCGTGGCCGGAACCGCCGATGAAGTTTTCGAAGCCGTAGACGGTGTCGTTTCCGGTGCCCGATCCCACGACGCTGCCTCTGCCCATGAAGCCGTTGCCGAGATCGACCGTGAGGTTGGTCGTGGCCGCTGCATAGTCGAGCGTGTCGTTGCCCTCTCCGCCCCAGTAGGTATCGGAGCCGTCGTTGAGCTTGGCGAGGATGAGGTCGTTGCCGGCACCCGCCCATATCTGGTCGTCGCCTGCGCCGCCTTCGATGACGTCGTCGCCATCGTCGCCATAGAGCCGGTCGGCACCCGCGTCGCCGAAGATATGGTCGGCATCGGCGCCGCCATGGATCTCGTCGTCGCCGTCGCCGCCCGAGGTGACGTCGGCACCGGCGCCGCCGGTGATGAGGTCGTTGCCGCCTTCACCGCGAAGGATGTCGCTGCCAGCCTCGCCGACGAGGATGTCGTTGCCGTCGCCGGCGAGGATGATGTCGGCGGCTGCCGCACCAAGCAGGGCTTCCCCGGCTCCGGTACCGATCAGCGTGCGGGGCGTGGCCGGAGCCGGGCCTTCGCCACCGGACGGCTGCTCGCCGTTGTCGTCGTCATCACCGTCATCGCTGCCTTCCTGCTCTTCTTCTTCCTCCTCTTCGTGATCGTCGTCACCGGGATCAACCGGCGGTACGGACCCTTCAGGACCGACGAAGGTGATCGAGCTGCCGTCACGGGTCATCACCGTGCGTCCCTCGTCATCGACAGTCGTTTCGAAGTCTGCGGCGGTGAGGCCTTCAGGCAGTTCGATCACGTCCTGCGGACGCAGCGTGCCGACGATCGTGTCGTGACCGCCGTTGGAGCGGAAGACGATACGGTGGGCGGACTGCAGCGCCGAGATATCGATCACGTCGTCGCCATCGGTACCGTCGATGGTGATGGTGTTCAGCGCAAGGCTGGTCTGCGAGAAGTCGCCGATGACGGTGATCGTGTCGCCTCCGGTCACACCGCCTGTCGGCGTGCCGTCGTCGAGTGTGATGTTGCCGACGGTGATCTCCTCGATATTGTCGAGCTCGGCGATGACAGAGGCGTTGTCGGTACCGTTGCGGGTGATGACGATTTCGGTCGTCGCCATCAGTCCGGTGATGCCGGCAAGCTCGGCGGCCTGCCGCGTATAGATGCGGAAGGTCTCGTTGCCGCCCTGGCCGGTGCGGCCGTTGAGGTCGAACGTATCGGTACCGGCGCCGCCATCGACGATGTCGCGTCCATCTGTTGCGCCGTTGTTATTGGCGTTCCAGACGATGGTGTCGTTGCCGCCACCGGCGAGGATGATGTCGTTGCCGGTGCCACCGTCAAAGGTGTCGCCGTCGTTGTCGCCGATGAGGATGTTGTCACCAGCGGTGCCGTTGACGCTGCCGGTATCACGGGTGACCGTGACGCTGGCCGTGTCCGTCGCTGCACCGTCGCTCACCGTGTAGGTGAAGGTGCGCTGCTGCGTCGTCGAATGGGTGACGTTGACATCGCCGGCCGCATTGACCGAGACGGCAAAGCTCGTCTGGTTTTCCGTCGCGCCGGTAATGTTGAGAACGCTATCGACGTCGGTGTCGTTGGCGAGCAGCGCCCATTCCGGAACCGTGAAGCTGCCGGTTTCGACGTTGGTGATGATGTTGTCATTGCCTGCGACGGGTGCATCATTGACCGCGGTGACCGAGATCGTCGCGATCGACGGATTGCTGTTCATCAGGCCGTCATTGACGGTGACGGTGATGACGCGTGGCACGGTTCCCGGCTGATCGGAGTTATTGCCGAAGGAGATCGCCTGGATCGCCGCCTGGTAGGCAGCAAGGGTGGCGGTCCCCGTCAGCGTGATCGCGATCTGGCCGGCGACCGACGTGTCGGTCTGGGCCGCGATGCCAACCGGAAGCGTGCCTGCGCTCAGCAGGTCGCCATTCTGGGCGTTGGTCAGAACGATCCGTGCGGAAACGATCTGGCCGTCTTCGTCGGTGATCGTAGGGCCGGAGGCGATGGCGATCGGGTCGCCATTCTCCACAAAGGTCGCCGCGTAGTTCGTCGAGGGTGCGGCTGCCGGGCGGGTGAAGTCGATTGCGACATTGTCGATATTGACGATGTCGTTATTGCCGAGTGCGGTTGACGTGAAGCGGATGATCGCGCCTGCCGTAAAAGGGCCAGTCAGGTCGATGCTCCGCTGGTCGCTGTTGGTGCTGGAGTTGATGAGATCGACCTGGATGAAATTGACACCATTGGCGGCAAACCAGACCGTGACGCTGTCGCCCTGATCGAGGCCGCTTTCGTCGACATCGTAGGTCAGGCGAGCCGATGTTGCTCCGGCAAGGTTGGCGACACGTTGGACCGTGGCACCGTTGCCATTTTCGTCGAAGACGAGTTCGCCACCAGTGACGAATACATCTCCACCTGTTGCGCCACCGCTATCGCTGCTCTCGATCCACGGTGTCGTCCAGGGCGTCGTGCCATCGGAGCCGGTGTAGTTCGACGGCTCGAAGTTATCGAGGTACTGGCCGCGTTCGAGGGTATAAAGCTGCAGCTGCGGAGGGCTGAGCGAGTATTCGCCGTCGGCAAAGCGCAGCTTCTCGATATTGAAGAGGCGGTCGGTGCCGTCGGAAACCGGGTTGCCGACGGTTTCCTCCTCGCCATCCGGGCCGCCGTCTTCGTCGAAGCCGGTATGGGCGACGGTGATGCTGCCATCCGCATTCTGGGTGATCGTGTAATTGGCGCGGACGTCGGTATAGACAGCCGTGTCGATGTCGCCTTCCTCCTCGCCGTCGATGATCTCGCGGACGATCTCCAGCTGGCTCGGGTTCAGCGTGCGGTCGAACATCAGGTCACTCAGCGACCGTCCACCGAACATCGCGTCACCGTTGTCGTCGAAAACGCCCTTTGACAAACCGTCGGACGAGCCGATCTCGTTGCCGTTGAGGTCGTTGATGCGGATGCGGACGTTCAGCCAGCGGTCGCCGTCGATGATGTCGTCGCCCGCAAGGCCGGTGATCGTGTCATCACCGCCGCCGCCGAGCAGGATGTCGGAGGCATCGGCCGTATCCATGACGATGGTCTCGGTGACGCCGTTGACCGTCACACTGGTGCGGGCGCGGTGCGCCACGAGCTCGGAGAGACCGGCGATCAGGCTGAGGTTCTTTTCAAGCAGCGCGTTCGAGTAGCTTTCGAGCGGGCTGCCGGTGCCGGGGATCGCTGCCGTGTTCTGCAGTTCTGCCCGGGCATTGGTCGGGGCAATGCGGCCGGTCAGCACGTCATCATGAATCCAGCCGGACAGGCCTTCGACGAGGTCGAAGCGGTCGCGGAGGATGAAGGCTTCCTGGGTGGCGAAGAGCGGGATGCCGAGGTCGGAATTGGCCGCCGTGTTGTCGCCCTTGTGGATCGCCCAGTCGAAACCGGCCATGCCGTTGCTGCGCTGGATGCCATCGCCCTGGAACATGATGTCGTCGCCGGATTCGGCGTCGTAGTCGGTGTCGCTGCCGTCGCCGTTCAGGACGTCATGGCCGATGATCGAGGAGTTGAAGAACAGCTCGGAATTCTCGCCGGCCAGCGTATCGAAACGTCCGCCGCCTTCGATCCAGTCGTTGCCTTCGTTACCCATCAGGAAGTCGCCGCCGTCGCCGCCGCGGATGAAGTCGTCGCCGAGGCCGCCGAGCACATGCTTGCCGTCAGGACCGGCAATGATGAAGTCCTTGCCGTCATTGCCGAAGATCAGCGCCAGGCCGCTGCCGCCGTGGATGACGTCGTTGCCGCCTTCGCCATGCAGGAAGTCGGCCGCGCCGATATCGGTGCCGGCATTGGTGATGATGTCGTCGCCGTCGCCGCCATGGACATGGTCGACGCCATAGCCGGCTTCGAGCGTGTCGTTGCCGCCATAGCCCCAGATGGTGTCGTCGCCTTCGCCGGCAATGATCGTGTCGTCTTCATCCGTGCCGCCCATGACGACATGATCGCCGCCGTGATAGGCCATATAATCGAGATCGCCATCGCCATCGGTGTCGCGGCGCACGACCAGCGGGGTGAGGGCCTGCAGGATCGGATCGGTGAAGATCGGGTCATCGCCGACCTGTTTGCTCTCATCCATTTCAAGCGTGTAGTCGGGCGTCGAGAAGATGTCGCCCGGCAGAGACGTCGTGCCCGCGCCGAGATCGGTGTTGCGCATGATGATCTTGCTCAGCGAGTTGTTTTCCAGCTCGTTGAGAAGGTTCAGGCCCTGGACACGCGAGAGATAGTAGAAGCGGTCGGATTCCTGCAGGTTTTCCATCTGCAGTTCGAAGACGAAGGAGAAGGTGGAGCCGAGCATGCCGCCGAAGTCCATCTTCTTCTCGGCAAGACCGCCGATCCAGAGGTCGATGTCGTTCAGACCGGTCTCGGTATTTGCCCAGGCGCCGGTCGAATTCAGGAAGTCGAGGCGATCGGCCGGTGCGCCTGCCGTGTTGAGCACGATGGAGGCTGCCGCGGCGCGCTTGGCGTCGAGCGACGTTGCGCCGGTGATCGACGAATGCGTGCCGTAGGCGGCAATGAAATTGACGATCGAGGCGGTGTTCTGCAGGTTCAGCGCAAAGTCCGTCCAGCTGACATAGGGCTTCAGCTGCGTGTCCTGGCCGGCGGCCTGATAGAACTGCGCACGCGCCTCGTTGAGCGTCGGCAGACCGACGTCGCGGCCGCGGGCGATGTTGAGGGCTGCAAGGTCGAGCGGAATGCCGACCAGCTGGTTGCGCAGCACGTCGGTGACGAATTCGTCGATCTCGTTGCCACCCTGGCGGGTCATGCCGCGGATGATCGCGCCGGCTGCCTCGTCGTGATCGATCAGCACGTCGCCGTTGGCATCGACCGAGCCGAGTTCGAGCGGGTTCAGGAAGCCGTCGAAAAGCGTGATGTTGTCGAAGCTGAAGGTTCCATCGGGATTTTCGACGAGACGGTCGATATCCTGGTTCAGCATCGAGTGGCCGAATCGGTAAACCGCATGGGCGAATTCGGCAAAGATCGCCGGGTTGATATCGGTCGACGGTTCGAAGAGGAAGGCGTCGATATCCGGCTGCATCTTGCGGCCGAATTCTTCGAAGACCAGATGCTGGTACTGCATCTCAGTCGTGAAGCGGCCGGCCTGGAAGAGGCGCTCGCCGTTCCAGACGAGTCCTTCGAGTTCGGCTTCGGTGGTCGGCAATGTGGTGATCGGCTCGAGGAGCCACTGGTTGATGAAGACCAGATCGGCGCTGTCGAGGACGACCTGCTTCGTCTGTTCGACGACGCTGTTGTGCTCCGAATGGAAGATGTGGTGGATCGAGGTGAGGCCGATATTCTCGTTACCGCGGCCGTCGCCGGTGATGTAGTGGGCGTCGAGCAGTTCGTTGTCATACTCGACATTCTGGCCGCGTGTGTTCGTCGCGACCGGATTGCCGGCGATGTCATCGGCATCGGCTACAAGCACGCCACCGACGACTACGGGCACTGCGGCATGGGCGATATCGTCCAGGAAGGCATGGCCGATACGAACGGCGCCGGCTGTGCTGACCGGGGCGCCCGGCGTGCCGGAGACGACGATGTCGTCAGCCGTGTTCGGGATGCCGTCGGCGCCAATGCCGGTGATGATCTGCGCATAGCCGTTGGCATCGGGGATGAAGCGGCCATAGGGATCGGTGCGCAGCAGCGGGATGTTGGTGACATCGGCATCCGTCAGCTCGATGCCGAGCATCTCGCGGGCCTGTTCCTTGATGTCGGCCCAGGTGGGCAGGCCGCGGGCGCCATCGAGCAGGTTGCCGGTCGCGACCGGCTTGCCTTCGTGCATGACATATTCACGCAGGAAGACCTGATGCGAGGCATGCGAAGTGTAGGTCTGGTTCTGGTCGACCCAGGGGGTCGTGGTGTTGGCGGCGACTTCGCCGTCGGCGTCGCGGCTGGCGCGGGTCAGAACCATGAAATTGGTATGCGGCGATGCAGGATTGTAAAGGGGGTCGTCCGGCGACAGCGGGATATAGACCGTTCCGGCGCCACCCTTGGCCACGAGATCGAGGCCGTGGTCGAAGAACTGGCCGAACAGCGTGAACATCGAGTTGTAAGGTGCGGAATCGCCGATATCGGGCGAGACGTTTTCGAAGGTGTAGACGTAGACGGGCGTACCGGCCGCGGCGAGAATGGTGCCGTCGGGACCGATCACGTCATTCGCGTGGACGACGGCGGCGCCGTTGGCGTCCTGCATCGGCGCGCGGGTCGCCGTCTTGCCCTCGGCGAGCATGGCGTCATAGACCATGATCGCGGCCGGGTTATTGCTGGTCTGATCGACGATCAGGTTGGAGATGATGCGCGGATCGGCATCGACGACGGTGCCCGGCGCCAGCATCGGGTTGCCGGTCGGCGTGCCCGGCGTATAGTTGCCGTTGGTCAGGTAAACCGGATTGGCCGGTGTCCCGAACATCTGTGTGTCGTCGTTCTCGTTGAGGTAGTTCGGCTGCACCAGCGGCGTGAACGGCTGGTCGGCTGCGCCCCAGGTTTCCTTGCCGTCGAGCAGGTTGTTGTAGCTGCCATCGACGGTTCTGAGACCATAGGGCAGGAGATGCGCCTGCGGCGCGCCCGTGCCGGTCGCGCCGGCTGCCTCGCCGGCTTCGGCGACGAGAGCCGCGAGGTCACCACCGGCCGCATGCTGTTCGGCGATGGCGATCTGCTTCAGGATGAATTCGAGATCGTGTCTTACTAGCGTTACCATTTTCCCCTCCGTCGGCGCGCTGTCCCGGCGCCTGATGTTTGCAAATTTCCCCTGTCCGCCGGATCGCTTGACGATTCCGGCGGCTCGATATGCCCTTGATCTGTTTAGAAGCCCGCCTTGCACGGCTGGCTTGGGATGATGCGATCTTGCGGAAAATTGCCGGGGTTTTGAACGGCGCATGGTCGGACGATGTTTTCGATGTTCGTCCACCGGCGGAGCAGGTCTTCGGTCCTTATTACTCCGGGAGCAAAGTCCTATGATGAATTGGCCTTTGGTCTGATAGCATCGGTCTGCGCCTATAGTATAAAAATGGTCCTTTCTTTCGCGCCGCAATACTGCGACGATAGAGGCCTGATCGGCATTGGGGGGCGTTTTGCCGAGTAAATACTTTAGGGTGGGGATATTAACGTGCATGAAGAGGTGAAGGAGCCAGCGCAGCAGCGCTCGCCGCTGTTCACGCATGTAATCGCCTGGGTGGCGCACCGGACGCTTTCGACGCAGTTTCTGATTGCGAGCGGCCTCGTCATTCTGATCGCCACGCTCTCGGCCGGCTATCTGACGACGCGGCTGGTGTCCGACAAGGCGCTGAACAGCAAGGCGGGGACGACAGCACTTCTGGTGCAGAGCCTGACGGAGGCGGAAGTCCAGGCGCTGGCGCTCTCGAAGGTTCTTCCGGCGGCCAGCATCGAGCTTCTGGATTCGCTGTTCGACGATCCGGACTTCAAGGCGCGGTTTCCGCATCTGGAAATCTGGGCGACCGATGGGACCGTCGCCTATTCGCGCGCGAAGCCGATGATCGGCCAGCGTTTCGAGTTTCCCGATGGGCTGCAGCGGGCATTGAAAGGCGAGATCGTCGCTATCTATGCCGATTTCAAGGCCGCCGAGCACACGTTCCGCAACATCAATACGGAATATCTGGAGATCTACAGCCCGCTCCACGACCAGGCTTCCGGCCGCATCATCGGCGTCGCCGAAATCCATGAGGAGCCGAACAGCTTCATGGGCGAGCTCGCCCGGCTGCGGATCGTCACCTGGGCGACCGTGGCGCTGTTTTCCTTTGTCGTCATGCTCGGCCTGTTCCTGATCGTCAGGCGCGGCAGCCGGACGATCGAGACCCAGCGCCACGCGCTGAGCCATCGCGCCGAGGAGGCGGAGCTTGCCTCGAAGGAGCTGATGGAGCTGCGCGATACGGCGCGGCGCGCCTCGATGGAGCTCGCCAACATGAACGAGACCTTCATCCGCCGCATCGGCGCCGATCTGCACGACGGTCCCGTTCAGCTGATGACGCTCGCCATCCTGCAGCTCGACGAGCTGCGGGACCTGACCCGCAAGGATGAACGCGACAGGGCGCTCGACGCGACGAACAAGGCGCTGGGGGAAGCGCTCATCGAAACGCGCACGGTGACGAAGTCGCTGCTCCTGCCGGAGATCCTGCATCTCTGGGCCAAGGATGTGGTGGCCGAAGCGATCAAGCAGCACGAGGCGCGCACGCGAACCAAGGTCGCCTTCACCTCAAGCGGCACGAATGCCGATCTGCCCCCGGCGCTGAAGACGTGCATCTACCGCTTCGTGCAGGAGGGGCTCAACAATGCCTACCGACATGCCGGTGCCAACGGTCAGCGTGTCCGATGTCGGATCGACATGCCGGTCGTCTCGATTTCGGTCGAGGATGACGGTCTGCCTCCGGGGACGCTGCCGCTTGCGGCGCGCGAAGGCGGAATGGGCCTTTACGGCCTTCGCCAGCGCATCGAAAGCTTCGGCGGGTCGCTGACCATCGGCAAGCGCCCGGATGGCGGCATGGTGCTGGCGATGACGCTGGAACTGCAGCAGGCGGATGCCGCCGGCCATTGAGCCGGAACTAGCCGAATTGATAGGTAGCTATAAGCATAGATGTGGAATAGACAGAAATACGATGAAGTTAACCAAGCATTAAAATCCAGCTTTATGTTTTGCTCTGATTACATTAGAGCTGTTGGATAGAAAGACGAGGGGGTTATTCGTCATCATGTCTATCTCGGTCGCGTTCGTAGATGATCATCCAATATTACTGGATGGACTGGTTAATCTTTACTCCGCTAAGGATGACCTCCGGGTCGCGGCGCGAGGCGAGAATGCCATCGACGCCCTGAAGATCGTCGAGGAGCATCGTCCCGATGTCCTCGTCACCGATCTCAGCATGCCGGGCGACACGCTGGCGGCGCTTGAGCTGATCCAGAAGAACTACGAAGGCACTAAGGTCGTGGTCTTCACGGCGACTGCCAATATCGACACGGCGATCCAGGTTCTCAATCTCGGCGTCTGCGGCTATGTGCTGAAGGGCAGCACGGCGCGCGATCTCTACGAAGCGATCAAGACCGTCCATGACGGCAGCACCTTCATCACGCCGGGCTTCGCCACCAAGGTCATCCTGTCGATGAAGACGGCGGAAATCCGCCGCAAGGCGCAGATGCAGAAGCGGCTCAGCGCCCGCGAGGAGCAGATCGTCAACTATCTGCTGCAGGGCAAGACCAACCGCGAAATCGCCAGCATGCTCGATATCAGCGAGAAGACCGTCAAGCACTACATGACGCTGCTGATGCAGAAACTCGACGCCCGCAACCGCGTCGAAGTCGTGCTTGCGGCCCAGAAGCTGCAGGCGCCGGTCGAGACCAGCGCTCCGCAGATGCTGTCCTAGGCTCATGGCCAAGGCGGCTCCTAAACTAGGGCAGGCTGGCCAATTTAGCAGAGTGTGAGAACGGATAAACGCGGCTGGCATTGGCCCCCGCGTTTACTCCCCATTCACCATGTTCACCGGATTTCCCCACTTTCCTCAGTGCTGTTGGCAAACAAATTATTGACGCTGATTTTGACTCGCGTACTATATCTAGTGTTCGAGGTTCTCACGATTCGAAGGGGTCGTGGGCTAAGACGGGAATTCGGTGAGACCTGCCGCAAGGCGGGACAATGCCGGAGCTGCCCCCGCAACTGTAAGCGGCGAGCATCTGTCCCATTTCGGGTCACTGGGTCATGAAGACCCGGGAAGGCCGGGATGAATGTGATGATCCGTAAGCCAGGAGACCTGCCTTGAGCGAAAAACGTCCACGGGCGGGGTGTCCGGCTGGCGAGCGATGAGGTGCGCGCATGATGCGCGCCTTCGCTTCCTCCGGTGTGTCCTGCATGAGCCACTTCGGGGTGAAGTCTTATGTCTTTGAGTTTCAGATCATACCGGCGCGGATGACGGGCTGCTGACGCCCGGCAATCGGCAACGGCTGCCTTCCATTTCGATCTTCCCA